>JAEEGL016158546.1_pt1 | contig 11218 bp, 10 predicted proteins | sample 9134231 | NCBI WGS metagenome assembly JAEEGL01 (sample SAMN16246548, study PRJNA631951) | gut metagenome | biome: gut microbiome; feature: rumen; material: fiber-attached | host: Bos | place: Iran: Karaj | collected 2018-10
CGATCCGCATCAATAATGGTCCGCATCAATAATGGTCCGCATCAACAACGATTCGAATCAACAATTGTCCTCATCAACAATGATCCGCATCAATAATGATCAAAAATGATCTCAATAGTGATCAAAGGAAGTGCAGGCGGCGACTGAATCCTTTATCGCCTCTGCCATTGCCTTGTGGCTGGGATGATCAAGATACTGCTGCAGGTATTCATCTCCGTCCAGGTCGATCACCGCCATCAGGTCAGCGCCGGAGCCGCTCGCATCGCAGCTGCGGTAGACGGCGGGCTTGTTGAGCCAGGACAGATCCCTGTCGAGATCCTCGTAAGTCTTCCAGATCCTTTCCTCAACCTTCTCAAGATTTGTACCGGGCTTGAACTTAAACAGTACATAGTGCTTCATAACCGTTTTCCTCCTGATAATTGCTTCCTGATAATTACTGTTTCACAAAATTTAATACAGAACTTATCTTCTCTTCCAGACTGCGGGCACGAAGAGCATCAGCATCGGATAGAGCTCGAGTCTTCCCGCCAGCATGTCAAACATAAGAACATATTTTGAACCGGCTGCAAGTCCGTTGTAGTTCATGACAGGGCCGACCTTCGAAAGGCCGGGACCGATGTTGTTGAAGGTGGCGGCAACAGCGGTGAAGTTGGTGGTGAAATCCTGCCTGTTGTCCAGTGCCAGGAGCAGTATCGATACAATATAGAGCGCACAGTAGGCGGCGAGGTAAACCGACACACCCTTGACCATTTCCTTGTCGGCGGGCTTTCCGTCGAATTTCATGGTCGTTACGCTCTTGGGGTGGATGTAATGGATCAGTTCGTGTCCAACGCTCTTTATGAGGATGATTATTCTGGAAACCTTGATGCCGCCGCCGGTCGAGCCTGCGCAGGCGCCTACGAACATCAGAAGGACCAGGATCATCTTCGAGAACTGAGGCCACAGATCAAAATCGACGGTTCCGAAGCCTGTCGTCGTGATGATCGAAGCAACCTGGAAGAAGGTGTGGTGGAATGCCTGGTAGAGTGTCTCAAAATACCCGCGCACGTTGATGGTAATCAGGGCGACGGACGCCGCGATGATCGCCAGGTACCAGCGGACCTCCTCCATCTTGAAGGCTTCCTTCCGGTTCTTTCCGAGAAGGAAATAGTAGGCGTTGAAATTGACGCCGAAAAGGGTGATAAACAGTGTGATGACCGATTGCTGAAGGCTTGAATAGCTGCCGCAGCTGTCGCCCTTTACGCCGAAGCCTCCGGTTCCTGCTGAGCCGAAGGCGATGCAGACCGCGTCGAATACGGGCATCCGCGCGGCGATCAGCACGATCATCTCCACAACTGTCATTGTAAAATAAATCAGATACAGGATTTTCGCGCTCTCACGAACCTTGGGAACCAGCTTGCCAACGGAAGGCCCGGGGCTTTCCGCGCGCATCAGCTGCATGTTATGGGCGCCGGTCATAGGCAGGATCGCGAGCATGAACACAATAACGCCCATGCCTCCGACCCAGTGCGTAAAGCTTCGCCACATAAGGCTTGCGTGTGAAAGCGCCTCCACATCCTCCAGGATACTCGCTCCGGTCGTCGTAAAGCCGGATATCGTCTCAAACAGAGCGTTCGTAAAGGTCGGTATATCACCGTTGACGATAAAAGGAAGGCAGCCGATCAGGGAAATCAGAATCCAGGAAAGAGAGACTGTGACCAGTCCTTCCCTTGAATAAAGCACGAAATTCTTCGGACGCTTCTGGGTCATCAGCGTTCCCACTATAAACGAAGCCGCCGCGACCAGGAAGAACGACACGCACTCTATTTCGCGGTAAATCACGCCCGTCAGTGCCGGGAGCAGCATCAGATATGCCTCTATGCGCAATATTTTCCCAAGAATATATACAACAATATCAAAATGCATTTTCCGTCACCCGTCAGGCATCCGCCAGAATGTCCCTGATATCTCCGAATCCGCGGTGTGTTGTCACAATAATAACGCTGTCGCCGACTTCAATGCACGACTGGCCGTCAGGTATGATAATCTGCCTTGCGCGGTAAATACAGGCGATCAGGACATTGTCCTTGAGCCTGAGCTGGGAAAGAGGAACCCCTATTACCGGCGCGTCCGCGTGAATCGTAAACTCCAGAGCCTCTGCTTTCCCTTCGACCAGGTAATACAGGGTCTCCATGTTGCTGCCGATGGAATTCTGCATCGCGCGCACAAAGCGCAGGATATATTCCGCGGTGATGTTCTTGGGATGAATCAGCGTTCCCAGATCCATACCCTGGATCAGCAAATCAATATTGCTGCGGTTGGTCTTTGTGATCACCTTCGCGGACGGATTCAGCTTCTTGACGATCATGGACAGGAAAACATTCTCTTCGTCGATTCCTGTCAGGGAAACAAACGAGCCGCAGGTTGAGACGCCTTCCTCGAGAAGGACATCCTGGTCCGTGCCGTCCGCGTTGATAATCGTCGCCTTCGGAAGCTGCTCGCTGAGCTCCTCGCACCTCTCGAGATCCCGCTCGATAATCTTGACATCGATTCCGTAATTAATCAGCTGTGTCGCAAGATAGTACGAAATCTTTCCGCCTCCGACGATGATCGTGTTGCGCACATTGTGGGTCTCGACCCCGATACGCTTGAAGAAATCGCGGATCCTGCCGGGGGAAATAATAACGCCCACGGTATCCTTCGCGTGAAGGACGAACTGGCCGTTGGGGATATGGACCTCGTTGTCCCTTACAACCGAGCAGACGAGCACTCCGCCGCCGATCTTCTTTGCCATTTCGATCAGCGAACAGTTGTCGATGATGGAACCCTCCGGAAGGACGAACTGGACAAGCTCGACGCGTCCCCTCGCGAAGGTATCAATCTTCATCGCCGACGGGAAACGCAGGATCCTGGCTGCCTCAGTCGCAGCGGCATATTCCGGGTTGATCGTCATGGAAAGGCCGAGCTCTTCTTTGATATAAGGGAGCTCCTTCCAGTAAAGCGGATTGCGGACACGGGCAATCGTGTTGCAGTTACCTGCTTTCTTGGCAAACAGGCAGGTCAGAAGGTTCTCCTCGTCTGAGTCCGTGACGGCAATCAGGAGGTCCGTGTCTTCGACACCGGCATCCTTCTGGACGGAGTAACTCGCGCTGTTGCCGACGATCCCCATTACGTCGTAATTGTCTGTCACACTGCCGATCACCCTGTTGCTGACATCAATGACGGCTATGTCATGTCCTTCGCCCGCAAGCCTCGAGACTATCGTCTCACCGACCTTACCGCAGCCCGCAACTATAATTCTCATAATCTATTTCCCTCACACCTCAAACAGCAGATCTTCATAAGTCGGGAAGGGCCATTCGCTCTTGTCGACCAGCATCTCCAGCACATCGCAGGGCCTGCGGAGCGCCTCCATTGCAGGAACGATCTGTTCCTTATAGAAGAAGGCCTTCTTCCTGGCGTCTGCTATTTTCCCTGCTTCATCCTCAAGCTCCCCGAGCAGATCGAGTGCCTCCTGCGCAGCCTCTATCGCCTCCGAAACTGCTTTAAGGCGCTTTGTCTCGGCGCGGCACGCCGCCCCTGCCTCACGCACGGCGAGGATTGTGTCCGCAAGACTGTGCTCATAGCTTATGCAGGCCGGAATGATCTGTTTTCCCGCCATATCGAGCATCGTCAGGGCCTCGATATTGATGGACTTTGCGTAGGTGTCATAGAGAATTTCTTCTCTTGACTCGAGCTCCGCCCTTGTGAAAATTCCGAACTTCTCAAAGAGCTTTACGGATTTGTCCGTTGTGAGTGCGGACGCAGCTTCGATCATGGACGGAATGTTGGGAAGGCCGCGCAGGGCAGCTTCCTTTTTCCATTCCTCGGAATAGCCGTTTCCGTCGTAGATGATGCGCTGATGCTGCGTCATGTATTCCTTGATGATGTCATGTACTTCCAGCTCGAAATTATCCGCCTTCTCAAGCCTGTCCGCGGCCTCACAGAAAGCCTCGGCGATAATCGCGTTGAGGATCGTGGTGGAACCCGCCATGGAATCCGCGCTGCCGACCATGCGGAACTCGAACTTGTTGCCGGTGAAGGCAAAGGGGGATGTCCTGTTGCGGTCGGTTGCATCCTTTGCAAAATCGGGAAGGGTCGATACACCTGTCTTCAAAACGCCGCCCTCGATATGGGTCTGTGCCGTTCCCGTCTCTACCAGCTGCTTTACGACGTCCGAGAGCTGTTCGCCGAGATAGACGGAAATAATCGCGGGAGGCGCTTCGTTCGCGCCGAGTCTTAAGTCGTTCCCGACATCCGCAGCGCTCTGGCGCAGCAGGTCCGCGTGGATGTCCACTGCCTTCAGGACACACGCCAGCACCAGCAGGAACTGTACGTTTCTTTCCGGGGAAACACCCGGATCCAGAAGGTTGATGCCTGTATCAGTCGTGATCGACCAGTTATTGTGTTTTGCCGATCCGGAGACGCCCGCAAACGGCTTCTCATGCAGAAGGCAGCGCAGTCCGTGATGATCCGCGACCCGCTTCATCGCCTCCATTACAAGCTGGTTGTGGTCGGTGGCGAGGTTCGCCGTCTCATAGATCGGCGCGAGCTCGTGCTGGCCGGGCGCAACTTCGTTGTGCTGCGTCTTTGCGGGAACACCGAGCTTCCACAGCTCCTTGTTCAGGTCCTTCATGTACTCGCCGACGCGCTCGCGGATAACGCCGAAATAGTGGTCCTCCATCTCCTGCCCCTTCGGAGCCGGCGCGCCGAAAAGAGTCCTTCCGGTGAAAATAAGATCGGGGCGCTTTAAGTATTTTGCCTTGTCGACAAGGAAATATTCCTGCTCGGCGCCCGTGGAGGATGTGACCCTCGAAGCACTTGTATCGCCGAACAGCCTGACTATGCGGAGCGCCTGCAGGTTGATTGCTTCCATTGAGCGAAGAAGGGGCGTCTTTTTATCCAGGGCTTCGCCCTTGTAGGAGCAGAAGGCCGTGGGAATGCAGAGCGTGACGCCGGTTCCCGACACCTTCAAAAATGCCGGGGACGTGATATCCCACGCCGTGTAGCCCCGCGCCTCAAAGGTGGAGCGAAGACCGCCCGAAGGGAAGGACGAAGCATCCGGCTCGCCCTTGATGAGGTCCTTGCCGGAAAATGCCGTGACCATGTGGCCTTCCTCGTCCGGTGTGGAGACAAAGGCGTCGTGCTTTTCCGCGGTGATTCCGGTCAGAGGCTGGAACCAGTGCGTATAGTGGGTAGCCCCGTTCTCCGTTGCCCAGTCCTTCATCGCCTTCGCAATGACATCGGCGTCCTGGCGCGAGAGCTCACCGCCCTCCGTCATGACCGTCTTCACATTTCTAAAGACGCTTTTGGGAAGCCTCTCCTTCATCTTGCTGAGGGTAAATACGTTTTTGCCAAACAGATCTTCTACTCTTTCGCTCACTGTTTACTCCTGCGTGACCGGTTCCGGACAGGATCCGGCCATATGTGTATGTACTGCCTGCATGTATACACTGCCTGCATGTATGTGCTGCCTGCGCTTCCTGCCCGGGATCTTGCCGGGGTCCTGGTCCTGACCCTGTTCCTGCCTCAGGTGCGCAGAAGGTCTCCCTTTTCTGCGGCGCAGGTCTTCCGGCTGCCTGCAGAGCTGTCCGCTGTGTCTGCGGCGCAGGTCTTCCGACTGCCGGGGCAGCTGCCCGCCGTATCTGCGGCGCATGTCTTCCGATTGACTGCGGAGCTGTCCGCTGTGTCTGCGGCGCCCGCAGTGTCCGCGTCTTCCGCGCTGCCTGCTGCCGCGGGCTCCAGCCAGATCCGGAGCATTTCCTTCGGATGCGGCGCGTCGGGAACGACGATGCCCTCGTGGTTTTCAATCCTGCTCACGATGGCCGGAATATCACGCCCGTCAGGCTTCATGATTTCGATCCTGTCGCCTGTGCGGAACTTGTTGCGCTGCATGATCGTAATCCCGCCGTCCTCCTGTGTATCCTCGACGATTCCGAGGAACACCGATTCATTGACGTAGGTGTTGCTGTCGTACACCATGGAGGTCTCATCCGGCCTCCCGAAATAGAATCCCGTCGTGAACCTTCTGTAGGTGCATTTTCGGATTTCCTCTTCGTACCACGGAAGGTTTTCGCGGTATTTCTCCTCACTCTCAAAATAGTCATCGATCGCCTTGCGGTAGGTCCTCGCGACAGATGCCACATAGAGCGCCGTCTTCATACGGCCCTCAATTTTCAGGCTGTCGATCCCCGCGGCTGCAAGCTCCGGGATGTGGTCGATCATACAGAGGTCCCGGGAGTTGAAAATAAAGGTTCCCCGCTCATTCTCCTCAACCGGCAGATACTCTCCCGGCCTCGACTCCTCCATCACCGCGTATTTCCACCGGCAGGGATGGGTGCACTCGCCGTGGTTGGCATCTCTCCCCGTAAAATACGACGACAGCAGGCACCGCCCCGAATAGGAGATGCACATCGCCCCGTGGACAAATGCCTCTATCTCGAAATGCTCCCCTTCAGGAGTTTCCTCATCGATGATCCTCCGGATCTGTGCGATTTCCTCGAGCGAGAGCTCCCTCGCGCAGACGACCCGCTTTGCCCCCAGCTGCCTCCAGAACCGGAAGGTGCCCGCGTTCGTGTTGTTCGCCTGTGTGGAAATATGAATATCCACGTCCGGGCAGTTCTCTTTCGCGAGCATAAACATCCCGGGGTCCGCGACAAGGACCGCATCCGGGCGGAGCTTTTCAAGCTCGCGGAAATAGGCGGCGGCGCCTTCAAGATCACGGTTATGCGCGAGAATATTCGCCGTCACATGGACTCTTGCGCCCTTTTCATGTGCGTAGCGGATCCCCTCCTCCATATCCTCAGGAGAGAAATTTCGCGCCTTCGCGCGAAGGCCGTACGCCTCGCCTCCTATATAAACAGCGTCCGCGCCGAAGTCGACCGCCGTTTTCAATACTTCAAGGTCCTTTGCGGGACACAGTAACTCAGGTTTTATCATCTATTTCCTAACACTGACCGCCGCTCCGTCCCCGTCCTGGAGAAGGATCGTGGCCAGCCTCTCATCATGCGTCAGCACATGCAGGTACTCCCGCATCCTCCTGTGAATCGTGCGGTCCCTTCTTTTGACCGCAAAGCGCGAGTTAAGGATCTCTCCTTCCTTGAAAATATTGTCGGACAAAAGGATCCCCGAAGGAGAAAGAAGCCGGAAAATCTCGGGAAGGAGATTGATATACTGACCCTTCGCGGCATCCATGAAAATGAAGTCGAATTCTCCCGTGAGCTCCGGGAGAACCTTCGCAGCATCCCCCGTGATGACCCTGACCTCGCGGCCTGCAAAGGCGCCTGCACTGTCTGTCAGACCCTCCAGGACCCTGCGCGCCTTCCCGGCCCTTTCGGGATCCAGCTCTATCGTCGTAAGACTTCTGCACTGCTCTGCGTACTCCAGCATCACCGCTGCCGAATATCCGGTCCCGGCCCCGATCTCAAGAATTCTTTCCGGTTTTTTCAGTGCCATCAAAAACCGAATGAGGCTCCGGGTCTGCGGCCGAATGATCGGTACGCCTTCTGCCGTTGCCTCTTTCTCAAGCTCCAGTATGTGCGGCGAAACGCTCCCGTCCATCGCCTCAATGAATGTCTGTATCCGTTCCTGTGCTATCTGCTCCATCCGCGGTTCCTTCGTCCGCGCCCTGCGGCGCGCCTGTTTCATCCAAAGGCATGACATTGAGGCCTGTGCCGGTGCCCGACAAATCCTCCATGCCGGCGGAGGGTCCCGAAACATCATCGGAGATATCCTGTGTCGTTTCGGTTTCGACAGCCGCCTTCTCATCCGAGATCGCCGCCAGGATCTGCGTCGGCGTCATGTCGCTCCGAAGCTCATAAGTCCCGGGCACAATCATTCCGTGATACGCAGAGAAGAACTCCTGCACCGGGAAAACAAGGCTTTCGTTGACCAGTCCGCGCTTTTTGAGCATGCGGCCGATATCCATGACAGACATGTCACTGGTGATCGTCACCGTGACCGGTTTTCCCATGCCCTCGGCATCCACCGCGGACTCGGAGAAAATACCGTAGCCGATCTTGTATGCGCTCCTTGCAGCGCTGATAAACCACATGATGAGGACAATAATCAGCACATACTTCAGGATTGTACTGATCCAGTCAATTGCGCCCGGCCTGTCCCCGATCGCGCTGTCAAGGCGCACGGCGCCTCTGCCGGCACGGCTTTTCGCGTCCGCCCGGCCCCTGCCGTACTCATCCGCCCGGCTGTTTCCATATGTTCGATTGTCCCGTGAGATTCCAGACATTTTACTCTCCGTGCCGCTTTGCCGCGGCGGCACCGCGCGGCAGATTAATCATTTCAGATCTCCATGATAACAACCAGTATCATGGGTTTACGCTTGGTCTTCTTCCAGAAGAAGTCGCCGAGTGCGTCCTTGACCGCGGAGCGGATCTTCTCACGGCTGGTGATGCGGCTTGCCTCGCAGTGCATGATAGCCTCCTCGGCAACCACATAAGCCTCATTCATCAGGACGTCCGCTTCCTTAATATAAACAAATCCGCGGGAGGTGATTTCCGGCCCCGCGACGAGCTTTGCGCTCTCGGAATCAATCGTAATCGCCGCGATCGCGATGCCGTCCTCCGCAAGGTGCTGCCGGTCGCGCAGAACCGCGTTGCCGACATCGCCGACACCGAGACCGTCGACCAGGATGCCCCCGGTCATGACAGAATCCACTACCTCCGCATGCTCGCCGTCGATTTCCAGCACATTGCCGGAGCGGAGAATGAAGATATCTTCATTCGGGATCCCGATCTCGCGGGCGACCTTCGCGTGCGCGATCAGGTGCCTGTATTCTCCGTGGACGGGAATCGCATATTTAGGCTGAACCAGCGAATAAATGAGCTTTAACTCCTCCTGGCAGGGATGGCCGGAAACATGCACGTCCTGGAAAATAACGTCCGCGCCCTTGAGGAGCAGAAGGTTGATCACATGCGTGACCGGCTTTTCATTTCCGGGGATCGGGTGCGAGGAGAAAATAATCGTATCGCCGCGGCCGATCTTTACCTTCCGGTGCGTATCCTCCGCCATCCTCGTCAGGGCTGCCATACTCTCGCCCTGGGAGCCCGTGGTGATAATCGTCGTCTGATTGTCCGGATAATCCTTGAGCTGCTCGATATCGATCAGCGTGTTGGGCGGGATATTCAGATACCCCAGTTCGGATGCCGTCTCGATGATATTGACCATGCTGCGGCCCTCGACAGCAACCTTTCTCCCGCTCTTGTAGGAAGAATTGATGATCTGCTGCACACGGTCGACATTGGAAGCAAAGGTCGCGATAATGATCCTCGTGTCCTTGTGCTCCGCAAAGATCCGGTCCATCGTGACGCCGACGGTCCTCTCGGACAGGGTATAGCCCGGACGCTCGGCGTTGGTTGAATCCGCCATGAGCGCGAGAACGCCCTTCCTGCCGAGCTCGGCAAAGCGCTGCAGGTCGATGGCGTCGCCGAAAACAGGTGTGTAGTCGACCTTGAAGTCGCCCGTGTGGACAACAACACCCACCGGCGATGTGATCGCGAGCGCTGCCGCGTCGACGATACTATGATTCGTCTTGATAAACTCAACCTTGAACTGTCCCAGCTCAATCGTCTGGCCGAACCGGACAACAACCCTTGTCGTTGTATCCAGCAGCTCATATTCCTTGAGCTTGTTGTCAATAATACCGATCGTCAGCCTCGTCGCGTATACCGGGACATTAATTCTCTGAAGCACATACGGCAGCGCGCCGATGTGATCCTCGTGACCGTGGGTTATGACAAACCCCTTTACCTTGCCAATGTTATCCTCGAGATAAGACACGTCCGGAATGACCATGTCGATACCGAACATATCATCCTCCGGGAAAGCAAGTCCGCAGTCCACGACGATGATGCTGTCATCATATTCAAATGCTGTGATGTTCATGCCGATCTGTTCGAGTCCGCCCAGCGGAATGATCTTAAGACCCGGCTTTTTATCTGTTTTTCCAAGATGTAAATTATGACTTTCCTTATTCTGCAAGCTGATGTATTTCCTCCTGATGATTTTCCATATATTCCTGAAGAATCAGGTTCGCAGCCACCTGATCCACATACGTTTTATATTCCGAGAGCCTGATTCCCTGTTCCTTGAGAAGCTCTCTTGCCTCCATTGTCGTCAGTCTCTCATCCGACAACACCGTCCGGATGCCGGTCCTTTTCTCCACCATGGCACGAAAAGCAAGCGCGGCCTCTGCGCGCTCGCCAACACTGTCATCCATATTCAGAGGAAGCCCCACGACGATCAGGCGGACATCCTCTTCCCGGGCAATCTGCTCAATCCTGGCAAGCGTGCGGCGAAGCATCCCTTCCCGCTCACGCCGGATCGTCTCCCTGGGCTGTGCTGTCTTCAGCAGACTGTCGCTCACCGCGACACCTACGGTTTTCGACCCATAGTCCAGTCCCATAATCCGCATATACGTCAAACCGGCTCCAAATCAATAGTCCCAGTGATTTGACTTGATATATTCCTCCAGCACCTCTTCCACAAGCTCGTCGCGCTCAACCTTCATGATAAGGCTGCGGGCGCCCATGTAGTTTGTGATATAGGTCGGGTCACCGGACATGATATACCCGACGATCTGATTGACAGGATCATACCCCTTCTTGGAGAGTGCCTCATAAACGACGGAAAGAACCTTCTTTACGCCGCTCTCCTCATCGGGCATAACCTTAAAATACTGTGTGCTGCTCAGATCTTCTTCACTGAATCTTTTCATATGGATCTCCTTCTTAGCCGCAGCGTATCCATTACGCTGAGAGCCTAATCAGAGTTATATTACTCTATTTCTTTCCTTAGTTCAACTCAGGCGGGATTCTCCCGCCTGAGTTGAGCCTCCGGCGGATCGCAGCCGTGCTCAACGGCGGGGACCTTTCAGGTCCCGAGAACGGCGCGGCAGGAACGCCATGGCGTTCCTGAATTAACAGGGCGGGATTCTCCCGCCTGAGTTGAGCCTCATACAGGCTCGAATAGCAGCAGGTCCCCCGCGGCTCCGGTGATGGTGCCCTTCAGGATCCTGTCCGGAGCCGGCGCATTCATGCCGGCGCTCTCCCGTGCCCCGTCCCGAGTACTGTCTGTCGTGCCGGCAAGTGCCGCCCCGGCGCCTGTCCCGTCTGCCGGAATCACGCACTCCACATAGCGCATCGTATGTCCCGTATAGCAGGCTCCGGGGAATCCCGGGACTCCG
>JAEEGL010909055.1_pt1 | contig 11217 bp, 7 predicted proteins | sample 9134231 | NCBI WGS metagenome assembly JAEEGL01 (sample SAMN16246548, study PRJNA631951) | gut metagenome | biome: gut microbiome; feature: rumen; material: fiber-attached | host: Bos | place: Iran: Karaj | collected 2018-10
AAAATCGATATAATTTACTTCTTCTTCACCAACTTTTACCAAACCTTTGTTAGTATCCCATTTATCAGGGGTTGAATTGTGAGGGAAGGTAACTGTGTTATGATATTCATCTTCCCAATTATTGAATACAAGCTTTCCACTTGTATAATAAGGTGTAGTTGCAGGTTCTCCAATTGAAGTACCATAATCTACAACCATACCATAACATTCAACAGAAGTTTCCGTTCCTTTAGCATCGGTTATAGTCAATGTGATTTTTTCACCAGGCAAACCCTTCAATTTTGAGTAGTTTGCATCTTCAAAATTACCAAAAATAACATAAGACTTTATTACTTTTCCACCCCATTCACCAACTTTTTCTTTTTTGTCGTTCATATTGTAATAAGTCTGATCATTGTCAGTATAACCGGCAACCTTTAGGTAGGTTTGTGCAATAATTCTATACTTATAACCGATCATGTTATTTTCAATCAATTCAGGAGATTTCCAGCTTGGTTTTACTACTCCATCCAAGTTGTTCATAAGAGTTGCTTTTCCCTGATACTCACCTGAAGTCAAACTGTACCAGCTTTGCTGACCCCAGATCCATTCGCCATATTCATCGTTTTTAACCTTATTAATTGTATAATCAATACCCATATCAGCAATCAAAACTTTAGAATTATTAGTGAATACTGGAGCTTCAGTAAGCTGAATTACCTTGCCGGCAGTAAGCTCAACATCATAATCATCTTTGTTTTCAATCTTGTATTCACCAAGTCCACCAATAGCAGTTACCTTAAAGCTGCCCTTATAAAGAGTATGATCTGTTTGTGTAACACTTGCGTCAAATTCGTAAGCTTTTCCAGCTTCTACAAATGGATATACAACTGTACAAGAGTTCCAGTCTTCCAATTTTGTCCAGTCTCTTACAGCTGTTATACCTGAACTCTTTTCTGTAACACTAAAGGTTATTGTTGTTCCCTTAAGAACAGTTGTCGTAAATTCAATACCACGGTTTGTAGCATTTGCTGTAATATGAGAAACTTCTGTTGAACCAGAATCATCACTCAGATAATTCTGAATTTCATTACCACAGATGAATCCTCGATCACCAAACATCATCTGATACCTATAACCATTATATGAGAACCAGCAGTATGGATGGAAAACAAATTCTTTGCCGTAAAGCTTGAATTGTTTCAAAATGCTGCTCAAATCTACATCTACAATACCATTAGGAACATTCTGTATGTCATATACACCATCAAGATAATCACTCATTTGAGCTGCCCAAACCTGGAACTCATACTTCCTTGATCCATAAAGTTTATCTTCAAGTGTTGGAACATTTTCACCATGAACAATTCCATCATCATTAATAGTAAATGCAGGTCTGCCACCATTTATATATTTTTCACCCAAACCAGTTGTTGGAGTTATAGAAAGTTCATCTGTATTGCTGCCATTTACAGCAATCCAAACTTCATATTCTGTTCCTGCTTCAACAAATGGGAAGTTATATTTGTAGTCGTATGAAGCAACATCGTCATACTGGAACCAGTTCTGGTATTTTTCTCCAGTTTCTGTATTTCTAATGCAGAATTCAAAATTAGGTTTAAGAGTGCTTGCTGTTGCTATAGCTTCATCAGAAAGAATAAATGTGAAACCTTTGTTTTTTGATCCGTCTTCAGAAACCATACTGTATTGTGTTGAAGAAGTTTTTCTCCACTTAGGATAAAGTACAAGCTCCTGCAAAGCTTCTATATCTGAATCATCAGCAACAACTGGTGTCTTTTCAATTTTTGTACCGGCACTAAAATCAGAAGTTGTATACCAGCCGCCAAATGTATAACCACTGCGTGTTACTGTCGGTAAAGTAATACTACTCTTTGGAGAGAATGATTTAGGAGCTGAATCAGGGAGTGTATATTCTGAATCACTGCCTGCGTAATAAATTGGAACCTGCATATTAAGCTGGCTGAAGGTAACCTTAGTTGAACCAGAAGTTGTACAGTCAGAAGCAACAACAAAGAATACAGGAATCTTACTTGGACTGGCTACACTGCCATCCTGATATTTATAAACAAACTTTACGTTCATTTTATAGTTTCCGGCAGGAACTTCACCAGAAAGAGTAACTGAATCAGAAGTTTTTGTAACAGCAGGATTATATGTAAGAGTTTCGTTTGTTTTTGGGTCCAGAATAAAGGCAGAAATCTCCCAGAAATCGCTCTTTGGGAAATCTACTTTAATGCTGTAATAACCGTTAAGCTCACAATCCTCTACCTGATTAAGATTAAAATTAAGAGTTTCTGCTTTGTCCAGTTGTTTTCTTATAGTTCCGGAAAGAACAGGAATAATATACTCATCACTTGAACCGGCTTTCTGAGTAACTTTATTTGCTGTAAGCGTAAATGACCACACACCAGCCTTCAAAATAAACTCAGAGCCTGCCATGGATTTGTAGCTGCCCCATTCCTTTATAACTTTCTGAGACTCAGTACCATAAGCGCCGCTCAAAACAAAAGAATAATCTTCGTAAGCACTTGTATCAGGAACAAAAGCTTCTCTTCCAAAGCTGACAGACGGAATGCTTACTGTTACAAAACGTTCCGATTCTTCAGCTTTCTCAATTAAGTCTGCACTGTTTTTACAAGAAAACAATCCTGCCAACAGGAATAAAAAGGCTGTAATTCTTACTAATTTTTTCATTTGTTCTTCTCCATCAATTTACTTTGATATGTATAATGTGTCACTTGCATAGACACCGTTCTTTGTCTTTATAAATACAGAAAGCGCATAGTTTCTGTCTTCCAGTTTTGATTTCTTTTCTGCTGTAAGCTCATAGGTGGCTTTTGTAGAAACAGTTTCGTCTTCCAGAGACCAGATACAGAAGTCATAACTGCTTATTGTATTACCGTCTTCATCTTTAATTGTGTAAATAACACCACCGGAATCTGTTGGAGTTCCGGCAATCTTATAGTTACCAGCATTATATTCAGGAAGTTTTACATTGATTACAAAACCCTCCTGTACATTCTGAGCTGTTTCGCCGTTATCTCTTGAAACTTTGATATAAGCAACAGCGGCGTACATATTTCCATCAGAATCGTAAACGGTAAGACTCAAGGAATATATACCATTTGCAAGCTTAGCAGCCTCGTCTTTTGTAAATGCGTATGTACTACCGGTAGAAACAACATTTTCCGAAGCAACATCAGAAATTACCCAGCTGTAAGAAGTAAGTCTCTTTCCCCATGATGTAAGATTCTGAGCATCGCAGGTAAAGGTAATACCATTTTCTGTCTGCTCTTCTTTTATTCCAAGCTCGCCAGTCAGATAACCAGGGAAGCATACTTCAATATCAAAGCCTTCCTGTACATTCTCAACAGGCTTTTTATTTGAATTGTTTACAGAAACAGTTGCTGTTGCTGCATACATTCTGCCCTGTTCATCATAAGCAACAATGCTTAACGAATAAACGCCGTTATCATAGTCTTCCAGTGCTTCATTTGTAAGTACAAATGTATTTTCTTCAGAAACAGTTTTTTCTTCACCGGCCAGTGATAAAATCCAGCGGTAAGAATCAATCTTTATATTCTTAGCAGTAAGCTCGTCTTCAACACAGGTAAACTTATATCCATTCTCTGCATCAGCTTTTGAAATTGAAATATTATCTTTTGTATATTCAGGTAAAACTACAGAAACTGTTACAGGATTTGCAACTGGGAAAACAGGTTCAAAGTTGAAATCGATTGAGATTTCGTTGAAAGACATTGAATCATTTAAATCTTCTGAGCTATAGTACAGACAGAATAACAGATCTTCCTTACTTTTTGTTTCTCCTTCAGTAATCAAATCAAAGGACAGCTCAACATCTTCGCCGGCTTTAATTTCTACCTGCCTAGATTCAACAGCTATCTGGCTTGCATAACCATAACTGTCTTTTCCAAAAGCACAATAAAAAATGCCATTAAATGCGGTGTTTGCTTTACCCTTTAAGGTAACAGTTGCACAGTCACCCAGCTTAATTACCTTGTCAAAACCTTCGCAATAATCTAAAACTTTTCCATCCCAAAGGTACTTTTTCGATAAGTCGCTCCATTCATAAGAGCCCTTAGGTCCCTTATCAAAATCTGCATGCATTATTCTTTGCATTTTTAGTGTTACGGAGGTTATTCTTTCGGCCTTCACCTCAATATCAACAGAACCTTTGTAAAGAGGATATTTTTTATCTTTATCATCTGTATCAAAAGCAACAGCTTCAAGAATATAACTGCCACCCTCAAGATATAACTCTACTTTTGAGCCACTAACCGCTTCTTTTTTCTCAACAACTTCTTCACCATTTTTTATAGTAATATCGTATATAAGAAAATTGGGTTTTGCTCTCAGCTTTTGTTCTGTTATCCCCTGATTTCTTTCCAATGCTTCTGTCCCCGAAGCCGGCAGCTGTATATATACAATGCCTTTTCGAGAGTCTTTTTGCAGTTGAGAAAGGAAAGAACAGGAAAAGAATAAAAAGCTGAAGAAAATAAATAGAATTACCTTCAATTTACTTTTCATGACAATCTCCTATTTTATGAATCACAATTCAGAGTATTCCTTTTTAATGCCAACATTTAATTGTAAAACAGAAATAAGCAATAGTCAAAATAATTATGAGTAACGAGATTTTTGAGTTTTGCGACTTTTCCTATCTTTATTTGGCTTTATATGCGTCGTTGTGCACTCCACCAATAGCTCTGCCACTCGGTTCGTCCATATTTTTCCAGGCAGCATCCCATTCCAAAGCTTTTGCTGTACTGCAGGCAACTCCAGCTTCGTGTGGAACACAACGGGCTGCACTGTCACTTGGAAAAAGGCGGCTGTATATTTCGCGATAGTAATATTCCTCTTTTGTTTTTGGAGGATTTACCGGGAAGCGGTTTTCACGACGGGCAAACTCTGCATCGCTTACTTTTTCTTCAGTCATTTTCTTAAGAGTATCAATCCAGCTGTAACCAACACCATCACTGAACTGTTCCTTCTGTCTCCAGCAGATGCTTTCTGGAAGAAGATCCTCAAAAGCTTTACGCAAAATCCATTTTTCCATTCGCTGTTTGCCATCCGGAAGCTTAATATTCATTTTGTCGTTAGGGTTCAGGCCCATAGCAATATCAATAAAATCCTTATCAAGGAATGGAACACGGCCTTCTACACCCCACGCCATAAGCGATTTATTTGCACGCAGACAGTCATAAAGATGAAGCTTGCTCATTTTTCGTACAAGCTCCTCGTGGAACTCCTGCGCATTCGGTGCCTTGTGGAAGTACAAATAACCGCCAAAAAGCTCGTCGCTGCCTTCCCCACTTAAAACCATCTTAATTCCCATAGATTTAATTACACGGGCCAGCAGATACATTGGTGTACTTGCGCGGACAGTAGTAATATCGTAGGTTTCAATATGATAAATAACATCCGGGAGAGCATCCAAAGCTTCCTGAATTGTAAAATGTACCTCGTGATGAACTGTACCGATATAATCCGCTGCTTTTTTAGCGGCAATAAGGTCTGGAGAGCCTTCCAAACCAACGGCAAAGCTATGAAGCTGTGGCCACCACGCACTTTCCTTGCTGTCTGTTTCAACTCGTTTTTTAGAATATTTTTGTGTAACCGCTGCAATAATTGAACTGTCCAAACCGCCGCTCAAAAGAACACCATAAGGAACATCGCTCATAAGCTGAGCTTTTACTGCAGCTTCCAGTCCGTTGCGAACCTTTTCTATTACTGCCGGGTTGATGATTTCGCCCTTTTCGTCTGTAGCTTTTGGTGCATTTTTTACGGCGTCGTAAGTTTCCCAAGCCCGTTTGTACCAGCGAACCGGTTTCTCATCGCCGGAATACAAATAACATCCATTCGGGAACTCTTCTATTGTCTGACAGTCGCCTTCAAGAGCTTTAAGTTCACTGGCAACATAAAAACGTCCTGCTTTATCCCAGCCCTGATAAAGTGGAATTACACCAATTTCGTCGCGGGCAATAAGATAACAGTCGCGTTCGCTGTCATAAAGTGCAAAAGCAAAAATACCGGAAAGCTGCTCTATCATTGCAGTAAAATCAGCACTCTTTCCATCTGCAGCAAGTGTGTCGCGGTATTTTTTATAAAGAGGGATAATGACCTCACAGTCACTGCCGGTTCGGAACTTGTATTTTCCTTCAAATTGCGCTCTGATTTCCTTATGATTATAGATTTCGCCGTTTGCTGCCAGAATGATTTTTTCATCATCACTTACGAGCGGCTGCTTTCCGCTAAGAGGGTCAACAATAGAGAGTCGTTCATGACTAAGAATAGCATTATCGCCGGTATAAACACCGCTCCAATCCGGTCCCCGGTGCCTGATTTTCTTGCTCATCTCCAGCACCTGTGCCCTCAATTCTTCCTTCAATCCGTCTGCAATAGGTGCACTACCACTATTTAAGTCAAAACAACCTACAAAACCACACATACACACCTCCTGAAAAAAAAAGAGGTCGTAGACATCACCCCTGTGCGGAACCCCGCAACAAGAATAGTATCTACGACCTCTTTGCCGTATAATTCAGTTTTACCGATTACAACTGCTTTTGTCAATATCCGATTTTTACAGACTCCACCAATATCCTATTCACTTCTAGGCTTGTGACAGTTGCTGCAGCCCACTATATGCACATGTTTTTTTCCAAGCTGTTTATTAAAGAGCCTGGCCGTAAGATTCTGGTCTGCAGAAAGCCGCTGATGACACACCGGGCAGGTTCGGCTTACTCCAGGTTCGCAGGCAGGGTAACAGTGTGGACAGCCGGAAATTGTCATAAGTTGATCGGGCACTTTCATAGGGCGGTAAACCTTGGAAATAAGCTGCTCACCGACAAAAAGCTCCGAACCGCAAACCGGGCATTTTACCGGCTGAAGGTTCTTTTCGCGCTCTTTTTTCAGTGCAGCATACTTACGCTTTTCGTTGTACCGCAAAATACAGGCAAGTAAGATGATTATGACAACAGAACAAATTCCAATTAAAAAGTAACTCAAAATCAGTCTCCAAGCTTAACGAACGACAATCTGACCAAGAACCTCTCCAATCGGCTCGTGAATAACAAGTTCGCAGTACATATCCTGAGCTGTTGAAGATTTATTTAACATAACAAGATGCTTTCCTCTAAAATAGCGGATAAAACCGGCTGCCGGATAAACGTTGAGTGAGGTGCCACCGATGATGAGGGTGTCTGCATTTGAAATTGCGGTAATAGCACCTTCTACAGTATCATCATCTAAGCCTTCCTGATAAAGAACAACATCCGGCTTTACAAGTCCACCGCATTTTGTACAGATTGGCAGCTTATTCTCCGATTTTTCGCTTTCCTTGATAAAGTTTTCATCATAGAAGGCATGGCATTTTAAGCAGTAATTGCGCAGGGTACTTCCGTGAAGCTCGTATACAACCTTGCTGCCCGCCAGCTGATGAAGTCCATCTATATTCTGGGTAACAATTGCCTTAAGCTTGCCTGCTGCTTCAAGCTCTGCCAGTTTAAGATGAGCTTTGTTAGGCTTAATTCCTACCGGCAAAAGCTTTGCCCTATAGAATCTGAAAAACTCAGGTGTATCTCTGAAGAAAAAGTCTCTGCTCAAAATCTCTTCCGGCGGATAATCCCACTCCTTGTTATAAAGTCCATCTGTACTTCGAAAATCCGGAATCCCCGATTCTGTAGAAACGCCCGCACCACCAAAAAAAACAATATTGTTAGATTCATCAATAATTTTCTGTAAGGCTTCAATCTTCTTATCCATAATCAACCTCCACTACTCCTGCAGCATTTGTGCAAGCCAGCCAACTATACCTTCTGGAAGACTTGCTTCCATTGGACTTCCATCATCAAACATAAGATTACAATGCATTGGATTTATTAAACAATGCTGTCCCATTTCTATACCGTTGTTTATAGAAGCAACTCCATGATCTCCGTTATAAACCCATTCCGGGGTAAAGATAAAACAATGTTTCATACGCTTAAGCCGAGGTAGTCTTGGAGCAATTAATTCCTCATAGCTGTTCAATTCATCGTGTTTACCTATGGCAAGGAAAAAGTGGACATCATTTGCTTCATAACGTTCCAGTGTTTTATCATCGGGGATGGAGCCGGAGCCTATCGGGATAAGTGCATTAAAAAAGTCTGTGTAAGCATTTACCATAAGGAAACACATTGTAGCACCGCTGGAGTTACCAAAAATCACCTTTTTACTTACACCGCCTTTTTTTTCAGCCACTGTTTCTATAAAATCACATATAAGCTCATATACCGGCTTTACATAGCTTTCGTTCCAGCTGCCCCTGCAAAATCCATCTATATCTCTATATTCATTTGCAAGCGGCAGCAAAAGGTAAGCACCGCCAATTTTCTTCTGATATTCTTCCTTTGAATAAAACTCTGCACCTGCATAATTGATGCAGATATCGCCAAAAAGTGCATTCGAGGTTCCGTGCATAAAAACAAATAGAGGATACTCTCGTCCAGCTTCAAAGCCGTGTTCAGTAGGATCATAGAAATAATATCCCATTTCTGCAAAATCAGAAGGCTTAAAGCTTGCCTTGTGAAAACGTGAAAAATACTCGCCTACTTTATAAGTTGGCTCATAAGAAATAAATGCCCCTTCAGGAAGCTCTCCTGCCCAAGGTGGAAGTGGTCTGTCTGCCATATTGCTCCTTTTGCCTCCTGATTTTATTCTATATCTCATAAAACCTTTTTGCTAGTATTTTTTACCTATATGGATTATAATATTTGTTATGAAAAAGGTTCTCATTATTGATTCTCACCAACTCTTTAGAGATTTTTTAAAGCAAAAGCTTGCAGACGATCAGCTGGAAGTAATACTCTCTCAGGAAAACAGGGATTCGTATACAAAGCTCATAAATATCCTTCCAAATCTTGTAATTTTGGATATGAACGAAGACCATGAGGAAGAAATGGAGTTCCTTGAAAAAAAGATTACCGATGCAAACACTGCTTCAATTCCAGTTATTGTAACAGGTCCGGAAATGAGCAAAGCAAGCATCGCATCTCTGGCAAAATACGGTGTAATTCGATATTTTCCAAAACCTATTCAATTCGACATCTTCTTTGAAGCAATCGGCAAAAAACTCCAGATTCCACTCTCAATTGATATGACTCCTTGTGTTCTGGATATTCACAGAAATAACAACATTGTATTTATTGAGCTTGCACTCGGCATGAATAGAGAAAAAATTGCGCTGTTGCAGTACAAGCTTACAGAAATGATTGAACAGGAACAGATGGATTCTCCAAAAGTAATTATAATGCTCACAAACCTCTCTCTTTCGTTTGTTGACGGTTATAACCTGGAGTTCCTTATTGATAATGTTCTGGCTTGTCCAAAAATCCACAACAAAAACGTAAAGATTCTTTCGCTCAGTTCTTTTGTTCTGGACCTTATTGAAGGACACAAAACCTACGATGGCATTGAAGTTTCAGATAATCTGCATAAGCTGCTTAACTCCCTTATGGACACCTCGTTCTCTACAGATGTTTTTGATGTACTTGCAGACAGAATCCTTATGTCTTCCAGTGAATTTGAAATTGATACAAGTTCTGTAGAAACACGCTTTTATTCAGATAACGGTAAAGAAAACAGTGCCTCTAAGAGTGATGGAACTGTCGTTCATATTGCACTTATAGACAGCGATTTGCAGAGTCTTGCTTACGAAAAATCAAGCTTTGAAGCAATGGGAGCTAAGTGTACAGCTTTTAATTCTGGAAACAAGTTCCTTACAGATTTTGAAAGCGACACCTATGATTTAGTGCTTCTAGACATTCTTGTTTCTGACGGTTCAGGTTTTTCTGTTTTACAGCAGATGAAAAACCGTTACGATGCACCACCAGTTGTTGTATACAGCCAGAGTCCTCAAAAGGAGTTTATGGTAAAGGTACTCACAGCCGGTGCCAGAAACTATCTTATTAAGCCTCTTAAACCGGCACAGCTTGTAAACAAGTGTCTTTCAGTTCTTAAGGCAGAGTTTTAATGCAGAAAATTAATCTTCATACTCACAGCACTTTTTGCGACGGCAGATTTCCAGCTGAGGAAATGGTTCTGGCAGCAATTGAAAAAGGCTTTACAATTCTTGGCTTTTCCGGTCATTCAATTCATCCATTAAATCCGGACTTTTACGCCCCGGAAAAGAGCTGGCACATTCTCCCGGAAAACCTTACCGCTTATGTTCACGAGATTCTCAGGCTTAAAGAAAAATATGAACCTCAGATAAAAATCCTTCTTGGCTTTGAAGCAGATTTTCTTGAGGACAATACTGCATCAAAAAAAATTGGAAACGCAGTCCCAGATAAAGCTGCTTTTGCAAAGTTTTCTCCGGATTATCTTATTGGTTCAGTACATTTTGTTACAAACCAGAAGGGCTTTTACACTGTAGATTTTGATCCGGAAAATGTTCAGAAGGGCTTGCTTGAACTTTATGGCGATAAAAACGGCAAGGTTGATTATAAGGCTGCGGTCTGTGAATATTATGAAGCTGAGCGGAAAATGCTTGAACGCGGTAACTTTGAAATACTGGGCCATGCAGATCTTATTAAAAAGACAAATCCTGTTCTTCATTTTTTTGATGATAATGAAAGCTGGTATAAGGAGCAGCTTAAACTTACGGCTAAAGCTGCCGCAAAAGCCGGAGTTATTGCGGAAATAAATACAGGTGCCATAGCACGTGGCATTTTGAAGGATCCATATCCTTCGCAGCAATTCCTTGAATATTTTAAAGATGAAGGTGTACCGGTTTGCATAAGTTCAGACGCACACTTTACCGATAAGATTGACTGCGCCTGGGAGCTGGCAGCTGAGTACGCAAAAAAAGCCGGCTACAAGGAACTTACGTACCCTATCGCCGGCCAATTAATTTATATTCCACTATAACTAGCGGTTTCTTCTTTCTTCTTCATTTGTACAGTTAATGCACATTGGAGCAAACGGTATAACACGGAGTCTGTCCTTTGGAATCTCCTTTCCGCATTTCATACATAAACCGTATTTTCCCTGATGTATTCTGTCCAAAGCATTTTCTATTGCAAGAAGCTTTTTTGCATACTGAGTTCCAAGTGCTGTAAGAAGAGTTCTGTCAATTGCATCAGAAGCAACGTCTGCCTCATCTCCAGATTCAACAGTCTTTACAAGACCACGCATTTCATCACTCTGTCCTTCCAG
>JAEEGL011278082.1_pt1 | contig 11217 bp, 4 predicted proteins | sample 9134231 | NCBI WGS metagenome assembly JAEEGL01 (sample SAMN16246548, study PRJNA631951) | gut metagenome | biome: gut microbiome; feature: rumen; material: fiber-attached | host: Bos | place: Iran: Karaj | collected 2018-10
GAGCTCGGGGACCATCAGAAAGCGCTGGATTATATGCAGAAAGCCCTCCGGATTAAGTTGGACATCTTCGGCGAGCGCCATCCCAAAGTGGCGATCTCCTACAACAGTGTCGGATATGAATACGGCAAACTCGGGGACCATCAGAAAGCGCTGGAATACGACGAGAAAGCACTCCAGATCAGATTGGACGTCTTCGGCGAGCGACATCACGATGTGGCGACGTCTTACAACAATGTCGGATATGAATACGGCGAGCTCGGGGACCATCAGAAAGCGCTGGAATTCAAGGAGAAAGCCCTCCGGATTAAGTTGGACATCTTCGGCGAGCGCCATCCCGATGTTGCTATCTCCTATGACAATGTTGGTGCAACATACGGAAAACTTGGAGACCATCATAAGTCACTTGAATATGAAGAGAAGGCTCTCAAGATCAGGCTGTCGCTATTCGGCGAGGATCATCCCGATGTTGCTATCTCCTATAACAATGTTGGTGCAACATACGGAAAACTTGGAGATTTCGAAAAAGGAATCGAATTGAGAAAGAAGGCGTTAGACATTGCTATGCGAATCGGTGATGCGAATCTCATCGCAGCGCTTTATAACCGAGTCGGTCTAGCATATAGAGCAGCAGGAGATCAAAAGATTGCCAACGACTATTTTCGTACGGCGGCGGAGAAGTACCAGGACCTTGGTAACGAAAAGGAAGCGGAGGCCAATCTGAAAGAAATCGAAAGTTAGTAAATGACACAAGCCCGCACCTTGTTCGTCAAAAAAAAAAGTACTTTGATATGTCTAATAAACCATACTACGAGAAAGGCCGGGAACTCGGCGAAAAAGTCTGGGCAGAACGGGACAAACTCTCCTTCCAAGACTTCCTAAAACCGCTTTGCGATACAATTGGTGTCCTGTTTTCGGACGGGATACCGACAGAAGATAATCGTGATAAACTTGACGGTCTGTTCGCTTTTATCCAAGAGAAAGAGGTGGAGAATGTGAATGTGAAAAAGTTCCTCGCCGATATGGCTATGTCAAAAAACGATGTTGATTACAATAGTCTTATCCGCATTGTGGACCGCCTCCTTCCGCCCCCGGACATTGGATATTGGAATCGGGTTGGCAAAGTTGTGGAAATACCGGCCGAACTCAGGCCACATATCCATCTCTCGTTCCCACAAGGGACGGAAGGTGTCATAGGAAGATTATATTTCCAGGATAGCGGTATGCATATGTGGCTTCCCCATTGTGATGTCTACAGTGAAGACAATCCCGGGGAAATCATCCAAGAGGGCGTCAGTCTGCTCTACCAAAGGTTCACCACCTCGGAGATATTGCTGGCCTTGCAGGAGGTCATCGACCCGATGCACAAGAATTCAGACCTGGAAGAGGCCATCACGAAAAGCCTCGCAATAGAGAATGCTACAGGCAACGCGCTGTACGATGTTCTCACGAAGCACGAACTTGCCGTCGTCTCCCTGAAAGCCTGTAACCGGAGCGTTCGTTGCTGCAAAGAATGTATATATGGGGACCTTCGGTACCTATTCCTCGCGGATGGCACCGTGAAGGGAATAGTAGACGATTTTCACGATTGCTTCTTTATCACTGAGATTCTTCCCTCTACCTGGAACTACGACTATATTATCAAGGAAATTAAGGCTACCGTCAATATCGCGAAAGGCAGATAACTATGGCTACTCAATCTTCATTCATAAAAAACCGGCAAATCCGGGTGTTCATTTCGTCCACATTTGAGGATTTGCAGGATGAGCGGACAGAACTGATCCGGAAAACTTTCCCCAGGTTGCGGGAAATAGCCGCACAAAGGGATGTCACCTTAACCGAAGTGGATCTCCGTTGGGGTATCACTCCTGAGGAGAAACAGCGTGGCAAGGTGATGGAAATCTGCCTCCGCGAGGTGGAGAACTCCATCCCCTTCTTCATCGGCATCATCGGGAACCGCTACGGGTGGGTTCCTGGACCTGAGGATGTCAGCGATATAGTCAAGGAGCGGTTCCGGGATGTCCCTCACTATGTCGAGCGCCAGCTCAGCGCCACCGAGATCGAGATGCAGTTCGGCGTGCTTGACCGGAAAGACGTGGATATGAACGCCTACTTTTTCATCAAAGATGAAGAGATTCCGGAGAATGAAATTCTGAAACGGTATCCGACTGAGACGACTGAAACGCTCAAGAAGTTGGCGGAACTAAAGAAGGCGGTGCGGGAAAACAAGAAGTATCCGGTATCTACATATTCGGACCCGGAAGATCTTGCCAATCAGGTACTTGCCGCATTCACCAAGTTGCTGGATGACTTGTTCCCGGTGGGGGAGTTGTCCGCCCTCGAGAAGGAGCGGCTTGGGCAACGGGCGGTCTTGAACAACCTGAGCCGAGTCTATATCGAGAATGAATCGAACTATGCTGTCATCGACGAGTGGATGGAAGACTGGGAGAAGCACCAGCTGGTCATCACCGGGGAGAGCGGTCTCGGCAAGAGCGCCCTGGTCGCCAACTGGGTCAAGGATAAACTGAAATTGGGCGAGGCACTCCCTTACCATATCATTTACCATTTTATCGGCTACGGAGGAAGCGTCGGGAGCGACTGGCACGTGACCAAGGCACTTTGCGACGAGATACGTGACCGGTACGGATTCGAGAAAAGTGAAAATGGCGTTCTTTTAGAAACCAACGAGAAAGAATCCAAGACGGACGAGAAGGTCCTCGAGGGACTGTTCAATCGAGTGGCCGCCGAGGGTGACAAGCCCCTGCTCATCGTCTTGGACGGCATCAACCAGATTATTGACGTGAATTATGCGAAGCGGCTGAGCTGGCTGCCCATTCCGCCAAAAAAGGTCAAGATTCTGTTCACGACCCTGGAGGACGATGAGACTATGCAAGTCTTCAAGGATCGGCATTATCCCGTGTTCACGCTCCAGCCATTGACAAGGGACGAGCGGATCGAAATGGTGCGCCAATACCTGGACAAAACCTACCGGAAACACTTGGAAGACACCCAGTTGGAGAGGATTGTGGACGACCCGCAGAACGTGAACACGCTCGTGTTGAAGACGTTGCTGGATGAGGTGGCCAACTTCGGGAACTTTAATAAACTGGGCGAAAAGATCGAGGATTATCTCAAGCCGGACAGCATCGGCGACTTCTATCAGGCTGTGCTGCAAAACTATGAGGCCGACTTCGGGGAAGATCGTGTCCGCCATTTCCTAAGTTTGATCGCCGTATCACGTAACGGACTCTCTGAAGATGAGATTCTGGAGATCACAGGCATTAAAGATACACCTTTATTTTGGTCCCAATTCTTCTGTTCCTTCCGCCAGCATATGGTCGTGAAGAACGGGCTTATCTCATTCTCGCACAACTACATCCGAGAGGCTGTGGAGGAACGGTACATCAACAGCAGCCCTCTCTTTGAGCACGAAGTACGCCTGAAGATTTTGGACTACATGAAGAGGCAGGATGTAAGTGACTATGTACTCCATGAATTAGCATTCCAATATGATAAGTTGGAAATGGATGAGGATCTTCATAGTCTTATGACGAATCCGCGTTGTTTACTATTTTTTGCTAAAAACGATTGGCGATTGATGTCTTTTTCTTGGCAAAAGTGGTCATACCGGAAAATGTTCAGTTTTTCTACCGACTTAAAAGAAATGACGTCAGATGATGACAGTTGGGAATACCGAGATTGTCTGGCTGTAATATGCAGGAATTTTGGCAGCAATAACGACTTTCTGGATCTTTCCGAGTGGCTGTTAAACAAAGCTAGTGGCAAACAGCAGACATTTCGTTCTTTGTTTCGGATTTCCCAGGCATATAAGGATGCCGATAATAAGGAAGAGTTCCTGAAAAGAGCGAATGACACATATTCGTTTGCGTTAGATGCCTTTGGAGATAAGAGCAGAGAGGCAAGTGCAGCTTTGAATCTTGTTGGGCTGGCGTATGATTGGTTGGAGGATCGCGCCAAGGCAATCGAATGTTTCCGCCATAGTTATAGTATTGAAAAAGAAGGAATTGTTTTGTATAATTTGGCCATTGTTTATTATAATCAACAATCTTATAAGGATGCTGTTGTTTACGGGAAACAGGCGCTCTCCAAGTTGATTACTGAAACCGGGGAAGAGAATTATTACGTTTGGGATTGCTATTCTCTCATTTCTTTGGCATATAAAGAGAGTGGTGAAAAGGCGAAGTCAATTGAATTTGCTGAGAAAGAATTAAAGAGTAAACAACGCTATTTTGGAGAAGTGTCATCATCATCTGCATATATGTATAGGAAACTATGCAAATTATATGCTGATAACGATGAATATGTAAAGGCCGTACAATACAAGGAGAAAGAACTGAGTATTATAGAATTGATTCATCAAAAGGGATACGTCAGCGATATTTTTTATAGCAAGTTAGCGTCATTTTCGGCATCTGATTTAGCGTCTTTAACCTCTGAGGTAGGAGTGGCTTATGAGAGTATAAATGATTTGAAAAAGGCGGCATACTACTACTCCAAAGTTCTCGACCTATTTCTTTCTGAAGGAAAAAGTGCTGAACGTGCAATAGAGTATATGGCGAATGTGCGCCTTGCTCATTTTTGGTGTGGATATAGAAAAGTCGGAGAGAGTTTTACCGATGATGTTGTTGGACGGATGGCAATAAGATCGCTATTGATCCTCAACGGTAAAATGGATGGCTTTGTATCTATCTATTTGAATGCCAAGGCATTGTTTGCCAATCCTGATTAGGATGGTCAGTCGATAATTGAAATAAACTATGCAAAGAACTTTAATTGACAACCGCACCATCCGCGTGTTCATCTCGTCCACATTTGAGGATATGAATGATGAGCGGACAGAACTGATGAAGAAGACATTCCCGAGACTTCGGGTTATGGCGGCTGAAAGAGATGTGACCTTGACAGAGGTCGACCTTCGCTGGGGTATCACTCAACAGGATAGCGAGTCAGGGAAAGTAGTAAAAATCTGTTTGCAAGAGATAGAGAACTCTATTCCTTTTTTCATTGGAATAATCGGTAACCGATATGGATGGATTCCATCCGCTGGGGATATCGAAGAGGGAACATATGAGCGTTTCGGTCAAGTGCGATCCTATGTGGAACGCAAGTTAAGCGTGACCGATATGGAGATGCAGTTCGGAGTGCTGGACCGGACAGATGCGGATATGAACGCCTACTTCTTCATCAAAGGGGAAGATGTTTCAGAGATTGAAATTCTGAAACGATATCCAACCGAGACACCTGAAACGCTCAAGAAGCTGGCGGAACTCAAGAAGGCGGTGCGGGAGAACAAGAAGTATCCGGTGTTCACATATTCGGACCCGGAAGATCTTGCCAACCAGGTACTTGCCGCATTCACCAAGCTACTGGATGACTTGTTCCCGGTGGGCGAGCTGTCTGCCCTCGAGAAGGAACGGCTTGAGCAGCGAGCTCTCCTTAACAAATTGACTAGGGGTTATATTCCTGTAAAAGATAATATTGAAAGGCTAGACATCTTTCTTTCAGATGAGAATCAGCAATTTCTGATTGTCATCGGTGAGAGCGGTCTAGGCAAGTCTGCACTTGTGGCTAATTGGGTTAAAAAACTTTCGAACCAACAGGTGTTCGAACGAGGAACTTGCCAAAGCGCAGACTGTAAGATCGTTTATCCGTTCATTAGTCTTAGTGGTAACATCAAGAGTTTAGGAGAAGTCTTCTATTCTATTTGTGCCGAACTGAAGGATCATTTCAAATTGGAGGAGCCGTCTGATGAGCGTGAAAAGGGCAGATGGGGAATGAATGACAAGAACACTCTTGAAATGATCTTTAGCAGGATACCCGCAGACAAGGCGAGGTGCTTGATTATCCTTGAAGCCGTGAACCTGTTAGAGAAGGACAAGGTTGAGGATATACTCTGGCTGAATCCACCTCGGAACATAAAATTTCTCATTACTACACTACCTGAAGACACAAATGTGAGTTTTTTCAAGTTAAGGGGATACCCTGTGTATAACCTGCTACCGCTTGGTCTGGAGCAGCGTCGAGACCTTGTCCAAAAATACCTCAAATCGTATTATGGTAAGCAGTTAAGCGAAGAAGAAGAGACCGCAATTATTAGTGGCAGCCAGTGTTATAATACACGTATCCTTCTCACTATTTTGGATGAACTGATTTCTTTCGGCTCTTACGAACACTTGGAAAATAGAATTCAGTATCTACTTGAACCTAGTAATCACAGTATTTTCTACCAGAGAATCTTGGATATATATGAGGACGATTATGGGGAAAGTATTGTAAGCCATGTTCTGAGTCTGATTTCACTGTCCAGGCATGGACTTACTGAAAATGCCATCATTTCGATCGCTGGTTTGAAACCGCTGCAGTGGTCCCAATTGTACTGCAGACTCTTATCGCATCTGTATGTTAATATGGGACATGTGACATTATCATATGACTTTTCAAAAGCGGTTCAACAGCGTTATTTAGATGGTCAACCTAAAGAAGAAAGAAAGTGGCGTAATGAAATAGTGGACTATTCCCAATCCTTAGGGACAAGTGATTCCATCGCAGAAATAGTTTTCCAATATGAAAACACAGTTATTGACAATCAGACTTTATACGAATTCGTAATGAGTTCTGAGACGTTTAAGTATATGTATTTATATAGAAATAAAACATTATACAGGTGGTGGAAAGGGTTGATTTGTGACCATTCAGGAAAATATAAGTTAGATGATTACTTGAATCTAACAAATAATGATATAAGGCAAGATTTCACACTGTATAGAGAACTAGCAGATTTCTCAAAAAGGTTATGTCCAGAGCTTTCTTCATTATTCATTAACAGGGCGATTACTTGTTTGGATAGTTTGGATGGCACCAAATATGTTCAAGCCTTGAATAGCATTGCCTATTATTTCAGTATGGCTGGAGACAAATATAAAGCCATAGAATACAAAGAAAAGGCCCTCAGAATAAGAATAGCTTTATCAGGAGAAAAAGCTCCCATTACACTAGAATCGTATTGCAGTATAGCATTAGAATTTAGTAGATTAGGATATCATCAAAAGGCGGTGGAATGCCTGGAAAAAGCCGTACCAATCATTCATAAACTTCCTCCATTATTTGAGATTAAACTGGGAGATGAATATGTGCTTCTAGGGCAGTACCAAAAGGCTTTATGCTGTTACGAGAATAGTTTGGATCGATTAATGAGAAGGCTTCCAAGAAACGAGAGGGATAGAGAAATATTCCTTCATCTGAATCCTTCTCGCATGGCCGAAGTTAAAAAAGTTCAGCAAAAAATTGATAAGATACGATTATTAATATCCAATAGTAATCCGAAATAATCGCCAACAACTAAACCGACACTTATATGCTCAGCAGCGGTTACATACAGGACGGCCAGGTGGTGTTTTTTGAGGGCGCCGATAGAATCTATCAGAAGGAGTTCAGGCGCAAGAAAATAAGCAGCGTCTCCATTCCGGACACAATCCAAGCCATCCAATCAGAAGCGTTCGCGAGTTGCGACTTGACGTCCATCACGATTCCTGATTCGGTCAAAAAGATCGGCACGCGTTGCTTTGAGGGTTGCACTGGTCTGACGAAAGTCGTTCTCCCCAGCGGCCTAAAGGTGATTGACGAATATTCGTTCGGAGGATGCTCCAGCTTGGAGGAGCTTGTCATTCCAGACAGCGTCACTAAAATCGCTGAAGGAGCATTTATGGGATGCGGTTCGTTGTCGAAGGTTGTCTTGCCGAAAAAACTCAAGACAATCGGGGAGTACGCTTTCTCTAATTGCAAGATTGAAACGCTCGATTTCCCCGGTTCGTTGGAAAGGGTTGAGAAAGATGCCTTCCTGGAGTGCCCGTTCACCAAATTGCGCATCCCTGGCAATGTCAAATACCTTAGCGGTTTCCGCCACACAACGTTGGAAGACGTGACTCTTGAGGAAGGGCTTGAGACAATTGGGGAAGTGTGCTTTAGCGAATGCGCCTCGCTAACTTGCTTGAAGGTGCCAGAGAGTGTGCGTAAGATTGAGCGTTGTGCTTTTATGGAATGCGGTTCATTACAGACGCTGATACTCCCAAAGAGAATGGAAGTACTTGAAGATGAGGCCTTTGGTGGATGCGTCAAGTTGGAACGGATCGATGTCCCCGAAGGTGTGAGGGAGATATGCCGCAAGGTGTTCGCTGAATGCTCCGCCGCCCACGTTCACTTTCCATCCACGGTCGAAAAGTACAACACCATACCTGGGAAGTGGCCTGGGTTTTACTGGAACAGCATCCCCCAGAGGAATTATAATGTTATGGCTTCACTGACGGTGTCATCGGCAAACGAGGTCTTTGCGATGGAGTCGGGTTGCCTGGTCGACAAGCGGAAACGGGAATTGCTGCACGTCCTTCCCGATGCGACAGAGTTCCCGAAGAATCTGAAATCCATCGATCTGCCAGAGGGATTATTCCCTCCTCTTTATGACGTGGAGGAATTGGTTATTCCGGAAGGTGTGACCAGTTTGAGCCATCTGCCTTTTGAGCGGATGAAGAAACTGAAGAAACTCGTTTTACCCGTTTCATTGCAAAGAGTAGATTCATATTTTTTTGATGATTATCCTTTCTCATCGGTTTCGGTCTCTCCGGATCTTCTGCTTTCAAACAGCTTTTATCACTTGCCGGGAAGGGTGGATCTTATCGGGGTGGAATCCGTCAGCGATGAATTATGCGGCAAGATTGTAGAGCGGTTTAAAGGTAATGACTGGATATTCGTTTATGCGGCTGGCCAGATGATTTATCCGACTGACGCGGGACTTAAGGCCAGGGAGAAAGCGCTACTCGAGCAAAAGAAAAAAGAGATGTCCGAAAAAGTCGAGGACACGACTTTGCTGTCTCTTTGCAAATCGACATTTGACCCCCGCGGCTTCGCATTCCAATATCTCGAATCAGGGAACAAACTCACCGTCACGATATTCGATTCTTTAAAGATTGAGCATTCGCTTAAAATGGATACCGCCGAGGCGGATCTTGCCGCGCTTTTGGACGTCGCCACATCTTATCGTGAAGCGTTGAATCCTTACATAACCGCATCGTCCTCTCCGCACCTTGTCACCAAGGCTGACTGGGAAGATTATGGCGATAGCGAATATATTAGCAGTGAGCCACTTCCGGATGTCCTCGTTCGTTTGAGCCTGGAGCCGGGGTCCGTCGCGGAAGCCTTTGACGCGCTAGAGAATCTGGGAAAGGCATACAATGAGATGCTTCGAAAATATGGTGTTTTAGTTGAGAATTTGGTCAGGCGTGATAGCGATGTCCGCTGACGAAAAATCCCTTGATTTATATGTATGGCAATGATTATATAAATATTGATGGTCATGCGGAGATTCCGGCAGGAGTTGACAAGATCGGCCAAAAAGAGTTTCAGGGCATTAAACAGCTAAAGAGTGTCTCTATTCCGGACACTGTCACTGTCATCCAGTCGTACGCGTTCGCTGGGACCTCGTTGACCACCATTACTATTCCCGATTCGGTGAAGCAGATAAGCGGAAAGTGCTTCGAGGGCTGTTCGAGTCTGACGAAGGTGATTCTCCCGAAAGGCCTTAAGGAAATCGGGGATTATACCTTCAGCGGCTGTTCCAGTTTGCGTGAAATCGTTATTCCGGACGGCGTGAGTATTATAGGCCGAGGGGCTTTTTATCGTTGCGCTTCCCTGACGAAGGTGGTTCTGCCCAAGAGTCTTGTGACGCTTGGGGTGGTTGGGGACAGGTATTTTGAACAAGGACCCTTTGAAGAATGCAAAAGCCTCTCGAGCATAGAATTGCCCGAAGGAGTCAGGACTATAGGCGATAAGGCGTTCAGTAAGTGCAGGCTAGGATCGGTCATATTCCCGGATTCATTGGAGAGCATCGGGAGGGACGCCTTCTATGATTGTCCGCTGAGCAAAGTTGATATTCCTGCTAATGTCAAAAGTATTAATGGGTTCCAATGTACCGACATCAAAGAGGTGACTCTACCCGAGGGATTGGCAATGATAGGTGCATATTGTTTCTGTGGCTGTCATAATCTTACTGATGTCACCGTTCCGGAATCCGTGACTTCAATAGGTGAAAATGCTTTTGAAGGTTGCACATCATTGAAAACTCTGAGCCTCCCGAAAACCTTGACGGATTTGGGAGACCATGCCTTCAGCCGGTGCGAGGTTCTGGGAAGCATCGATGTCCCCGAAGGGGTGACTTCCATCGCACCGTCCGTGTTTAATGGTTGCGTTTCCGCGCAAGTTCATCTCCCGTCCTCCGTCCGGGAATTCCTCCCGCACCAAGTATACGGACAGATGCGTGGAGGTCATAATGAAATGAAGGACTTGTCCGTCGCTCCGGATAATCCTGTGCTGTCAATCGAGGCGAACTGCCTGGTTGACAAGCAAAAACGTGAATTGCTACTCATCTTGAACCAGGCAACCGAGTTTCCGACGGACTTAAAATCCATAAACATCCCGGACACCGGTCTCCCGTCTCTTCTTGATGTTGAGGAATTGGTGATTCCGGAAGGTGTAACACACATAAGCTCGCTTCCGTTCGGGTATATGAAGAAGTTGAAGAAGCTTGTCCTGCCTGCGACCCTGCGGAGTTGTGACGAGAGGTTCTTGAATGACTATCCTTTTTCTTCCATTTCGGTTCCGCCCGAGCTGCTCTTGTCCGACGCATTCACCCCCTGGCGTGAGATGTGCCGGGTGGACTTGCTGGGGATGGAATCGGTCAGTGATGAATTGAAGAAGCGGATTGCCAGGAAGTTCCCTGTCAACCGTTGGACAAAGCAGATTCTTTGCGTCTATGCCGGAGACAAATTGATTCATCCGGCGGCGAATGTCGTCAAGGCTAAAGAAGAAGAGCAGAAACGGAGCGTTGTATTAAAAGAGATTGAATCGTTCGAGAAGAATAAACGGACAGTGGCCGATAAAGTTGAGGATTTGACGCTTAAGGCGCTGTGCGATGCCAATTTTGCCAACGGCGGCTTTAAGTTCAAGTATTCAGATTATAATAACACGGTTAACGTTGAGATTGGCGGTTCGCTTGAGCTTACCTTTGTTATTCAAGTGGAAACGGCTCAGGAGGACCTGGCTTTCCTGCTTGATGCGGCCACTGCCTATCGAGATGCTTTGAGCCCTTATGTCTCTTCCTCGCCCGATGAGCGTATTCGAATTAATAGTGGTTATGACTATTATTTGAAA
>JAEEGL011924707.1_pt1 | contig 11217 bp, 4 predicted proteins | sample 9134231 | NCBI WGS metagenome assembly JAEEGL01 (sample SAMN16246548, study PRJNA631951) | gut metagenome | biome: gut microbiome; feature: rumen; material: fiber-attached | host: Bos | place: Iran: Karaj | collected 2018-10
AGGTTCCCGCTGCTCCTGCGGCAATTGAGCCCGCGCCGGAGGTTCCCGCTGCTCCTGCGGCATTCACACCCGCGGCGGATATAAATACATCGGGACTTCCGATGCCCGGAGGGATATACGCAAACGTGACACCCGCGTCGACAGCTCCCGCTCAGCAGAATTACGGAATGCCGGCACAGCCCGTTTATGAAGCTCCCGCACCCATAATAAAGCAGAAGAAAAAAGGCAAGGCCGGTCTTATTGCCGGAGTTACCGCAGCGGCGGTAGTTGCCGGAGGTGCCGGAGTGGGATATTTCGCGTTCCACGACGATATTACAAGAATGGTATTGGGCGAGTCCGGATATGCGCAAATGGTTGGTCACAGCGCTTTCAAGGAAATAGAAGATGAGACGGAGACATTCGGAAAATATATTTCCAGAGCCCTCAGCTCATCGCGCGGAAGCATGCCGCAGCTCGATATGTCTCAGGCTGCGCGTATGTCGATAGCCGACATCATTGCTTCTCCTGTTTCAGCGATAGCGGATATGTCCGCGGCAGTACCGGAAGGAACATCGCTTTCTTACGAGTTTGGGTTCAATGTGTCCGCCGGCAGTGTGTTAAGCGGTATGATGCCCTTCGGTTCGCAGGAGATACTTGATCTGGTGAACGGTCTGAAGTTCACGGCAAAACAGACCAACGGTGATACGTCACTTGTTTCGTTCGGGATCTCGGACAACGGCGAAAACAGCGGCTCCATTGAGATATACAAGACCCCTCAGGGTGATGTTATCGCGGCTTTCCCGGGGATCTCGGACAAGACAGTCGAAATAAAGAAGGAAAAGCTCGACGAGGCATTCGGTGGGTCGGCGCAGAACATTACCGGCGTGAAATTCAGCGATGCCGAAGCAAAGCGGCTGCTTGACGAGATCATCAAGATATACTATGAGAGCTATGACAAGGCACAGATAACCTATACCGACGGTGTTTCCATGAGCTTCGCGCTAAAGGGTGCAGATACTGATGTGAATGTTTCTGTCACCGGAACAGAAGCAAAGGTAGTTTTCACCGGTGAGCAGATGATCGAGATAGCCGGAAAGACCGCCGACTTCATCGCAAACGACGAATATGTGAAGAATTTCGTGAAGGAAGCCTACGGCATGGATGAGGCAAAGCTCGCTGAATCCCTTAAAATCAAGGATACAGACGCGGCCAAGCTCCCCACAGTCACGATAACACATATCGTTGATGTACACAATAACGTGCTTGCAAGCACAATCGGCGTGAAGATGGCTGAAAGCGCGGAGGAATTCACGTTCAGATGGCTCGACAACGACAAAAACAAATGTTTTGTTGTTGAGGCCAACGACGCAAACGGCAGACATTATGCCATACAGTCGGCAGCCGACAAGAAGAGCGAAAATGAAGGAAGCTCTGTGATCAGCTTCTCTCAGAGCGGAAAGAACGAGTTCGACGTCCTGCTTGACTGCGCGTATTCCGGCTGCACTAAGGCTGAATGGCTGGAGGGCGAAGTACCGTTAGGAAAATTCGAGATAAAGCTCTCAGACCCCGATGCTTTTGCTGAACAGCTCAGAAAGAGCATAAAACCGAGCGATACGACTATGCAGGCGATCGGTCCGAGTCTGGATGGCGGCATCGACAATGAAAAGCTGATCGGCGAGCTCAAAAAGCTGAAGATAACGTCTGAATCATCGGTGAGCGGAAACGAGTACAGTGCTTCTTTCGCGGTCTTTGCCGGAGATATAGGAAGCGTTACGATAAAGTCTGATGTCCGTACAAGCTCTGAAACGGTGACACTTCCCGCAACGAACAACATTGATCTTCACGACGGCAGCGCGACGACCGGACTTATAACCGACGGCGCAAAGTGGGTGAAAAAACTTGTTTCCCGCTACAATATGCTCAATATGATGGTCGGTCCGTCGCTTGACAGAATAATAAACAGCGGCTCTGCAGATCCCGTGCCTCCCGTTGACCCTGAGCCTCCGGTTGATCCCGAACCCCCCGTTGAACCCGATCTTCCGGTTATCGAAGGCGTTCGCGAGCTCACCCCTGATGAAATGAACAGCGCGGCGCAGAAGATCTCCGAGAAGATCGAACTTATGCTCGGCAGCAGCGGCAAGATCGACAGCTATACCGATGCGACCGCCGATGACATAGTGCTGGTGTTCGAATGCGACAAAAACGGTATATGGCAGGTTGGCGGAGTATATGCCGACAAACGCGAGGAAAGCGTTGCGGTCGTTGACGATAGAATATGGAAGAAAGTCACCGGACTCCTGAACAAGCTATCTGAGAGCGACGAAAATCTGAGAGAGCTTATGGTCGGATTCTATTTCAGCGGCAAGAAGTACGCGGGCGACCTTGTGCTCCAGAAAACGGGCCATAAAGTTGACTTCGATCTCTACGGACTTCCCGATGCCGAAAATATCCGCATAGGCATTTATGCCGGCTGGTACACTTCGGGCGAACATAACGGCGAGGCGGGATATTTCGCCGACTACGAAGGTAAGACAATATTTGCCGGTACATACTGTGTGAACACAGGCAAGCCGCTCAGCAACCCCGAGGATATGGGCCCTCAGTATTATGCGGGCCTTGACGGTGACTGGGAAGTGGTGACCGAAACCACGGAAGTATTCAGTGAAGGCAATGCTCCCTCTGTTCTGATAAACGGTTCGCTGCTCATGCTTGACGAAGTGGTGTACACTCTTGATTACAGGACCGGTGATGACGGCCTCATTATAGCCGATATTTATTTCGAGGAATACCCGGACGGACCGATCGGAACGATAGAATTTGCAAGCGACGGTAGCAGTGCCGTTATAATGGATGATCTTACACAAATGGCGGTGGAAATACGCCAGGTTGGCGATTCCCGGAGAATACCGGCCGATGTTCTTCCCGATGATTTCGGAGCGGTGAAGGATTATCCAGAAATCAGTGACATCGTCGGTATGTGGAAGGCGACTGAGCCCGATGAAGAAGGCGTGTATGGAGAGCTTGCGGTATCGTCTGCGGCGATAATCGGATATTATGCCGAAGGCTCGGGATATTTCGTGTATCTGAATCCGAGAGAGGGCGGCTTTGATATGTTCGCGCCCGATGTTGACAGCAATTATGAAGTACTCGGGGGAAGAATAGCCTACAGCGAAGAGACAGATAAGATGTTCATATTGTTCGATGACGGGACAGGCTTCACGTTCGAGCGCACAGGTGATGCCGAGCTTCCGCCGTATTACGGAAAGTGGAAGCTTGATCCGTCAAATCCTCCTGCTGATGTTCAGTATGTCGTTCTTGATATAGATGAATATTTCCTCGTTCTTGACTACGAATATCACTACAAGGAACACTTTATAATCCGCGATATAGAGAACACGGACACGGGAGTTTCATTCGTTATATATATGGACAATTTATCCGATCACGGCCTGGGATACAAATTTGAATACGACCACGGTGCCGATACGATAAAGATGACGGAGGTCGGGTTCGGTGATGAAACACCGATGCAGTTCGTAAGAGCAGATTAAACAAGACAGGCGATCGTAAAAGCCGAAGCTTATTTCTTCCCAGCCGGAGGCGGGGAAGAAATAAAAAAATAATACTTTCGGAGGACAAGCTTTATGCGGCTTGCTGTTACAAACGAACAGATGGCAACGGCGGAATCAAACGCCGAAAGAAACGGCATATCATATATGAAGCTGATGAAGAACGCCGGTGAGGCGTGCTTCGGACGTATCTCAAAGATACTTGGCGGGGTCGCGGACAAAAACTTCGTTGTCCTCGCGGGACGCGGCAACAACGGCGGCGACGGTATCGTGATAACTGATATGCTTACCGAGGCGGGAGCATCCGCGATCCTTGTTTTTGTACAGGATCTGCCGAAGTCCAACTGTGCAAGACAGTGCTATTCTACATACGAAAAAGATATAAAGTCGTGCATATATGTTCACAGAAAAGATGTGATAAAGCGTGCCATAAGCAACTGCGACGCGGTGATAGACTGCGTCTTCGGCACCGGATTTCATGGTGAGCTTGAAGAAAATGCCGCTGAGCTGTTCGAACACACCGCCGCGACCTGCCCGGGATTAAAAATTTCGGTCGATGTTCCGAGCGGGATAAACAGCGATACCGGAGAGATCGCAAAACACGCGTTCAGACCCGACTGCACGATAGTTCTCGGCGCTATGAAGAAGGGACTTTATTCTCATCCCGCTTACGAGAGCTGCGGAAACATCTATCTTGCGGATATAGGTATTCCACGTCAGTGTTTTGAGAGCTGTGAGGCTGCGCTGTCGGAAAGGATTCTGCTCGAATTCATTCCCGAAAGAAAAAAGGTCTCGCATAAAGGAACATACGGAAAACTGCTGAATATAAGCGGAAGCGCTCAGTACACGGGCGCGGCCATGTTGTCAACTAACGGCGCGCTGCGGTCGGGAGTCGGGCTTTGTACGCTGGCTACTCCGATGAGAGTAATAAACGCGATAGCCGCGGCGATACCGGAAGCGGTTTATCTTCCGCTTGAACAGGACATCGACGGCTTCATAAACGAAAAGTCGGTCGATGTGATAAAGAACGAGCTTGAAAAGCGCAGATATGAAGCCGTACTTGTCGGCTGCGGGCTCGGAAACAGGGAAGACACCACAGATCTGACAGAATTCGTCATCAGAAATGCGGATTGTCCGGTAATTATTGACGCGGACGGTCTTAATTCGATATGCCGGAATATAAATATATTAAAGGAAAGCAAAAAGGGCATCATCGTTACTCCGCATCCCGCAGAATTTGCGCGGATGACCGGAAAGACCGTTGAGGAGATACAGCATGACCGCATATCCGCGGCAAAGGAATTCACGAAAGAATACGGCTGCGTTACCGTGCTCAAAGGCGTGAATACCGTTATCGCGTCGCCGACCGGAGAGACCTTCATCAACACGTCGGGCAACGCGGGACTTGCCAAAGGCGGAAGCGGCGATGTGCTTGCGGGAATGATAGCGTCGTTTGCGGCGCAGGGAGTTGAGCTCAACTACGCGGCGGCGCTCGGCGCTTATCTGCACGGCCTTGCGGCGGACGTGCTGTCTGCGCGCATGGGTATGGGCGGCATACTTCCGAGGGACATTGCGGAGACTCTTCCCGAGATAATGAAACGTCAATAAAAGGAACGAAACGTCTGATTCAGACTGCGCGAAGCGCGAGCGGGTCCAGCTTCAAGCTGGCGCAAGGAGTCCAGAGGGGCGACGTTAGCCCCTTTGGTAGGGTCATAGGGGCAAAGCCCCTATCAAAAAGTAATCGCTTCCGGCAGGGGTTTGGGGGCGGCAGCTCCCCAAAAAGAGACGTTTCACAGCTCTTAACTTTCCTAATTACAGAAAGAAAAGGTGAAAGCTGTGAAACGTCTTATTTTTGTTGTGTTTTTATTGTTTGCGCTGTCGGCGTGCTCTGCGCATGATAACGCCAGAGCCGCTAAACCGGAGCTCGACATGCCGTTCAGCGCAGAGGCGGAGATAACCTACGGCGGCGAGGAATGTACCGCACGCATACAGCGCCTGGAGAGCGGCAGGTGGGAATTTGCCGTTACGTCGCCGGAGCCGCTTGAAGGGCTCATAATCACGGTGTCGGACGGCGAAACAAAGCTGAAAATGTACGATCTTGAAAGTCTTTCCGATGTGAGCGACAAAGCCGTGAGCATGGCAAAGGCGCTTGTTTCAGCTTACGACTGCGCCGCGAAGGACGGTGAAGCGATGTCCGACGGCGGTACGCTCACAGTCTCCGGAAGTTCCCCCTTCGGTGAGTATAAGCTGATGCTCGGAGACGACAGATCGCCTGTGTTCTTCAGCGTTGACCGGTGTAAGCTTTCCGCGGATATATCAAGGTTCGCGCCGCTCGAACGCGAAGAAGAAGAGTTCCCCGATGCGCGTATTATAGAGTGAGACAGGCGCTGCGCTTGAGATCTTTTCGCTGCGCTTGAGACTGGGGGAAACCTTTCTTGTGTCGGAAATTTCTTTATAGACCGCATCGTGCGGTTTTCCGGAAATTTCCTGCACGGCATACTGCCGTAAACAAAAGGTTATCCCCCAGGCCCCTTTCCAAAAAACTTTACTCGCTTCGCATTTGAACTCGAGATGTGCCTGTTTTATACCTCTACTTCGCCAAGCTCGAATGAGTAGAGAAGTTTCTGCTTAACACGCATTCCCGTCGATTCAGACAGCGCCCGCGCGTATATCTCAAGCTGACCTTTGTATTCCTCGGTAAGGAGCTCCGCGGTAGTGTGTGTGTTGGTCTTATAATCTACCAGCACTATCTCGCCGTCTTCGACGAAGAACATATCCGCTATGCCCTGTATGAACGGCTTTTCTTCGCCTGACCAGTCGGTTATGCCTGATTCTTCCGGCGTCGGCTCGTATTCGCAGAATATAGGGAACTCGCGGTTTATATCACCGCTTGCAGCGGCTCTGCGACAGATGTCGCTCTCAAGGAACCGCGCTATGTCTTCTTCTCTGACGGATATTCTTTCAAGCTCGGTAAGTTTGCCGCGCATGAGTAAGTCGTCGAGTATCGCGGGGACGCTTTCAGGTTTTGCGGAAAAGTCAAGGAGCTCCATTACCTTGTGGTAGGCGTCGCCGCGCTTTTTTCCGGTGAGCTTTGAGGTCTCTCTTGTGCCGATGAATGTCGGAACGCGCAGAAAACGGTCTATCCTGCTGCCGTATTCGGCGAAATCGTCAACGCTCTTGACGCCTATCTGTGTTGCAGTGACCTTTGCGGGTATCTTCGAGAATTTTTCGTATGCGTATCCGGTGAACGGCGGTATTATTGTTTCAGGCTCTTCAGAATATTCGGCAGTGACTTCTTCGGCAGCGATATATCCGTTGTAGTTGCGGACTTCTATCAGCCCGCTGCGCACAGCCTTGCTTCCGGCAAGCCAGTCATAAGTTATGTTCGTGCCGCTTCTTTTGCCGGAGGGAACAGTGAGTATAAGTTTTTCCTTTGCCCTTGTGACGGCGACATAGAGGAGCCTCATGCGCTCGCTGAGTTCAAGCCTTCTGTTCTCACGCGTTACGATCTCATACGGCAGCGTGTCTATTGTAAGCATAGCCGCGCTGTCGTTTATTTTCATTCCTATACCGTAATTCGGGTCGCATATTATGGTTCCCGCACGGTCAGAAGGAGCAGCTCCGGCAATGTTCGCCACAAAGCAGACGGGGAATTCGAGTCCCTTCGAGCCATGTATTGTCATGAGCTGAACGTAGTTACCGCTGCCGCTGTCGCCCTTTGACTGCGGGAGCTCGATCTTTTCGCTGTCGAGCTTTTCGATGTATTTTATCAGATCATAAAGTCCTGCGCTTTCGCCGCCTGAGAATACCTCGGCGTAATGTATCAGCATACGCAGGTTCGCGCCGCGTCTTGCGCCGTCCGGACGAGCTTCTGCCGCCGGTATCAGCATGCTCTCGTCGCAGATCTTTCTTATTAGGCGTTCGGGTGAATTATCAGCCGCGAATTCTCTGTATCCGTTTATCTCCGCGAGAACCTCAGCGGCGTGTGTGTCGTTTTTTGCGTATTCGCAGAATCCGGCCCAGAGGCTGTCGCGCTTTATGCCGCCGGCCAGCTTTATCTGTGCCATTTCGTCGGCAGTGAACATGAATGGCTCTTTCATCAGTACCGCGGCGAGATCGCTGTCGCGGTAAGGGTCGTCTATGACACGCAGCAGAGCGAGCGCGTGGCGTATCTCCTCGTTATCGGTATATCCGCCGTCTTCTTTCGCTTTATAAGGAATGCCTGCCTTGTCGAGGGCGGTTTTGTAAGTGCCGATATGGCTGCTGTATTTTCCCATGAGCACTGCGAAGTCACCGTAATTGCATGGCCTCTTGTTTTCGCCCGTCCCGACTTCGAAACCGCTTCGTACCATATTTTTTATGCGGTCGGCTATGTAAGCGGCTTCGGAACGCCGCGCGCCGTCGATGTTGCTGTCGCTGAATGTTATCAGTTCGGTGCGGTTCTTTTCATCGGTATCGTACTGTGCGCCCTGTACGAGTGCGCAGCTCTCATCATAATTGACATCGCCGAGCTCCTCAGTCATAGTTCCAGTAAAAATGCCGTTTACGGAGTCAATGACCTCTTTGCAGCTCCGGAAATTGCGGTTAAGATCTATCACGGTGAAATCAGGATCTTTTGTAAGCCGTGCGAAGACGAGAGGGTCAGCACCCCTGAAACGATATATCGACTGCTTTATGTCACCGACGAAATACAGGTTTTTTCTGTTGTCCGAGATAAGGCGGAATATTTCGTACTGCACTTCGTTGCTGTCCTGGAATTCGTCAACGATAATGACTTTCGCGCTTTTTGCGATCTCTTTCGCGGTTTCGCTCGGCTCGCCGTTTTCTCCACGGAGCATTCTGAGCGTCATCAGTTCGATGTCCGGAAAATCGACGCGTCCCTTTTCGGACTTCATTGCGGAATACCTGTTTTCAAGCGCCTTTACGAGCGAAATGAGTATCTCCAGTACCGGTGCGCAGGTTTTCATATTGCTGTTTCTGCGCGAAAGGAGCCCCGCAGCGCGGACGAGCTGTTCCCAAAGCTCTTTGAGTTTCGCACCGTATTCCTTGTACGCAGAATTGTCAAAGTTCTTTGTTTTGCGCGGAAGCTTCGGTATCTCCGTGTTTTTGAGCTTTTCGGCGTCAGAGTCGGGTTCTGATGCCGTTTTTGCAAGCTCCTTCCACTGTTCGCAGAACGAAAGCGCCTGCGGTTCGGACGATAACGCGGACATTTCGACGCACAGAGCTGCTATCTCTGAAGCAGTGTTTTTTATATTACGGTTTATGAAATTGTCGAGGTTTTCTCTGCTTCTGCCGGAGGTGTTTTCGGGGCAGCGGTATTCTTCGAGCTGAGCGGCAAAGAAGCTGTCCGCGTCGGGCAGATTTCTTGAAAATTTATACAGATATCTGATTGTGTCGGCTATGATCCTGTCGTCCTTGTCGGAAAACCAGTCATATAGCAGGTCGCGCTTTTCCGCGTTTGACGACTCGCAGAATTCCTCCATAACGTCGTTGAGTGCCTTAGAGAGCATCAGCGCCGCTTCGGACTCGTCAAGCACCGCTATGTCCGGCGGGAGATCCGCATGCGCGCTGTGTCGGCGCAGAAGCTCAAGGCAGAACGAACTTATCGTGGAGATCGAAGCATCGTTAAGGCGCAGGCGCTGTTCGATAAGATGTCTGTTGTCCGGAGCCTTTGCGAGCTCTTCTTCCACGGCCTTTTCGAGCCTTGACTTCATCTCGTCCGCTGCTTTGTTGGTGAACGTCGAGATCACCATTTCGTCCGCGTTCACCGGGTTGTTCTCATCAAGTATCAGCCGTTTTACGCGCTCAACAAGAACGGCGGTCTTTCCGCTTCCCGCCGCTGCCGATATTATAGCCGCGCCTCCGCGGAACGTTATCGCTCTTTCCTGTTCAGCTGTCCATTCCATGACTGAAACTCCTTTTGTCGCTTTTAGGGGGGCTTTCCGGTCGCCCCCCTAATCCCCTTCGGGCTGCCCGCCGAAAACAAATTAAGGCTCTATGTGTGATTATTTGTGTTAAAGGTGCAACTAATTGAAAAATGCGAAGCGAGTCGCTTTTGCTTTCATTTTCGTTTCGCTCTGATGCGCGCATCGTACGCGCTTTAGGCGAAAACTACCGCAGCATCCTGCTGTGTCGCGTTCGAAAAGAAGCGGGTGCAGGGTGACTCCCCGAACACGGGGAGGTGGCGACGCAGGAGCCAGAGGGGCTGACCGACAGACGAGCCCTGCTCTCGAGCGTAAGCGGTCACTCTCGAGCGTAAGCGGTCATTCTTCTGCCAGCAGGTAGCCTATGCCGCGTGCTGCTTTGATCGTGATATTGCCGCCTATTGATGCGAGTTTTTTGCGAAGCCCGGAGATGTTTACCCATACCACATTTATTTCCGATTCGCTCTCATAGCCCCATATCTTTTCAAGAAAACGCTCGGTAGGTATTGCCTGATTCGGGTTCATCATCATCATTTCGAGCATCTGGTATTCCTTGTTGGCAAGGCGCATCTCACCCTTCGGACCTTTCAGGCTGGAATCTCCGCGGCTCAGCTCAACGTTCCCGAAGGTCAGCACATTTCCGGTAAGCTCCGGCTGCCGGCGTGTCATTGCGCGTATTCGGGCGAGCAGCTCTTTTGTTGAGAACGGTTTTGTCAGATAATCGTCCGCGCCGCTGTCGAGACCCTCAACACGGTCATCGACCTCGCTCTTTGCCGTGAGAAGCAGCACGGGAATGGTTATACCCTTGGCGCGTATCTCACGCAGCACCGATATTCCGTCTTTTTTCGGCATCATTATATCGAGTACCGCACAGTCGTAGTTGCCGGCTTCGAGATAATCGAGCGCGTCCTGACCGTTATAAACAGCATCCACCGAGTAATTTGCGTGTGAAAGCATTGTTACGAGCGCGTCAGAGAGCGTGCGCTCGTCTTCGGCAAGTAAAAGTCTCATTTTTCTGTCTCCTGTGTGAAATTCATATACCAATATGATACCAAATTAACACGGTTTTGTCAATAATGCTATTTACAAAACGGGCAGTTTATGGTACAATAATAAAAGATTGTGACCGTAAGCTTATCTGTGGCATTACGCGGAACAGTCAGTATAAAAATGGAGAAATAACGCCAATGACAGATATTGATATAGAAAAGGGACTTACCGATGAAGAAGTAGCCGCGCTTACCGCGCAGGGAAAAGTAAACGGTTCAGCTGAGATAAAGACCAAGACCATAGGTCAGATAGTCAAGGACAATACACTAACGTTCTTCAATTTCCTGAACGTTGCGCTCGTGGCGCTTGTGTTTATTTTCAGCAAGGATATAAATGATATAAAGAACGCGATGTTCTTCGCGATAATATTCTGCAACACCGGTATAGGAATATTCCAGGAAATACGCGCAAAACGCACCATTGACCGCCTGACGCTGATTTCTGCGCCAAAAGCTCACGTCATACGCGGCGGCGAGGAAAGAGAGATACTCAATTCCGGCATAGTTGAGGGTGATCTGTGTGTGTTCCGCTCGGGAATGCAGGCTTCGGCGGACTGCCGCGTCGTAAGGGGCGAGTGCGAGGTGAACGAGAGCCTTATCACCGGCGAAAGTGATCCCGTAAACAAAAAAGAGGGGGATATGATCCTCTCCGGAAGCTTCGTTATTAGCGGCGAGATACGCGCTGTCGCGGAAAAG
>JAEEGL012164746.1_pt1 | contig 11217 bp, 3 predicted proteins | sample 9134231 | NCBI WGS metagenome assembly JAEEGL01 (sample SAMN16246548, study PRJNA631951) | gut metagenome | biome: gut microbiome; feature: rumen; material: fiber-attached | host: Bos | place: Iran: Karaj | collected 2018-10
ACAGCATCATGATTGCCCCCGTACATGAACAGAACGCAAACGGAAGATACGTTTACCTTCCCGAGAAGATGAAGCTTATCCGCTTCAGAAGCTACAACGATTATGACACAGAAATTCTTAAGGCCGGCGACCACTACATAAAAGCCGCCCTTAACGAAGTTCTCGTATTTATCCTTCCCGGCCACGAGTTAAAGCTCGCAAAACCCGCACGCAACGTGGGTGAGCTGGATGTGGAACATCTGAAGGTGATTTCTTTTAACTAAGTATTGATGCGGTGAGGATAACTCTAGGTGCGTCAAATAGTCATGAAAAGAACGGAGATATAACTATAAACTATAAAGTAAAGTACAACTATTTACAAAGACTGAGATAATAGTATATAATTAGCCGAGAATTGGTGATCAATTTGGGGAATATTGGATAGTCTTTGGGATATACTCACCCAAGTGTCGGATAAGACATTATTATTGGGAGGGTTATGGTTGTGCACAAAAGCAAGGTTTTAGACTGCAAAGGTCGAATGGTCAGTATGATTATGAGGCTTATTGCAGTTTTTTTGTTATTTTTTATCCCGAATATAGTTATTGAATGGCTGGCTCAGAATGGGAATAGAAATAGTTATACGCATACACCGCTGATTATAGCGATAGCGTTCATAGTGGCGATGGCTGCTTTTTCATGCATATCTTTTGTACTTATGAAAAGCATGGTAGAGAAGAAACTTTTGTCAAAAAGGATTCTGCTTCGGAGCGCCGGAGCTTTTCTTTTGATATGTTTATTGATTTTTGCAACTCTTTATTTTGGTGGGAATTCTCAGTCTGAGTTTCTATTGGGAGTCAATAATATATTTGTTTTTTCCACAATTACGCAAATATTTTTTGTTGTAGTTGAATCTGTCGCAAAAGGTGGCAAAGAAGCAGTTTTCTATGTGCTTTTTGGGCTCGTTGTCGGAATACCGGCTGCTTTTGCATCAGCAAATGCGTTAACAGGTGCCCTGATGAAAACCGGCGCTTCGCAGTGGAAACTGGCAGTGTGCAATACACTCTTGTGGGTAATATCTTATCTTGTATGCACAGTAATAGCACTCGTTTTTAATCTCATTGCAACTAAGGTATTCGGAGGAAAAATAAATGAAGCTTAAAAAGAAAACAAGATATAGATTAATCAGTGGGCTATTAGCGATGGTAACACTAGTCACATCTGTGCTCCCTGCATATGCAAATGACGCGCTTCCTAAGGAATATACAGGCACCAATCCATTTGAGGTAGTCCAGGAAAAACCGCTTTCCGAAGAAGAAATGCAGGCTCTTTTGGAACGATTGCGTGCAGACTACGTCATTGAGAAAGTGCCGGAGATAGAGAGTGAGCCGAGCGATGAGTATAAAGCAGATTGTGAAAAAACTGAATTAGAGGAAGAATTTCTAGCGTTATCAAAAACATTGTTTAAGGGGCCGAGGACATTGGCTACACTTTCGGAACCTGTGCAACTTCAAGAATCGAGCAATGTAAATACAAATATTTTTTTGGAGCCAACTGTTGAAAAAGCAGGAAGAGTATATACATTCAGTACGCTATCGTTAAAAGAAAATCTGGCGGATACGGAGGAGCTAAAAAAAATCGCAGTGACTTTGGATGGAGAGGATTACTCTGCAGAAGTTACTGATTTTGATGCATTCGGCGGAAATTCTTGGGAGATAAATAACATTTCTTTTCCTTTCTCTGAGGAAAAAATATATAGATTTGTTATTGAGTATACCTATGAAAAAAAGGTCTATGATGAACCGGATGTTTCACAAGACGATGCACATACAGCAGAACCTACGGGAACTGCAGGTGTAAGCCGGAATTCCGATGTTTCAGATGATGACTTAACTAATGCAATGATTGACATATCATCCAACGAAGAGTTGACGGGAGCCGAAACTATCTCGACATTCAATGGTGATGACAAAGATGTGAGTTCATCTGACTTATCTATACATGCCAATATTACTGCTACGGAAACAACAGATGTCAGCGCAGGAGATGTAAGTGCGGGAGATATAAGTGGCGGTGATGTCAATGTTCCTTATCATTATGAAACTGTAACAAAAAAAGTATATTCACCGACATTTTTGCTCCATCGGGTTCAGGTGGGTGAAAGTCTTAAATCAATTTCACAGGATAAGGGTGTTACTGCTGCAGATTTAAGAAAAGACAATAAGATTTTCGGATTTTCGGTAAAGCGAGGTTCATTGCTGTTTGTAAGAAGCCCCAAGGCGGATTTTGAAAGACCTTTTGAGTGGAATGATACAGCTGTAACAAATATTCAAAAACTCGGAATTATTAAGGGAACCGAATACGCTTATAATTCTGTAAATCTTGCGACACTGTCGCTCTTGTATGAAGAAGAGGATATAAGCGTCAAGGAACTGGATACAGTTAAGCTGGTTAGATATTTTTATACAGGACTTGATGAATATAAGGGACTTTTCGGCTATTCTGTGTCATCTTTGCTTGACGAAAGATTGATAGATTTATCTGATGATAAGAAGCTGGTAGTTTTAAAAGATATGAGCGGCGTTATCCTTACAAAACAGGAAAATTCGTTTGTATCGGAAGACGGAATGTATTCTTTGACCGAAACGGATGAATGTTATCGCCTTACAGACATCGCTCTTAATTACATGCTTTTCAATAAAGCCGGTTTAGTTACGGAAGCAGGAAATAAAAAGGGTGAACTGTACAGAATTGCATATGACGAAGACGGAAGTATCAGCAAACTCATTACCAGATCTGGCAAGGAGTTTATCATAACCCTTAATGCTGCAGGCTTAATAAGCAAAATTCAGAATCCCGACGGCACATATAAGTTATACGAATATACAGAAGGCAAAACCTTAAACAAAGTTACGAATGAGAGAGGATACAATAGCCTCTATACTTATGATGCCCAAAAGCGATTGCTTACAGCTAAGAACCAAATGGGCAAGTTAAGCCTATGTGTAAGCTATGATGAGAATGGCTTAATTAATTCTTATACTGATGCACAAGGAAATGTGTCCGTGTTCAATATTTCCGGCAATGAGACTTCTTTTACAGATGCCAAGGGAATAGTAACGGTATATCACAGAGATGATGGTAATCGCCACACGAGAATAACATACGCAGACGGCAAGGAAGAAAGTAAGACCTATGACTTAAGAGGAAATGTCCTTTCAACTACTGATAAAGCGGGCGAAACACTTTCTTTTACATATAATGGTACCGATAACATCCTTACTGAAAGCAATTCAAAAGGAGTTTATGCGACATATACGTATGATACCCGGAGAAATCTTCTTTCGGAAACCGACGCTAACGGAAATGTTACAAGATATGAATATGACGAAAGAAATAACCCGATACTTATAATTTATCCTAATGGAACAAAGACGAGTATGGTGTTTGATGAGCGCGGCAGAATGCTCGAAAATACCATAGGTGAAAGCACCACAAAGTATGAATATGTCGGAAACTCGTACAATATAGCTAAATCGACAGACCCAAATGGTAATATCACACTTAACAGTTACGATAAAATGGATAGGCTTATTAGCCATACCGAAGGCGATAAAGTTACGACATATGAATACAGTGAGACTGGAAAACTTTTGAAAGAAATCGGACCTGACGGCAAAACCGAAACTTACGAATACGATGCTGCCGATAATAGCATAGGCGTAACTGACCCAAGCGGTAACAAAGTTGGTATGCGCTACGATGATATGGGGCGCATTGTGCAGGTCATCAACGGAGATGGCTCTCATACAGACTTTACTTATGACGAAAACGGAAATCTGTTAAAAGAAGAATCATCAACAGGACTTACAAAGACCTACACTTATGATATCAATGATGAGGTGGTCAGTGAAGAGTCGTCGAGCGGAGAAAAAATTACTTATGAGCGAGATGCGCTTGGCCGAGTTGTCAAAGAAAAATATAAAGACGGTACTGAAGTTACTTATGAATATCATAAGGAGTTAAATGTTCTCACCAGGAAAAAGGATGAACTTGGGCGAGAAATAACTTATGAGTATGATAAAGTAGGCAATCTGTTAAAAGAAGCTTATTCAAATGGACAGAGTGTCAGCTACACATATGATTCGTTAAATCGCAGAACAAGCACCCTGGATGAGCGAGGAGTTCTGACTGAGTATTCTTACGATAAAAATGGAAACATAGTTAAGGAAACGAGCAAAAAGGGTAGCGATGTACTTGAAAAAACATATGAGTATGACTCAAACAATAATCTGATTAAAGAAACAGATTATGACGGAATAGTAGTTTCCTATACATATGATTCATCAAACCGACTGACAAAGGTTACTGATGCCTGCGGTTACAGTACACTATATTCATATGGCAATAACGGCGAAACACTAAGCGAGACTGACAGAAACGGTAATACCCGCAAATATGAATATGACAATTCCGGTAATCTAACAAAACTGACGGATGCCGAAGGAAACATAACGACTTATGCCTATGATTCTGAGGGCAGAGTACTGACGGCTACTGTTCCCGGTGGATTTATTACCGGCTCAGTTTATAATGAAAACGGTCTATTAGCCAAGAAAATAGATCCGTTTGGAAATATAGAAGAATATACATATGACGATGCGGGAAACGTATTGTCTGTTAAGTATGCCGATGGAAGTGTTACAAAATACACATATGATGCAAGGGGCAATAAAACCTCTGAAACAACCCCTGATGGAAGCGTTACCAGGTATACATACAATAAGCTTGGATGGCCTACAAAGACGACTTACGATAACGGAACTTACGTCATCTACACATATAACTTTAATGGAAAAATAACAGAAGCAGATTATTCCAACGGATTAAAAGAAACTTATGAGTACGATGCTGTAGGTAATTTAAGAACGTATACAGATAAAGCCGGCATTTCAACCACTTATGATTATGATGCATTTGGCAGGGTATTATGTGTAGTCTCATCATCCGGAAAGCACGAAAGATATACATATACCAAGGGAGGAAAGGTCCTTTCCAAGACTGATGAATTTGGAAGGGTTATTTCGTATGAATACGATAAACGCGGCAAGCTGTTAAAAACCAGAGACACATTAGGGCTTTGTGTATCATACGAATATGACGGAAACGGGAATACTGTTAAGGTAACTGAATATGATTACGAAGCAGTTAGTAATACCGATGTATCCGGAAATGTCGATGTGTCAGGAAATATTGATATATCAGGAAACGGAGATGTGTCATCCGGTCAGCCGGTAGATAATACCAGAATTTCAACATTTGAGTATGGCACAACCGGAAACGTTATAACAACAGTATATCCGAAGGGTTGCAAGGAAAAGAATACTTACGATTTTGGCGGCAGAATCCTTTCTTCTACCGATAGAAACGGCAATGTAACAAAAAATGAGTATGATGCGTTAGGAAGACTTGTTAAAACCATTTCTCCCATGAATGAGGTTACATCATATGGATATGACGTACGAGGAAATCAGTCTTATACAAAAGACGCTTTGGGAAACGTAACTTCATATACATACGATTCTATGGGCCGAATGATAACATCGACGTTACCAAATGGCGCGACTACCACGTATAAGTATAATAAACAGGGAAAAGTTATTGAAGAGCAAAACGCACTTTCCGAAGCGATTAAGTACGAATATGACTTAGATGGAAATCTTATAAAGAAGACATATCCAAACGGAATATTTGAGACTTATGAGTATGATGGTCTCATGCGAGTTAAATGCGAGACAGACATTCATGGCCTTAAGACTTCATATACTTATGACGAAGCAGGAAATGTTCTGACTGTTACAAATGAAATCGCATCCCACAAGTATAATCAAAGCAACAATGTGTTCGCAGAGGAAACTGCCGATGTATCAGATAACGAGGCCATAAGCGGAAATAATTATGCTCCGGCAGTAGATGGAAACATTGTTACCACATATACCTATGACAGACATAACCGCATAATAAAAGAGGAAACCGAAGGACTTCCTTCTACAGCATATGAATATGATAAATACGGAAATATATCACGGATAAATAGTGGAAAAGCGGAAACAGTTTCAGTATATGATTGCAGGGGAAATCTGTTAAGTCAGAAGACTGAGACCGGGCTTGAAACAACATATTTTTATGACATATCGGACAGAGTAGTTGAGAAACGTGTCGGAAATAGGAAAGTACAATACTCTTACGATGCAATTGGTAATGTGCTCTGCATAGTTGCCCCGAATGGAGCAGAGAATCATCTTACATATGATGCAGACGGCAGAAGGCTTACAGAGACTGATGCCGCCGGCAACAAGACTTTTTATGAATACGACAAAATCGGAAATGTTGTTTCTGTAACAGATGCTTTAGGATTTAAAAGTATTTATGAGTACGATTCTGTCGGAAACCTTGCTAAGGAAACTCACATTGATGGAACAATAACCGAATACGGATACGATGCTATCGGAAGATTGATAAAGACAAAAGATGCCGATGGTACAAGTGCCTTTTACACATATGATAAAATGGGTAACCTCGTTGAAGAGACATTATGTGACGAGGCAGATTATTATGCGCCTGTAAACGGTGAACATTCAAGACGAGAGGCTGTATATGAATACTACAAAACCGGAGAGTTAAAATCCCAAGGAGGGAATGTACTAAATCGAGAACATTACACATACTATACAGACGGAACATTAAAAGAAATTAAATATCCTTCGGGCAAGACAGTAGGCTATGAATACGACACTTACTCTCGAAATATAGCTACTCTTTATAACAAAAAAGTCGCAAAGACCCAACGCTATAATGAATACGGGGAAGTTGTATGTTCCACTGATGAAAGCGGAGTATCCGAGTTTTCTTTTGACAACTCCGGAAGACTTATAAAGTCTAAAACCGCTGCGGGAACTGTTGAGTATGCATATGATTTGTATGGTAACAAGGAAGGTATTACATATCCCGACGGTCAGAAAGTTACGTACGAATATGACGTTATGGACCGCGTAATCAAAGTATGCGACAAGGACGGAATTAAGACCGAATTTACTTATGATGCAGTCGGAAATGTAATTAAAGAAGAACGTAGCGACGGAATCGTCACCGAGACTTCTTTTGACGCACTTTATAGAAAAATATCAGTTAATACTCGAAAAGATAACAAAACAATATCTGCTTTTGAATATACTTATGATGATTCCGGAAGAGTTTCCGGCGAAAAAAGTACCGATGAAACAGGAAATCTTTTTAAATCATATGAGTATGATTCCGCAGGTAAACTAGTCAGATACGCGGAGACTCGTAATGAAGAATACTATTCAGACGGGTTTGGTATTTTACGCTTAGATGCAGTGAATCCGGAGGCTAATATTTCAGGTAACGACGGTTCAATATCATCTAATTCTCCTGAGGGTATGTCCGCTGTTTCTATAAGTTCCAATAACGGAGCCGAATCTAAGACACCTGAAGGCGTGTTAAAGAATCACAAGGATATAAGAGTAAGAACTTATTCATATGATACTTTTGGAAACAGAACAGGGGAAACTACTTTTGATAAAGGGATTAAATCCGAAAGCACATACATATATGATACAGAAAACCGTTTGGAAGAAAAGAAAATCGATAATAAAACCGCTGAGAAGTATTCCTATGACAAAGACGGAAATCTGACATCGATTGCAAAACCCGGTCAGGTAAAAATATTTACCTATACTGTCGACAATAAACTTTCTGAGACTCGCGTAAATGGCTCTCTCATGGAGCAGGTCAAATATGACGCCACGGGTCTCAAGGTGTCATCGACACTTAAAAAAGAGTATAATGTTACAGTAACAGATACTATAACAACCAAGGAGGAAACAAAAGGAAAGACAAGGCTGTACTCCAAGCCTTATGAAGAGACAACAGAATATACAGAAAAAGAAATCCATGTAATTCCGGGAAAAGACGGATACGAATATACGGAATATGTAGGCGAAAGCAGAGATACTTTCATGCAGCGTCTTGCTGATTTTGTGGGGATACTGGCGCCTTTTTCAGATAAAGAGTGGCATGAATGCGCAGACAGTTTCACGGAAAAAGAATATCGGACTGTAAAGGTTGAAGGCGTTGACAGTTCTGAAAACTCTCGGGAGGTTGTTCACGAAAACACCTTAACAGGCGAGGAAACATATGTAAAGCGAACACCTAATAAGACTACTGAAACCACAGAGGAATCGTCACATACTGAGACCAGGGTCTATTATGAGACGGCATACTTCGCTTATGATTTAACTCTTTCGAATCCACAAGTTCTTGCAGAGGAATCCGCGCCCGGAGTATCTCGGGCAAGTTACATATATGCAGGAGAAGAGAGATTATCTTCTTCTAGCCTCGGAACGTATATTTATGATGGGCGGGGCAGTGTTAAGAAGGTAATTAACGGCAATACTGTCGTACGCGATTATGAGTATGATCCTTATGGAAATATTACAAAGGGAGCTCCGTCACAGGACAGAATGTATGGCTATAACGGTGAAGAATATACGCCTCAATCGGGATTAATATATCTTCGTGCCAGACATTACAACCCTTCTACAGCAACATTTACCAGTAAAGATACTTACGCCGGAGAGAAGCGGAATCCGGTTACAAGAAACAGGTACGCTTATGCCAATAACAATCCTGTTATGTATGAAGATCCTTCAGGACACTCTGCTATGTATACTCGTATAGTGGCTGTGGCTGATATAGTGGCGCCTAAGCCGAAGAAAACTTCTACGAAAGCATCTGCCGGCATTGTGACCGGTGCAGCTATAGTGGCAGCGACGGCTAAAAAAGCCGCACAAACGGCCGCAGCGAAGAAGACTGCTAATCCGGCCACGGCCGCGGTGCAAGCAGCAACCACGGTTGTGGTGAATGCGCCAAAGAATGCGGTAACAGCCGCTGTCAGTGCCGCATATAGTGCCACTATTTACGGAACAAACCCGAACGGAAGCCTGAGCATTGCTTACAATAGTACAAAGTATTATTCACAAGATAGAGCACGTAAGATTGAAGCTTTGAAAAAAACAGATATATTCCGTGCTGTTAATGCGGCAATAAACTCTACAAACAATGCCATAAAAAAATTTGCAAATAGCATAAAGGAAACGTCACCGGCTACGACTGAAACTTCCCAAAATGAGTGGTGGAAGAACAATTCTCAGACCTATCTTGGCAATGCACAGATGATGGGTGGAGTTATTGGGGTAGATGTATATTCTTGCATAAATGGCGTTACCCATACCATTGCCGAAAAGATATCTGAATTTAGACAAAAGCATCCGATAATGTATTCGCTGGCATTAACAGCCGTAATTGGACTTATAGCCACGTTTGCCGGCGGGGCAATAGCAGCGATTGCGGCAGCAGCATTGGAAGCAGCGGCGATTAGCGTCACGAGTTCACTAGTTCTGACTGCGATAAAGGCATACATGTATGGACTCTTGGGAGACACGAATAAATCCATGGAGTTGTTAAGTAACTTACCAGCAACTGTACGCGATGCTTTCGAAATAGGAGCGGTAGTTGGGGCTATTGCTGAAGTCGTTTCGATGGTGATAAGTAAAATCTGGAATAAGATATGTGAGTTGTTTGGGAAGGCAAAAGATTGGCTTGAGGGAAACTCAGCAACGACAACACCTAGCACTGAGCCACCAGTTCCAGCTAGCTCTAGTGTGGAAGCAATAAATGGCAATAGACAAGTGGCTGACTTGGGTAATAAGCTTGATTATGTATTCGGAAAGGGAACTGGTACAGCACATAATGTTGAACGGTCGCAAATGATGGAAGCGGAGCTGAGAAAAATAGGGATACACGATAATGTTGCGGGAAGAGAGTATCTTACTGAGCATTTAAATGGAGTGTTGAACGATTCAAGTAATATTGTCAGTGTGGCTGAGAGAAGTTATATAGCTAAAGAATTGCCTGGACAACCAATGGTTTCCTACATAGCGACAACTCGAGAAAGCTTATTGCTTGGACCGGGAGGCGGAGTAAAAATAACGACGGTTTGGGATGGAAATAGACTGATTACTATGATAATAGAGGCAGGAGGTTAAATGACACCGGTAAACATTAAAATCGAAAATGTCGACTCTTTGAGAGAATTACAGAATTTAGTTTCGAAAGAAAACATAATCGTATGCAACGACGTTACTAACAGTTATTGCACTTTTGAAATTGATAATAACTGCCGCTTCGGCGTGGCATATTGCAATTATGGAATTGGGCTTTCTTACCAAGCAGATGTAAGTCGAGGACTGGTGTATTTGATGGCCGGCGATATGCTTATTTGCATAGATTATATTAATAAGCAAGTGGCATTTGCCGAGAAAATGGGTTCGGTAATATATGAACTCCTTGCAGATTCTAAGAACAATTTTGTCGTTGTCTTTTGTGAACTTGATGTTTACGTATATTCAGGAACTGACCTGAAATGGAAACTGGGATTCGGGGAAATCCTGGAAACGTGTGAGATAAGAAACGATGAATATTTGTACATAGTATCAGAGTCAAATGAAAGTTTCCTTCTTTCGATAAAAGACGGAAGTATTAAAACACCACCAACGGAGGGGTCACATTGAAAAAAGTAGCAGTTGTCTGGTCAAGTCCCAACAAGGACGGCCTGACGGCTTCGGCCAAGAATCGCCTCTTTTGTACAAATCGGGTGCGGCAGCGCTGGGAGGATTTTGGGACACCTGAGTGTTTATAATTTATCCTAAAGAGTTAAAGGAGGATAAATATGTTAGGAGCAATATTAGGTGACATTGTAGGAAGCCCTTATGAATTTGACAGGGGCGATAAAAGAAAAGATTTCGGACCGCTGTTCATTCTTCAGTCTGAGTTTACGGATGATTCCGTGATGACTGTGGCTGTGGCGGAGGCGCTTTTGAAGGCTGGCAAAGAAGCCGATACAGAGACCATTAAGCATAATGTCGTTGAATCAATGAAAAAGTGGGGGCAAATGTATCCCCATGCGGGATATGGCTTGCGGTTTTCCGGCTGGCTGCAGGTAGAGGATCCGAAGCCTTACGGAAGCTTTGGCAACGGTTCCGCAATGCGCGTGTCTGCGGCAGGATGGCTCTACGACACCCTTGAGCGCACGCTTGAGGTGGCCCGTGCCACTGCGGAGGTTACCCACAATCACCCGGAGGGCATAAAGGGCGCTGA
>JAEEGL012805444.1_pt1 | contig 11217 bp, 6 predicted proteins | sample 9134231 | NCBI WGS metagenome assembly JAEEGL01 (sample SAMN16246548, study PRJNA631951) | gut metagenome | biome: gut microbiome; feature: rumen; material: fiber-attached | host: Bos | place: Iran: Karaj | collected 2018-10
CGCAGGGTATCTTGCTGTGCAGATTCTGGCAATTAAGTATCCGGAACTTGCTCAGAAGTTGAAGGATTTTAGAAAGAAACTGGCTGATGATGCAGAAGCATCTGGATTGGACGTGAGGTTTTAAAGAGGTAAAGCTAAAAACGCTTTGCTATAGAACACCGCCCGCTCTGACCGGCGGGCTTACACAGGAGAATACAATGGCATCTTACAAAGAAAGTGGTGTAGACGTAGAAGAAGGTTACCGCGCGGTAAACAAGTACAAGGAACATGCAAAAAGAACTGCAATTCCAGGACTTTTGACTGGATTGGGAAGTTTTAACGGTATGTTCGAAGTTCCAAAGGGATATAAGAATCCTGTTATTGTAAGTGGAACTGATGGTGTAGGAACCAAGCTCGACATTGCGTTCCAGATGAAAAAATACGACACTGTTGGTATTGACTGTGTTGCCATGAGCGTAAACGACATTTTGTGTTCGGGCGTTCAGACTTTGTTCTTCCTTGATTATGTTGCATGTGGTCGTCTTGAAGCTGATGTTGCAGCTGAACTGGTAAAGGGTGTTGCAGACGGTTGTGTTGATACTGGTTGTGCACTTCTTGGTGGTGAAACTGCAGAAATGCCTGGCTTCTATGATGATGGAAAATATGACCTTGCCGGTTTTGGTGTAGGTGTTGGCGAAAAGAAAGAAATGATTTCCGGCGAAGACATCCGTGAGGGCGACGTTCTTATTGGTTTGAGCTCTACTGGTGTGCACTCTAACGGCTTCTCTTTGGTTCGCAAGCTTGTTTCTAATTTTAATGATCCTTTTGTAATTGACGGAAAAGATACTGGTAAAACAATTGGTGAAGTTCTTCTTACTCCAACTCGTATTTACGTTAAGCCTGTTATGGAAGTTCTTGGAAAATACCGCAAGGCAATTCACGGTATGGTTCATGTAACTGGCGGCGGATTCTACGAAAATATTCCTCGTATGTATCCAAAGGCTAAAGACGGCAAAAAGCAGCTGATTTCTGTAATCAAGCGCGACAGCTGGGACATTCCACCAGTATTTGGTGAATTGATTCGCCGCGGTGCCGACCTTGAAAGCATTTACAATACTTTCAACATGGGTATTGGTTTTGTACTTGCTGTTTCTTCAAAAGAAGCAGACGCTATTGTTGAAATGTTCAACGAAAACGCATCAAAGTACCACAAAGACTACTGCCCAGATATGAAGGCATACAAAATTGGTCGCGTAGAATACGCAAAGGGCGAAGTAAAAGGTCAGCGTGATGCTGTGCTTTTTGAAGACTAAGACTTTCTTTACTTTCTAAATAGGACACCCGCAGGTGAGAATGGCGCTTGCGGGTGTTTTTATTTTAAAATTCGTAGCCTATAAAGAGTGCCTTGAGGTCTGCTTTGCCTGTTATACCAAGTGTGGTGTAGATGTGAGACAGGTCTTTTTTGATGGCGCTTTCGCTTACGTTGTGGGTAATGGCCAGAGCTTTGATTGTGGTGTTGTTTACGACAATTTCTTTTATGCAGTCTTTCTGGCGGTCTGAAAATTTGTAGTTATCCAGGTTGATTGTTCCAGCGTCCTTGCGGTCGTAGGCGTGGCGGAACAGAAGGTTTATACAGCCGATTGTACAGAGAGAAAAAAGTGTAATACCAATGTATTCCAAAAAGCTTCGCACTCCGTAAGGAATGGTTAGAGCAAGTTTTGCCACTTCGATTATCAGATAAATAATAAGGCGAGTTTTTGATGCAAGGCGGTTTTCCAGCAGAAGAAGGATAAAGAGAATTGCTGTTAAAAAGAGAGCGGTATAGATTCTGCCGGTGTAAAGATTTGAAAAGGTCAGCACTTCAAGGGCTGTGTAATAGAAAAGGTGGTTATTGTATAAAAAGAAGCTGAGCACGCAAAGAATAAAAGCGGCGGCTTCTGCAGAGTAGGTAACAATTTTAGAATATGGCATAATGCTCTGCTCGTAGGCAAAGCCGGTTGTGATGTTCAGAATTGTCATTATGATAAGAAAGGCACAACCAATGAGCGCCATTAGCCTAAAAGGCTTATCTAAAAACTTTTTTAGCATAGTTTTATTATACCATAAGCATCCGTATAAAAAAATAAAAAAAGAACTTCTAAAAAAAAGAGCTGGAGCGGAGCGGGCTTGAAAAGTCATTTGCAAACCGGGGCGTTCAGCCCCACGGATTGCACCATGACTTTTACAAGCCCGAGCAGCGCAAGCTCTTTTTTTTGTGTAGGTCTATTTCTTTGCGATTTCAGCTACGCTTGTTACTACACCTGCCAAGCTCTGAAGGTCTGATGGCACAATAATCTTAGTTGCCTGTCCGTCTGCGGCTTTTTCAAAGGCTTCGAGGCTGCGGAGTTTTAGAACTGCGTCGTCCATGCCGGCGTCGCGCAGCATTTTGAGACCTTCTGCCTTTGCCTGCTGAACTTCGCGGATTGCTTCTGCTTCACCCTTTGCCTTCTGAATAGCAGCTTCCTTTGCGGCTTCTGCTTCCAGAATCAAAGCCTGTTTCTGACCTTCGGCCTCCAGGATGGCAGACTGCTTATGGCCTTCGGCAATCAGAATCTGTTCGCGGCGTTCGCGTTCTGCCTTCATCTGCTTTTCCATTGCGTCGCGGATAGCCTGAGGTGGTTCAATGTTCTTTACTTCAACGCGGTTTACCTTAATGCCCCATGGGTCGGTTGCTTCGTCCAGAATAGAACGCATCTTTGTGTTTATAACATCTCGGCTTGTGAGCGATTCATCAAGTTCAAGTTCACCGATAATGTTACGCAAGGTTGTTGCGCTAAGGTTTTCCAGGGCGTTAATTGGTTTTTCAACGCCGTATGTGAAAAGTTTTGGGTCTGTAATCTGGAAGTAAACAACAGTATCAATCATCATGGTAACGTTATCGCGGGTGATTACAGGCTGTGGCGGGAAGTCAAAAACCTTTTCCTTGAGTGAAACCTTTTTGGCAATGCGGTCCAGGAATGGCATTTTTACATGAATACCAACGTTCCAGGTGCCGTGGTAAGCACCCAGGCGTTCAATAACAAAAGCATTTGACTGAGAAACAATTCTGATGTTTGTGATAATCAGAATCATAACAATAACTATTATTGCAATTAAAACATAAATCATTTTTATCCTCTCCTATTCCTATATAGATTTAACATATGCCGTAACGCCGGCAATTTCTTCTACAATGCACTTGCTTCCTTCTTCGAGGGTGATATCCTCTTTGACGGCAGCAGTCCATTCCATACCATTGATTTTTACGGAACCTTTTTCCAGCGCTGTGATTTTCTTTGTCACAACCGCAATCTGCCCGATTACCCGCTCATAATTTGTAGCAATCTTTTTCTGATTCAACTTCTGTTTTACGACCGGTCTTGTAAAAATCAGAAGAAGCAGGGCGATCGCTACAAAAATAAAAAGCTGGGCAACAAATGGCATCGGCGTAAAGGCTAGGAAAACCATTAAGAACGCGCTGATTCCAAACCAAATGGTAGTAAGGGAAAGGGTAAGCGATTCAATCACAATACAGATGATTGTAACGGCAACCCAAACCCAGGGAAGATTATCCCGAAGCACCGAAATAATACTATCCATCTCTACCTCCAAGCCTCCGCGGCAGCGGTCGCACATGGATGTGCGATATCGCAGTTTTGCGGAAGCAAAATCTGCAGGCGAAAAACTTACAAGGATGTAAGTTTTTCGCCATACCTCCTGAGTAAGGCCGCCCGCTGGGAGCGCCCTTACATTCTCATTATCAGCCCAAAGTGCCCCCAGCGCAACGGTGACCTTGGTCACTTTTGGGGTAACTTTTGTTACTTTCCACGGTTACATAGACTAAACCTAGATTTTTATATATAATATAGAAATAATTAGTGTTTGCTTATCATTTTTTTATCTTTTTCTTATACTACAAGCACATATTTTTGGAAGAGTTTTATTATGAAAAAAGTCGTTACCTTACTTCTTGCGGCCATTTTGGCTGCATCAGGCTTTGCAATTGAGATTACAGTAAAAGCTACTCCTACAGCTGCCTTTCCATTTCTTTCTGCTGGTGGCGAAAAATACGAAGTTGCCGGTGCAGGTGCTTTCATTGATACAGGAGTAACTCTTTTTAACTGTCTGAACCTGGGACCAGAATTTGGAACAATCATCCTTCCTAAAAACAATATGAATGCGCTTGAGGCTGGTAATGACCCTATTGTAGTTATTGTTCCTGCAGGGCTTCAGCTTGGCGCAATCTTTTATCCTTTTTCCAGAATAGAAACTAGCTTTGGTGGTGTGGTCGGCGCTTTTGGCTCTTTTACAGATGGCAAAACTCATTATGCGCCATATTACCGTGCCTATGCAGACCTGGGCTTTAGACTTAATACAAAGCTTTCTCTTGGTTTTGATTTTTCATGGTTTGACTGCCAGTATAATACCTGGTGGGGCAATCCTGGGGCTGCGGGATTAACAGCCGGCCTTTATGTAAACTTTAAATTTGATACAGAAAAGGCTTCTGGAAATGTAACAGCTTCTGTGGATTGTGAAGAGAGTGTTTTCCCTCTTTTGTATACCATCTACAAGGATAATCCATTTGGAACAATCACTATAAATAATAATGAAACAGCAGAAATTAGAAACGTTGTTGTAAAGTTCCGTTCAGAAGGTTATACCGCTTCGGAACTGGAATGTGGAAGAATCAGGATGATTCACAAGCGCCGCAGTGAAAGTCTTGCTTTCTGTGCAGATTTTAATGACAAGATTTTACGCTTTTCTGAAAATGGTCAGATTTCTGGAGAAATTGTAATTGACTATGAGCTTTTGGGAGACAAACGCGTTTCTGTAATTCCTGTTACAATTTCTGTTTACAACAGAAACACTGTCCGCTGGTTTGACCCTGCAATGATTTCCAGCTTTGTTTCTACTAATTCTCAGGAAGTGCTGGAGTTTTCAAAGTACATTGTTGGAGTTGCGCGAAACTATGCCCGCTCTGGTTTGAACAGAAATCTTCAGTTTTCTATGTACCTTTTTGAAGGTATGCGCAGCAACGGAATTGCCTGCGAAAATACATCTGACACACCTTATGATACAGTGCATCAGAACCCTCAGATTTTGGACTATGTTCAGTACCCATATCAGACTCTTACTTATCGTTCCGGCGACAAGGACGATGTTGGTATTTTGTTTATGTCTATGCTTGAGTCTGTTGGAATTGGTGCGGCATATATCCCTCTGGAAAATGATTTTATTGTTGCGGTAAAACTTGGTGATGATTCCAATTCCATTAGAAATATGTTTGATGGTACAGACCGCATTCTTATAGTTGATGAACAGATTTGGATTCCTCTTGCAATGTCTGAAATTGGAAACGGCTTTATTGCCAGCTGGGCAAGCGGTGTAGACCAGGTTATGCAGGCTATAGACGATGATCTGGATATTGATTTTGTTGTGCTTTCTGATGCATGGCAGATGTACCCACCTTCTGGCTTTAGCACTGGTGAAAGCAATTCAAAAATGCCTTCTGAAAAGACTCTTTCTGCAACTGTAGAAAATGACCTGGCTATGTATATTAATCAGGAGTTTGGACCAAAGATTTCTGAGGTTCAGTCTAGAATTAAGGCAGAAGGTGCTTCAACAGAACTGTACAATCAGCTTGGAATGCTTTATGTTCGTGCGGGATTGTACCAGAACGCAATGGCAGTTTACGAAGTTTCTGCAAAAATGGGGTCTGTGCCTGCCATGAATAACCTGGGCAATCTTTATACTCTGCAAAAAGATTATAAGTCTGCAAAGGCCTGGTATGAAAAGGTTTTGGAACTTGATCCAAATAACGGAACGGCTGTTAGAAACCTGGAAAAAATAGCAGCTGAGTTAGAGAATTAGGAGTTTTTTGTGTCGGGAAAGAGAGCCAGATGCTTGCGCAAAAAAACAAGGTCTCCTAAAAAAGTTCTAGCACTTTGTGTGGGACTGTGCTTGTCTTATGCGCCCGTAACAGCAGAAAGCGAATTTTTAATTAATGTTTTTGCTCCTTTTTCAAAACCTTTTGGCGAAGCTCATCAAATTGAATATGGAACAGGCGGCGGCTTAAAGTTTATTTACCGTCCGTCAAAATATTTTAATATCTATGCTCAGGGAGAATACCTGAACCTGTCTTTACCTGGAACGGAACCTATTGCTTCTTTTGATGGTTCTGTTGGCGCCGGTTACCACCTTGAAGTTTCCGATCGGGTTTCTTTTGACGTAAATGCGAGTGGCGGTGCTTACCGGGCTGGCTACAACGGCAGAAATATAGAAGGCTTTACAGCAGGCGTTTCTCTGGTTTTTTCTTACAAGATTTCTCCAGTTATTTCTTTGGACGCAACTGCATCTGCTAGTCATTTTGCAGCACCATCAAGCCCATTGATGATGGTAAATGCCGGAATAGCTCCTGGAATTACTTTTAATATAAACCAGATGTTTAATAAATCTGCCAATGTTGATATGCAGCTTACGGAACTTGCCCCTGTATTCCCGGCTTTATATTCCTGGTATGAAAAGAATTCTTTTGGAAAAGTAAATATTTTTAATAATGAAGAAACTGCAATTACAAATGTAACGGTAAGCTTTTATCAGCCTCAGTACATGGCACATCCAAAAGAATGTATGACAATCAGAAAAATTGAAAAAGGCCAGTCTGCAGAAGTTGATCTGATTGCATTCTTTAATGAGCAGATGCTGGAACTTACAGAAAGGTCTGATACCAACAGTTTTGTAACTGTTTCTTATATGTGCCTTGGTCAAAAGCGTACAAAAACTTTCCCACTAGACGTGCCTGTTTACGGACGTAACAACATGTCTTGGGATGACGACAGACGTGCTGCGGTTTTTGTTTCTTCAAAAGACCCTGCGGCTATGCATTTTGCAAAATATGTTACCAGTATTGTGCGTGGCAAACGCCGTTTTGGAGTGCCTGTAAATGTTCAGTATGCGCTGGGAATTTTTGAGGCACTGAATCAGTTTGGAATTAATTATGTAGTAGACCCTTCTTCTGCATTTGAAGACAACGTAGGTACAGCTTCCATAGACTTTTTGCAGTTCCCTTACCAGACCCTTATGTACAAGGGTGGGGACTGTGACGACCTTTCTATTCTTGTATGTTCGCTTTTTGAGGCAGTTGGAATTAGAACCGCCTTTATTACAATTCCCGGACATATTTTTATGGCCTTTGATTCTGGTCTGAGCGCAGAAGAAGCCAAAGAAATGCTGCGCAATCCTGCAAATTATATAGAAATTGATGGCGAAGTTTGGATTCCTCTGGAAATTACCCTTTCTGATGAAGGTTTTTACAAGGCATACAAATATGGCGCCAGAGAATGGAACAAGGCTTATGCTGATGGCACAGCCGCCATTTACCGCATGCATGATTCATGGGAAATTTATCCCCCTATAAGCGTGCCGGGTGCGGCTGTTAAGTTTACCATGCCAACTACAAAACAGGTTTCTATGGCCTTTGAAAAAAGCGTAGACGAATGGAGCTTTGGTGAACTGATGGATCTTCTTCGTCTGCGTCCTGCAAGGCTGGAAGTTGCCATGGGCCAGGAAGCCGAAGCTCAAAATGAAAGAGAAAATGAAAGTGAAACTGTCATAAAAGAAGATCCTTTTGCATATTCAAGTTTGTATGAGGTTCTGGCACTTTCCGGACAGTCTTTTGCCATGCTTAATACCAGTGGCGTAAAAGTAAAAGACCGCAAGGATGATGATTCAGATGATTCTGACCAGAAACCAGGCCTGGAACCAGAGCCAGACGAAGACGAAGCAGAAGAAGAGGGGGCTGATGGTCCAGAGATTCCTGTAATTGCGGTAAATGTTTTGGGACCTGAAGAACTTGGAATTAAGGTGGACACTAAGGCCCTTCCTGCTGTAGCTGTGGCAGAACCTGCCCATGAGGAAGAAGCTGTGCTGGCAGAAAAAACAGAGCCAGTGGAGCCTGTTGAACCAGTGCAGATTGCTGTCCTGCAGAACGAAGGCGAACAGGTTGCGGAAACTGTACAATCACCAGACGCAGAAGAGACAGTTTTAACAGAACAATCACCAGAAGATCCTAAAAAAATACCTGTGGCTCCAATTGCTGGTGGCGCGGCTGTAGCAGTTGTCGTAACTGGAGCCGCATCTGGAATATCTATAGCAAGAAAGAAAAAAAGAATTCGAGGGGAAAAATGAGAAAGTTTTGGGTACGTTTATTAGCAGGTTTTGCTCTTTTGGGCACGCTTTTAGTGTTTTCCTGCGACTCATGGATGAAAGATGACGGCTTTTTTACAGATATTGAAAACGAGGTAAAAGTAGCCAACGCACCAAAAATTAATGTTTACACCCGTTACGCCATGACCCGCCAGGGCTCTACAGTTCCAGACGGATATTCAGTTTTTAAAAAGGGAATTCCGCACGATATTTCTGCAACAACTGAACCTGAATTCGGTTTTGTTCGCTGGGCAGCCTTTACTACAGACTTTCTGGCAACCGGCGACAATCAGAGTAAAAACAAAGAAATCTATTTTATTGATGATGAAGATTACAACAAACGCATTTTGCCAAACGAACTTTCCAGCGACGTTGTAACTTTTGAAGATGCTAAGAATCCAAATACAGTTGTAACAATTAACGAAGAACGCAATGACATTTATCTTGTTCCAATTATTGCGCAGAGGCCTACTGTTTCTCTTTCAATTCCTGCAAAGGGAAGCAGCAACGTTGTAAGAAACATGTCTGTTCGTATTAACTTTACAAAGCCGATGGATCCATCATCTTTTATGAATTCAGAAGGCGTATTCGACAAAATTACCGTAACACAGGGTATTCAGACCTTTACTTCTAGTGGAGACATAGAGCTTAACAGTGAAGATATTACAGACCACTTTGTATTTGATAATTCAATGTTCAGTTCCAACAAAAAAATGATAACCATTAAGTTCAACAGCGACTGGCTTACAGAAGGTTATTCTTCTCAGTCATCGGTTACCATTACAATCTCTAAGGAAGTAAAAGACGCCTTTGGCTTTACAATGACAGATGATAACGAAATTAGTTTCTCTGTAGGAAGTAAAAAAGACTCTCTTGCTCCTCGTATCACCTGGCTTACTGCCGGTACTGGAGAAGCCTTCCAGTCATTCAAGGGTGTTTATAAAGATGAAAGCACGCTGGACAATCTTGGTCAAAAGACAAAAATGACTCTGGAAGGTGCAGATAAGGCTCCAGCTAACAATATTGATGACACCTTCTATGATAATTACATTACAAACCGCATTGGTAAGGATTCAAATCTTATTCTGCGCGTATTTGCAGAAGACCTTGCAGGTGCAGGTTCGGGCCAGAGCCTTGATGGAATTGAATCGGATGTAACACGAATTGGTGTTCGTGCTAAGCATTTGTATAATGCTGATGGTACCGCCGACACCGAAGCAGAAATGACTGACATTACATACATGGTTTATGTACCTCAGCAGAACGGAACTTCTGTAAATGGTACTTACCGTGACCTTGTAAAGAAAGCAAACGACGCACTTTCTGAAGATGATGAAGTTCTTGATGTTTCTTACGGAAGCCTCTTTGAATACGACCTTTCAGAAATGGCAGACGGACTTATTCAGGTAGATGTTGCCGCAATTGACCTTGTAAACAACAACGGTTTCTATGAAGGTGGAAGCAATTCTGCAGAATACGGAAACGGTTATGCTTCACTCTTTATCGTAAAAGATACTACAGCACCAGATGCTCAGACAAATAAAAATTACGTTCAGGCTGATTTGACCATCGTTCCTAACGGACGCGGATTGTTCAATGCCGAATACTATAAGAAGCTGGCCGTGGTACAATCAGCCAGCGGGGCAATCAAAGATATTGGTCACAGCCGCCTTTCTACACCAAACTCTGAACTTAAGTGGATTATTGTTCCTGGTTCAGACACCAACTGGAAGAATACAATTACTTCTTCTGACTCACGCTGGAAGCTTGTAAAAGACGCTTATAAGCCTGCAGAATCAGAACTTCCAAAAACTGATGGTCCTGTTGCCTTTACTTATGCGCTCATGGATAACATTGGCAACATTTCTGACGCAGTGCTCTTTAATTCTATTACTTATGATAATACAGCGCCGGCTCTTGGTGGACTTTCTATCTCCGGTGTTAATGGATATGTAAGTTCAAGCATTAACGGAAATGTACTTGAAAATCAGATTCTTAATATTCCGGTTTCTGATGAAACAGCTGGTATTGAAACAATTGAAGTAGATGTAGCTTGTACAAAGATAAACGGAGTTGCCCAGACTTCTGAAGTTTATGCAAGTCCATTTGCAGAAAAGAACATGACTCTAAAGGTTAATGGTTCATCAGCTGAATATACAGTAAGCGGTAACAAACTGACCTTTAAGACACCTATCACAGGTAGCGCAACTGTTACAATTCAGGGACTTAAGATTGCAGACACTGCAATTGATAATTCTACTTATACTATTACAGTAAAACTTTCAGATGCGGCTTTGAACTCAAGTTCAGCACAGAGCAAAGAAATTGGTTACGATTCAACTGCTCCTGTTATTAATTCTGTTAAGGTTAAGAAGATTAATAGTGCCAGCGAAGTTGGCGGTGCAACCGAATATTGGACAAGTGAAGCTTCTGCTCAGACTGCACTTTACATCAACCTTACAGAAACAAATACTGGTGCTAAGACATTCAACTTTGCAGATTCTTCTATTAAGTTACGTTCTGACACAAGTTTAACATGGGGTGGTGTGGCACTTCCTGTTTCTGTTGATACTACTGCAAATACTCTTACAATTACAGACGAAACTAAGACTGTTGTAACTACAAGTGATGGCGGTGAAGTAATAATCAGCAATGTTGATTTGACAAGCCAGAACACTGTAAGTCTTAAGGTTACAGACCTTGTAAAGAATACTTCTGCTGCAGTAACTAAGTTTACGCTTGAGTCTGGAACAGAAATCAGTAGCTTCAAGTATGATGAAAATACTCCTGTTGTTAATTCTGTTCTTCTTAAGGATCAGGCTCCTGGAACTGGTGGTGCGGCAGAAGCTGGCTTCACAGATAATGAATATGTTGAGGCAAGTGTAAACGTAACAGCTACATCTTCTGGTGTATATCAGATTGTAGTAAGTGGCGCAACATTCGATGGTACTACAACAGTAAATAACAAGCAGGCAAGTGATAGTTCAGAAGGCTTCACTATTTCTAGTGACGGCA
>JAEEGL012834643.1_pt1 | contig 11217 bp, 9 predicted proteins | sample 9134231 | NCBI WGS metagenome assembly JAEEGL01 (sample SAMN16246548, study PRJNA631951) | gut metagenome | biome: gut microbiome; feature: rumen; material: fiber-attached | host: Bos | place: Iran: Karaj | collected 2018-10
GAATAAGAATCTTATGGTTGCTCATAAATCACAGCCCTATTCAAAATAAAAATATACGGAGAGATTATATATCATGTTTTCATTCATGGCAACATTATTTTATCGAAACCCTTAAAATTCTTCATTTTTATATATGTTTAACCACTTATTTTAATAATTAATGATTCATACTATCCGTACAAGCCGGAACAACAATTATAACCGCTGACATCCTCTAAACATACTTTGAAAAGAATTCATATTCTTTGATTTAAAGTATATCCGCGAAAAGACATAAAACTGCAAAAACTCCCTGCAGCGAAATGCTGCAGGGAGTTTTTTATGAAAATCTTACTCGTACAGGGAGATCAGTTTCTTCAGATGCTCGAAGCGTGCTTTCGCATTCTCCTCGTTACGCGTGAAGAGATCCTCCGCCCTATCCGGGAACTCACGTGTCAGACGGCTGTAGCGGGCTTCATTCATGAGGAACTCGCGGTAACCGCCGGCAGGCTCCTTGCTGTCGAGAGTGAAAGGCTTCTCAGCTGCAGGGTTGAAACGGAAGAGGTTCCAGTAACCGCACTTCACAGCCTTGTCCATCTCTTTCTGGCAGTTCTCCATACCGCCCTTGATACTGTGCATCTCGCAGGGAGCGTAGGCAATGATAAGAGAAGGTCCCTTATACGCTTCGGCTTCGGCTATAGCCTTGAGAGTCTGTACCTTATTGGCGCCCATTGCAATCTGAGCAACATAGACATATCCATAGGTCATTGCCATCTCGGCGAGAGACTTGGATTTTATCTCCTTGCCTGCTGCTGCAAACTGAGCTACCTGGCCGATGTTGGAAGCCTTGGATGCCTGTCCGCCGGTGTTGGAATATACTTCGGTATTGAAGACAAAAACGTTTACATCCTCGCCGGAAGCCAGAACGTGATCAACACCGCCGTAGCCGATATCGAAGGCCCAGCCGTCACCACCGAAGATCCAGCAGGACTTCTTGTTGAGGTAGTCTTTCTTTGCAAGAATCTGTGCTCCGGCCTGGCAGGCTCCGCAGGTGCAGACCTTTCCACCGTTTGCCTTGGATTCTTCCGCAGCGGCAAGTGCAGCAGGCTGTGCGTCACCATAGATCTGCTTGCCGAAATCGGAGCTGAGGAAGCCGATGCAGCTGTCTATATCGCTGACGCTCTCCTCAAGAGCTTCGACAAGTGCTTTTGTTGCAGCCTGGTTCGTGTTGCCGTCATCATAGGTATCGAGCCATGCCTGAGCAGCATCTTTGAGTTCCTGGCAGCAGGAAGGTGCTGCAATCATTTCTTCTACCTTTGCCTTCAGATCGTCGCGGATCTTTTTCTGGCCGAGGTACATACCGAGACCATGCTCTGCATTGTCCTCAAAGAGGGAGTTGGCCCATGCAGGTCCCTTGCCTTCCTTGTTGACAGTATACGGTGATGTTGCAGCCGGACCGCCCCATATGGATGAGCATCCCGTTGCATTTGAGATGAGCATATGATCGCCGAAGAGCTGAGTGACGAGGCGGGCATAGCTTGTCTCAGCACAACCGGCGCAGGAGCCGGAGAACTCAAGATAGGGCTGAGCAAACTGGCTGAACTTGACATTATCGGGAACGAACATTTCTTTCTTCTCAGATACAGCAGAAACCATGTAATCAAAGACTTCCTGCTGCTCGGTCTGGCTCTCCAGAGGTGCCATCTCAATAGCACCGACTGCGCACTGGCCTATGCAGACACCGCATCCCATGCAGTCAAGCGGAGATACTGCCATGCAGAACTTGTACTCGCCTTTGCCCTTGCCTGCCTTGATATCGGCGAGCTTGGTCTGGGCAGGAGCTGCCGCAGCTTCGGCTTCTGTAAGTGCGAATGGACGGATGGTGGCGTGCGGGCAGACGAAAGCGCACTGGTTGCACTGCACGCATTTTTCTGCATCCCACTTGGGAACGGAGACAGCAATACCACGCTTCTCATATGCCGAAGCACCGAGTTCAAATGTACCGTCAGCATGATCGACAAATTTGGAGACAGGCAGAGAATCGCCGTCCATCTTGTCAACAGGATCAAGGATGGTGCTTACCATCTTGACTGTCTTCTCACGGCCGGTCTTCTTGCTGTCGGCTTTTTCATCAACTGCATTCTTCCAGGACTCCGGAACATCAACCTTTACATATGCGGTTGCACCGGCATCGATAGCAGCATAGTTCATGTCGACAACGTCCTGCCCCTTCTTCAGGTAGGAGTGGAGCGCTGCATCTTTCATATACTGGATCGCCTCTGCCTCAGGCAGGACTTTTGCCAGTGAGAAGAATGCAGACTGGAGGATGGTGTTGGTGCGCTTGCCCATGCCGATCTTCTTGGCGAGATCTATTGCATTGATCATATAGAGCTGGATATTGTTGTTTGCAATGTAACGCTTTGAAGCAGCATCAAGATGATGCTCGAGTTCTTCAAAATTCCACTGGCAGTTTACAAGGAATATTCCGCCGGGACGCACATCACGCGCAATCGGGAATCCCTTTGTGATATATGAAGGAACATGGCAGGCAACAAAGTCAGCCTGGTTGATGTAATAAGGGCTCTTGATGGGCTTGTCGCCGAAGCGGAGATGGCTTATGGTCACACCGCCGGTCTTCTTTGAGTCATACTGGAAGTAGGACTGGATGTATTTATCGGTATGGTCGCCGATGATCTTGGTGGAGTTCTTGTTTGCGCCGACGGTACCGTCGCCGCCGAGACCCCAGAATTTGCACTCGATGGTGCCTGCAGGAGCCGTGCTGGGTGCGGGAACTTCTTCAAGAGACATATTCGTCACATCGTCAACTATGCCCACCGTGAACTGGCGCTTCATCTCGTCCTTCTTCAGTTCATTGTATACAGCGAATACGGAAGAGGGAGGTGTATCCTTGGAGCCGAGTCCGTAGCGGCCGCCTATGACCTGGATATCGTTCTTTCCAGCATTTGCAAGAGCTGTGACAACGTCAAGGTAGAGAGGTTCACCCTGTGCACCGGGTTCCTTAGTGCGGTCGAGTACTGCGATCTTCTTTGCCGTGGCAGGGATAGCCTCGATGAGCTTATCAGCGCGGAAAGGACGATAGAGGCGTACCTTGACAAGGCCGACTTTCTCACCCTTGGCGGTAAGATAATCGATAACTTCCTCAGCAACATCGCAGATAGAGCCCATGGCAACGATCACCCGGTCGGCATCGGGAGCGCCATAGTAGTTGAAAAGCTTATAATCAGTGCCCAGTTTGGCATTGATCTTGCCCATGTATTCTTCAACTATTCCTGGGATGGCTTCATAGTACTTGTTGGAAGCCTCACGGTTCTGGAAGAAGATATCGCCGTTCTCATGAGAACCGCGCATCACAGGATGCTCGGAATTGAGCGCACGGTCACGGAAAGCCTGAACTGCATCCATATCGACCATGTCTGCAAGGTCTTTATAATCCCATTCCTCGACTTTCTGTATCTCATGGGAGGTACGGAAACCGTCGAAGAAGTTCAGGAACGGAACACGGCCTTTGATAGCAGCAAGATGTGCCACAGGAGAGAGGTCCATGATCTCCTGAACATTCGTTTCACAGAGCATTGCAAAACCGGTCTGACGGCATGCCATAACGTCGCTGTGGTCGCCGAAGATGCTCAGCGTATGGCTTGCAAGTGCACGGGCAGAAACGTGGAACACAGCAGGAAGCAGCTCGCCTGCCATCTTATACATATTCGGGATCATAAGAAGGAGACCCTGGGAAGCTGTATAGGTGGTGGTGAGAGCACCGGCATTGAGTGAGCCGTGGACAGCACCGGCAGCACCTGACTCTGCCTGCATTTCCTGAACCTTTACTCTTGAGCCGAAAATGTTTTTGCGTCCGTTTGCAGACCACTGGTCAACATAGTCGGCCATGGGGCTGGACGGAGTGATGGGGTAGATTGCGGCTACTTCGGTGAATGCGTAGGATACATGGGCGGCTGCGGTATTACCGTCCATAGACTTGAAGTGTCTCTGCATGTCTATAAATCATCTCCATATAAAAAATTTTTCGATTAGTTGCTGAAATCTGACTAATATAGTCTATCATCAAACACCGGAAAAGTAAACCAAAAAAAGCTTTACCAGGATTGAAAAAGCCTTCGTACAAAAACAATCCCAATTAAGTGCACATTGTTATACTGTTAATTAGTCAATTATCACATTTTTATGCATATAAGCAGCTTTATGGCATAATTTCACTTGTGATTTTTTCTTATATGTATTATAATCACATGCACTGTTTTTATCCGTAAGGTAACCAAAACAAGATCCTTTCCATGAAACGAAGGAGGCTGATGGTAATGCTGAATCTTAACCGCGAATCAGGAAATATCAGTATCGACAATGAAGTATTCACATATTTTGCCGGTGAGGCTGCAACCAGCTGCTTCGGCGTTAAAGGCATGGTCGCCTGTGTGAAAGAGGGCGGCCCCTGGCAGTTGCTTAAGAGAGAAACAATGTCCAAGGGCGTTATTGTAAGATACGATGATGACGATGATTCCGTTTCACTCGAACTACACATCGGAGTTGATCATGGTGTGAATCTTGCTGCCGTTTCTACAAGCATCATAAAAGAGGTCAAATACAAACTTGAGTCTGCAACAGGCATCCCCGTAAAAAGCGTGGACGTTTTCATAGACGCGATCATCAAGTGACTGTAAACTCTCCTTATACAGGCATTTCGGAGGTGCTGATTTGACAAACTATATCGACGCGTTTGCGTTCAAGAATATGATCCTTTGTGCCAGTGCGGCACTGCAAAGCAATATTCAGGCCATCAATGAGCTGAATGTTTTTCCGGTTCCTGACGGTGATACCGGCACCAATATGGGACTGACACTGTCGACCGCGGTCACCGAACTGAACAAAAATGACTTCTCCTCTCTTGACAAGGCTGCAGACTGCGTTGCCAACGCTCTTCTGCGCGGGGCTCGCGGCAATTCCGGAGTTATCCTTTCACTCCTCTTCAGGGGCATTTCAAAACGGCTGAAAGGCATGGACACTGCCGGCCCTGTTGAGTTTGCCGGTGCAATGTGCGACGGAGTGGACGCCGCATACAAGGCAGTTATGAAACCTGCCGAAGGTACCATACTTACTGTGTCACGGCTTGCTTCCGCCGCTGCAAAAAAAGCGGCAGAGGTAGGTGCCGATTTTGACGGGATGCTCGAGTGCGCAGTAGTCGCTGCAGAGGAGGCTCTGGAAGACACCGTAAACCAGAATCCCGTTTTGAAAAAGGCCGGGGTCATAGATGCCGGCGGAAAAGGATACTGTGTGATATTGTCCGCGATGCTCCAGTCTTTCAGAGGTGAATTCACAATGCCGGACGAGGCGGCTCTCTCACAGTCCGGTCCTGCCAAAGCATTCAATTCTAAATTATTGGAAGAGATCACCTTTACATTCGATACGGTCTTTATCGTCAGCAAAAAAGCCGAAACATCCATAGCTTCATTCCGCACTTATCTTGATTCCATCGGTGACAGCATAGTCATCAATGAGGATGATGAGATCTTCAAGGTACACGTTCATACGGACATACCCGGAGAAGTTCTTTCCGAGGCGCAGAAATACGGATCACTTGAGCTTGCCAAGATTGAAAACATGGTAACACAGGCGAAGCAGCAGGCTGCAGGAGAAGATGCACAGAGTACGGATGATCTGGACGAAGTTGAAAAGGAACTCGAAAACTCCGCGGATCCCGATGAACCCGAAAAGGAGTACGGTGTAGTATCTGTATGTGCAGGGGCAGGAATGGCTGATGTGTTCCGTCAGCTGGGATGTGACGGAATAATAACAGGCGGGCAAACGATGAATCCTTCGACCCAGGATATACTCGCAGTTGTAAACAAAACGAACGCCGCCACTGTTTTCGTTCTTCCGAACAATAAGAATATAATCATGGCAGCTGAACAATGTGTTCCGCTCAGTGAGAAGAAGGTTATCGTAATCCCCTCAAAAACGGTTCCCCAAGGCGTGACAGCAATGCTGAACTTCATGCCTGACGGTCAGGCGGATGAAATAACTGCCGCCATGACTGACAGCCTTTCCACCGTTCACACTGCGATGGTAACATATGCAGCACGAGATTCCGACTTTGACGGCCATACAATCCATGCAGGTGAATATCTCGCTCTTCTTGACGGTGCTCTTGTCGGGAGTTTCACGAGTATCTCCACCCTCTTCAAAGAACTCAGCTGGGCGATAGACGATCTCAATCCAGAATTCATCACGATGTATTATGGTGAAGATGTGGATGAAGAAGATGCTGCATCTGTTTCTAACACCTTCAAAGGCAATTTCCCGGATGCTGAAGTCACCGTTATTAACGGAGGTCAGCCGGTATACTTCTATATGATCAGCATCGAATAATTATAAAGCCAGTAAAAAAGCCGCTGCTTTAAGCAGCGGCTTTAATCATTTAAGAGCTGATATCGTTTTCCTGAACACTCCCGATATGATATCTTTGCTGTCAATCACGGTTATCCTCAGTTCAGCAGCCCTTCTCCTTGCCATATTCGAGCAGCCTCCCGTCGTTACCAGAAACGCTTTTGCCATTTCTCCCCCGAATCTGTCCCGCAGGATGCTCAATTCATTTATCGCTTCTGTCTTTACATCACACGTTTTACAGCTGATGAACACCGGAATTACTCCTTTTGTCGCAACGACATCTATCTCATTCGTTACTCCGGCCCTTCCTCTTTCTCCTTCCCAATCGACTACTGCGCTTGTTACAACATCGTTGAACGATCCCGATTCCAGACATACTTTGTACGTATATAGTTCCAATACGCTTCCTACATCTCTCATCCATGCTCTTATCTGTTGGTCTGAAAACCGGAACTCCACATTTTTTTCTGTTTCTATCCGCAAATCGGAAATAAATCCGATCTTTTCATATTCCCGAAGTATCTTTTCCGGAGCAGACAGCTTCCCTCCGCGCTCCCCCCTCTGGTAATAACCTCCGCTGACATGCAGGGGTATTTCAGCATCAGGTCTTGTGCCGGACAGCTGCTGAATATATTCCACCGTACGGACCCAGTCTCGCCTGTTATTAATGTACAGCTCATAAAAAGGATCGATATGGTCCATATATCCGGAAAGGATGGAATTATCCACTCTACCTTTATGCAGAGCCCCGCCAGCCATGAGGATAATATCCTCCACTTTATAGCTTACATCGCATCTCAGATCAGAAGCAAATGCAGCATTGCTGATGCTGAAAAAACTGTTCTTCCTGCGGCTGTATGTGAAAACAGGAAGATCCGGTCTGTCCGCACTGAGTCGTCCCGATGCAAAGAGTGCGTCATCGGTTCCTCCGGTTATATCGAGTGCGCAGTCCGGATAACTGTCAGTAATCCTGCGAAGGAGTGCGAGTATCTCACAGGAATTATAAAGCCTCGTCTGACAGAAGATGATTTCCGTATCTATTCCGCGATGCTCCAGATACTTTTTGATTTTCTTCTTATCGGCTCTATTGTCCGCAATATCTTCAGAACATACAAACACCGTTCTTGCCGGTCTGAACACCTCTGTTGCCAGAACATTCTCCAGCGGTCTGTTATCATAAAGCTCTATCAAAGTCTCCATGTTAGCATCTCCTGCTGCAAACTATATCCGCGTTTAAAGCAGCATCATAACAGAAATTCAAATCTATCGAATCCGAATGCAATTGTATCCGAACTGTGGCTGTCGCTGGACAGGATAAACCGTCCTCCGTGCTCGCGGATATACTCTATTATCCTCATATCCGGATACGGTGCGCTGCGCCAGCCTCTTGATACTGCTCCGGTATTTATCTCGAAGGGTTTCCCAAGAGGAAGAAGTCTGTCTGCAGCTCGCTGCCACGCAGAGATATAGGCAGGGTCGTCGGTTTCAATTTTTATCGCTTTCTCACAAAACTTGGTAATAAGATCAAAATGACCTATGATGTCGGCTCCGGTCTTATCCGCGACAAGGGAAACAGTGCTGAAATAGTCCTCCGCGAGAGCCAGAGAATCACCGGCATAATGATCTGCGAGCGCCTGCTCCAATATATCCGGGGTATCATCGACTGCAAAGTATGCTCCGTCCTTTTCCAGGTAATGGACAGAACCGATCACATAATCAAATGCCGACACATCCTGTTCTGAATAAAAATCCTGTTCTATGCCGCAAAGGATTTCTATCCTGCCGCGGTATTTTTCTTTCAAGCCTGATATTTCATCGATATACTTCCGAACATTGTCTCCGGTCATTCCTTCCAGAGGATCGAAGGGAACGCTGCTGTGTTCGGAAAACCCGATGCGCTCCATGCCCATCGTAATTGCGGAAAGCACCATTTCCTCCGGAGTATTCCGCCCGTCGCCGTAGGTCGTATGAATATGCAGATCTGTTCGGATCATCCGGTCATCTTCTCCTGTTTCACCTTATGGTCAATAACATGTCTTGATGAAAGTTCTCTGATAATATCTTCCATGCTGATCCCCGCTTCAGTCATAAGCACGAGCACATGATAAACAAGGTCAGCTATTTCGTAGACTGTCTCTTTTTTGTCTTCAGCCTTGGCGGCTATTATCACTTCAGTAGCCTCTTCTCCTACTTTTTTCAGAATTTTGTCCAGCCCTTTTTCAAACAAATATGACGTGTATGAACCATCCTTCGGGAAGTCTTTTCTTCCCTTTATCAGTTCCATAAGTCCGGAGACTGAAAAATCATTGAGTTCGTCACTTACCCAGATGGGATACTCAAAGCAGGACTTTGTTCCAAGATGGCACGCAGGTCCGTCAGGCTCAACCACAACTGTCAGAGAATCTCTGTCGCAGTCTGCCGTTATCGAAACTATGTGCTGATAGTTCCCGCTGGTCTCACCTTTCAGCCAAAGTTCATTCCTCGATCTGCTCCAGAAGCATGTGAGTTTTTTTTCCAGCGAAATCCGCAGACTCTCTTCATTCATATAAGCGAGCATAAGCACGCTTCTCGTAGCAGAATCTATAACTATGGCCGGAATAAGCCCTTTTTCATCAAATTTGAGTTCAGAAATATCTATCATTTTTCCACCTATATCCTGACGGGTATACCGTTCAGAGCCATCTCCTTTTTCAGATCTTCTATTCTTATCTCGCCGAAATGAAACACCGATGCTGCAAGTCCGGCATCAACTCCTGGCAAAGATTTGAAGAGCTTTATAAAGTCCTCGATCTTCCCGGCACCTCCTGATGCTATAACAGGGACGCTGACATTTTCACATACAGCAGCAAGCAGTTCAAGATCAAATCCTTCTTTCACTCCGTCAGTATCTATGGAGTTTACGACTATTTCTCCGGCACCGGAATCAACACAGCTTCTGATCCACGAAACCGCTTCCATTCCCGTGTTCTCGCGCCCGCCTTTTGCAAAGACACGGAATACCCCGTCTATCCGTTTTACATCCACTGACAGGACTACACACTGATCGCCGTATATATTGGCGGCCTTTTCAATCAATCCGGGATCCCGTATAGCCCCTGAGTTTACACTGACCTTGTCGGCACCGCACTTAAGAACTCTGTCGAAATCATCGACTGTATTTATGCCTCCTCCAACCGTCAGCGGTATGAAAACATTCGCCGCCGTTTCACGAAGTATATCCGTAAACAGCTTTCTCCCTTCCGCTGACGCTGTGATATCATAAAAAACCAGTTCATCCGCGCCGCAGGAACTGTAGTATTTTGCCAGCTCCACCGGAGATGCTACATCATTCAGTCCATGGAAATTTATTCCTTTTACCACTCTGCCGTTCTTCACATCCAGGCAGGGGATTATTCTCTTAGTTATCATTCGGCAACCTCTACTGCTTTTCTAAGGTCTATATTCCCGGTATACAGCGCTTTCCCTATGATCGCTCCATATAAGCCCATCTCTTTGAGAGATTTTATATCCTCTAGGTCTGAAACACCTCCTGAAGCAATAATGTCCATATCGAAGCTGCATGACAGTCTTCTGTAAAGGCCGGTATTTGTACCTTTCAGCGCACCATCTCTGGAAATGTCAGTGCAGATAACTGTTCTTACACCTGCGTCCTGCATCTCTTTAAAGAAAACTTCTACTGTTATACCGGAGTTTTCAGTCCAGCCTTTAACTGATATGTATCCTTCTCTGATATCCGCCCCTACAGCTATCTGCCGGCCGTACTTTAAAACAGCTTCCTGCAGCAGTTTTCTGTCCTCTACTGCCGAAGTTCCCAGTATCACTCTGTCGATTCCGCAGGAGAGATACTCATCTATTACATCCATCGATCGTATCCCGCCGCCGATCTCACAGAATGCTCCGCTTTCTCTCTTTATTCTGATGACTGTTTCCAGATTTGGCGTCCGGCCGTTCTTTGCACCCTCGAGATCAACTATGTGTATATGTGACGCTCCTTTTTCAACAAATCCTGCTGCCACATCAACAGGTTCGTCACTGTAAACGGTCATTCTGTCGTAGTCGCCCTTATAGAGCCTAACAGCCTTTTTTTCATAAAGGTCTATGGCCGGAAAAAGAATCATTATCAGGTCTCCTCGCAGAAAGCTTTTAATATGCTCAAGCCGGTTTTCCCGCTTTTTTCAGGATGGAACTGGCATCCGTAGACATTATCAAGTGTTACGACTGCTGTGAGATCCGCCCCGTATTCAGCGGTGGCAAGGACATATCTTTCAGATGTACAGGCATAGTATGAGTGCACGAAGTAAACATGATCTCCGTTATTTATATTGACGAACAGCGGAGACTCTCGCTTCAGATCAAGACTGTTCCACCCGATGTGCGGGATCTTGAGATCTTCTGGTATAACGCCGGCTATGGGTATTATCTCTCCAGGGATGATTCCAAGTCCAGTATACTCACCGTACTCATAGCTCTTATCAAACAGCAGCTGCATCCCAAGGCAGATCCCCAGCAGGGGCTTGCCTGAAGCCGCCTCTTCCTTTATTACCTGTCCAAGCCCGCTTTCTTCCAGTTTACGGGCTGCATCACGGAAAGCCCCGACTCCCGGAAGTATTATCCTGTCTGCCAATCTGATGGTATCAGCATCTGACGTGACAGCTACGCTGTGTCCTATGGCTGCAAATGAGCTTTTCAAAGAAAACAGATTGCCTACACCGTAGTCCGCTATCGCTATCATCACAGAGCCCCCTTAGTTGAGGGGATCTCATCCTTGTTCAGCGGGTCGATCGAAGCCGCCTGCCTGAGACATCGCGCAGCCGATTTGAA
>JAEEGL013570378.1_pt1 | contig 11217 bp, 4 predicted proteins | sample 9134231 | NCBI WGS metagenome assembly JAEEGL01 (sample SAMN16246548, study PRJNA631951) | gut metagenome | biome: gut microbiome; feature: rumen; material: fiber-attached | host: Bos | place: Iran: Karaj | collected 2018-10
AAAAATCCAGAGGCTCTTCCTGTTGGAGGTAGGCTTGAGAAAAAATGAAACTATCGTTATGCGACAAAAATCAGTTTAAGAATTTATGATTATTCTGGTAATCCTTTGTTTACAAAAGAGAATAAAAATTTTACAGACCTTAAAGAAGCTCTTTCTAATGCTTCTATTTCAATGGGTTCTATTTATGATAAACAAATGAATTTTTCTGCAAGTGGAAATGTAGCTTTAGAAGTATTAAAAGGAAACTTATCTGTAGATGCAGAAGGATTTAGTGCAAAGATAGATGGGCAATCTGATAGTAGTAATACTAGAACGAATTTAGTTTTTTATAAAAATAATTTATATTATATTAGTCCTCTTGGAACTAGAATAGATAAAAATGGAGATAATGTAAATAAACCTTGGATTTATCAAGACTTAGAAGACGCATGGCCAGAAGTTATTAATTTTAAACTTACTACAACAGCAGGTGAAAATGTTGCTTCTTCTTTACCAGTTCATTTATTTAAAGGTGATTTTTCATTTAACAATTTTACTTCTACAACAGTAAATTGTAATTATAATTTAACCAGTGGTTCTGACCTTATTGTTTATGATGAAAACGGAGCTTTAACTTCTGGAACGGCAAATGTTTATTCTTTGGATGTAAAAGAAGATAACGTTGCTATTTCTTGGCAAGTTTGTTACTTAAAAAAGAGTGGCGAAAAGTATGTTGAGGTTATAGATGATGAAAATAAATATTTTAAATTTATAGGGGGATATTTACAGCATCAAAAAGATTCTCTTCCTATTGAAAAAGCTTATTTCGTAAAAGCAATAAGAGATGACAAGTGTTGTTATAAATTACCTTTAAGACTTTTGCAAAAAACATACGGTCTTGCTATTTTGTCTGATTGAAATGGACAAAATAGTCCAACTATTTATGGAGAAAAAATTGATGGCAATTTTTCCGGTGTTTTCTCTGGCTATAACTCTATTCAAAGGTATCAAACGGGTGAGCTAGTAAAAGATGAAGAAGAAAAAACAGAGGAAGAAGAAACAGAAGAGAAAAAACCAAAAAAAGAAGAAACAGAGTCCATTTATGGTTTTTATGGCTATAAAAAAGGTTATTCTATTTTTGCTCTTCAAAATTCAGAACCTTATTTTACCATTCAGGGATTGGTAAAAGATAGCAATGGAAAAATTATTGGCCAGACACCAATTTTTACAGCTGGAGAAGAATCGTTATTTCTTCGTTCTTTAAATTATAAAGCTCCAAAAGAAGAAGATGGATTCATTGGACGGGGAATGGAGATAGATTTAGTTGAAGGAACTATAAACTCTAAAAATGCAAACTCTGTGCTATATGCACAAGAAATTGCAGTTTTAACTGAAGTAAAAACAGGCGAAGAAACAACTACTGAAACAACAGCGACCATAAATAAAGATGGATTAAAAGTAGATGCAAATACTGTTATTACTGGACAAACGACTTTAAGTGATACTACTGCAAGTGGATTGTCTGTAAATGGAGATACTACCGTTACAGGAAAAACGACTTTAAGTAGTACAACAGCAAGTCAGCTCTCGGTAAAAGGTTCTGTTAATCTGCAAGATGAAAATGAAAATGGCTTAATAATTGATAATGAAGGAAATGTTACTCTCAAAGGTGGCACACTAGTAGATTGTACTTTACGAGGCGATTTCCAAGCAGAAAAAGCTACTTTAACAGGAGTAACAATCGCGAACGGTGAAATTAGATGAGATTCTTCTTCTGAGATAAATGGGGCTATTTCAAACTTAAAAACATTAAGTTTTGCTAATAATTCAACAATTTCTGGACTTGGGTCTATAACAACAACAGACGTAATTTCAGATACATTAGCAGTTAAAAAAATTACTTTTTCAGATTTAATCAATACAAATGATAAATCTATAAGTAATTTAGATATAGATAAAGTTCAATTTAAAAACAAAGAACTTAAAAAATTAAAGCTTCCAATAAAAAAAGAGACCCACAATGGTGTCGAGGAGCTTGTATTTGACGAGGATGCAACAGAAATGACTACTGTTTGAGTTCTTGTTGATGGAGAGGAAGGAGATTAGAATATGAAGAATAGTGAAGTAAAACAGCAATTAATTAATATCGCCAATGTTTTAGGATCGGTTTCTGTAAAGGGCGATGATGTTCTTGCTTTAGCTCAAGTTTTTAAAGGTCTTGAGTATACTATTAATCAAATTGAAGAAGACCCAGTTGAAAAGGAGGAATAGTTTTTATGGCAATAAATACAATTTACCCTCCTTCAATAGAGGGAATTCTTCCTGCTTTTATAAAAAAGGAAAATGGAAAGGGACAATTAATTGTCCCTTTTACTTTTAATTCTGCGACAACTTTAGGAGATTGAGATGGCGCAGTTATAAAAGTAAAAACTATTCAGGAAGATGTGGTAATCGCGCAAGCAGAAACCGCAAATATAGACCTCACAGAAAGTTGAGCAATTTTTGATTTAGACAAAGATAATTTAGGAGATTCTTTTGAGATTGGGGTTCATTATAAAGTTCAACTTGCTTTAAAAAGAGGTTCTTTAATAGGTTGATTTTCTTCTGTTGGTGTTATAAAATGTACGTCAGACCCAATTATCACAATTCTTGGTGGAGGTGGAGAATCTGCAGATCCTCTTGAAGAAGATTACGGAAATCAAAGCTATCCTTATTTCATTGGTGTGTACACACAGGCTACTACAGACGAAGATTTAGCTTATACAAGAGATATAAATGAAAGAGTTTATTCAAGCTATTTTGAAATTTATACGAAAGATTCTGATGGAAATAAAATTTCTGTAGAAAAAAGTGATGAATTTATTCATAATGCGACTCTTGATGAATCTTTAAATGAGTCAAGAGAAGAATGATTCCCTACTATTGATTTAAATTCTGGAGAACCATATTATATCAGATATTTTGTTACGACTATTAATAATCTACAGGTTGCAAGTCCAGAATATCCAATTTATGAAACTGAAAATGTTCCACTTGATATTCCAGCAGATTTAGAAGTTCAATATGATGAAGAAAATGGCGTTGCGGCTTTATATTTTCATGCAAATGCACCATCTTCTAGAGCAACAGGAAGATTTGTTATATCAAGAAAAGATTTAAACTTAGATAATAATTGAAGAATTGTTTATAAATTTGCATTAGCTACAGAATTACCGGATGGTTTAATTTGAAGAGATTTTACTGTTGAACAAGGCGCAACGTATGCTTATGCAATTCAACAATTCAATGAATCTAATGTTTATACTGGACGAAAGATTTTTACTTATTATAATGAATATGGAAGTCCACAAGAAGAATTAACAATAAAGTTTGACCATATGTATCTTTTTGATGGAGAAAAGCAGTTAAAAGTAAAATTTAATCCTCAAGTAAGTTCTTTTAAGGAACAATTATTTGAGCAAAAAGTAGATACAATAGGAAGTAAATATCCTTTCTTTTTTAGAAATGCTATGGTGGGATATAAAACTTTCCCTATTTCAGGATTAATTTCAATGCTAACTGATGATGATGAGTTGTTTACAACCTATGAAGACATTGAAAGATTAAGAAGAAATGCTTCAAGAAATAAAACTCCTGGAAGTGAAAGTAATCTTTATCAATCAACAGAAACTGATTTAACTTGAAAAAATATTGAATCTGAAAGACTTTTTAAATTAAAAGTTTTAGATTGATTAAATGATGGAAAATTAAAGCTTTTCCGATCTCCACAAGAGGGAAATTATTTAGTGCGATTAATGGAAAATTCTTTAACTCCAACAAATGAGCTAGGAAGAATGTTGCATACTTTTAATTCTGTTGCATATGAAGCAGATAACACTTCTTACAACTCTCTTTTAAAACATGGAATTATTAATATTCCGACTTCTTTAAATACAATGTCTCAAAAGGTAAAAACAATTAATTTTAAAGATTATGGAACATATAGTAATGGAGTGCTTATTGGAATTAAAGATATTTTAGGATATTGGGCAGAAATTGATGGTGAAACAAGATGATTTACTCGTTTTGCTGGGCCAGTAACTAGGATTGATTTGGCAGATATATTGCCAGGAACTCAATTTTTAGTAAAATTTAGAAATGGCTTACAAAAAGTTATTACCATTGGAAAAACTGGTGCTTATACAGTGAAAGATATTGACCCAATAATTGGTTTGCAACTTATTTTACCAGTTGGTACAAACCCTATAAAAACAGGAACTGTATATACAAATATTTATAAAAGAATTTTAAGTGGCTCTGCGCAGATTTATTATAACGCAACGTCTATCACTGGATTTGATGCTATAGCTGGACAAAAAGTAGACCCAAACACTTGCGTGCAAATTTTAGATTCTCCAAAAAACTTCCCAAACAACTTGTCGAATATTATGGAAAAACCTGTAAAAATAAATCTTTTAAAAATAAAGAAAAAAGATATTATAGATCTTTATGCTTTAAAAGAAATTGATGGAACAATTCCAACTGCTTTTTTGGATGTACTAGATGGAAGCTCTGATGAGCTTAGTGGGCCAGCACGTGAATTATTATATTACGATAGAGATTGCTTATATAAAGTATTAAATGAAGATTCTGACTATTCTAAATATAATATTTTGCCAAATGCACTTTATAGAATTAGGCTAGTTAATAGAGAACATTTGCCATATGACCACGGTGTAGAACGTTTTGTTAAACCAATGGAGAATGTTCAGAATCCAGAAAAAATAGACACTTTTTTAACTATGAGAGATGCGGAATTAGATTATATTGATAGACGGTCAGGAGATTTGTTTTGACAAAATGACAACTCAACAGATGAAGATTTATACTATTTAAACTATTTCCAGTTTTTATATGATGCATATAATAATAAAATAATTAAATTTAAAGATTGAGAACCATTTTTTATAATTGATTCAACAACAAAGGTTGATTTAAGAGAAATAGAAGAGTATAAAATAAAAGGTTGAGTACCAAATAAAGATTTCACTTCTATTTATTTTGGAAATGGTGTTTATGCAGAATGTTATTATCAAAACCTTTTATTGAAATATGTATGGCAAAATGACCAATCAAAATATTTTAATAAAGATGTTTATGATAAAACAGTCGCTTATGAAAACGCTTTGAGTGAATGAACTCAAGATTCTTCTATTGAAGAACAAAAAAATAATTTAATAGAAATCCTTCAAGAATATTATGATGATTGGATTTCTTTAGAGGAGGAATAATTATATGAAAAATCCTCTAAAAGATAAAAACTTTTTAAGACAATTAGATTTGCATCATAATCATAATATCTATGCAAAAATAATTGTCTTAGATTTTAATGAAAATCCAAAAGAAGAAATTACTGGAAGAGTTTTGCCTGGAGGGTCAATTTCTGTTGATGGCACTTCTGCAGTAAGAAGAACTTGTTCTTTAACTCTTGTTGCAGAAAATTTAAATAGGTCAAACTATATTTGAGGTTTAAATTCTAAGTTTAAATTAGAAATTGGATTAGAAAATCAAATTAATGAAGAGTATCCAAAAGTAATTTGATTCAAACAAGGAATATTTTTAATTACAAGCTTTAGTACATCAACATCTTTAAATAACTATACTATTTCAATTCAAGGAAAAGATAAGATGTCGCTTTTAAATGGTGACATAGGAGGAGTTTTAACTCAACTTTCTACGAATTTTTCTAGTATAGATGAAGTTACTTACATAGGAGATACTGCAACTACAGTAGAAAAGAAATTTCCTATTAAAGATATAATTTTAAACGCTGTACACGAATGGGCGAGAGAGCCTTGGCACAATATTATTGTTAATGACTTAGACGATTATGGACTTGAACTTTTAGAATATCAAGGAGAAAGACCTTTATATTTATTTATAAATAATGACACAAAAGATTCTTCTTCTGGTGCGAGAGAAGTTAAAGAAATGTATTTTGACGGAACTGTGCAAGTGTATTTTAAGGGTATTCCTGACACAGCCTTTCCAATAGAAGATTTGGAAGCAAATGGAGGAAAATATGATTCTCTTTTAGACGAATCTTCTATTGGTAGAGAATTTGTTCAAGAGGTATCAAAAGTTTGCTTGAAAGAAAGGGGAGATGATTCTCCTACTTATACTGTTTTTAAGGCTGAAAAAGGATCGGTTGTAGGTTATCGTTTAACCGATATTACATATCCAGGAGATTTAATTTTAAGTGTGGGTTCAACTTTAACGCAAATGTTAGATAAATTAGTTGCCGTTTTAGGTAATTTTGAATATTTTTATGATATAGATGGTCGTTTTATTTTTCAAAAGAAAAAGACTTATGTAGATGTAAATTGAAATTCAATAAATGATGAGCATAGTTTTTCAACTGAAACATATGCTCAAAATGCTTTGCAAACTTCAAAAGAGGTGTATCGTTTTGAAGATAATTATTTGGTTTCTTCTTTTCAGAATAGCCCAAATTTATTAAACTTAAAAAATGATTTTACTATTTGGGGAAATCAAGACGTGAGTGGAATTAATGTTCCTGTTCATATTAGATATGCTATTGATCATCGCCCACTTATGTATAGGGTTATTGGTTATAGTGAATTGACAGATTATGTAGAAGAAAAAAAGGGACTTTTTTATAGAGAATATCAGTATGAAGGTTTTTCTTTTCCTCCTACTGCTCCACGAGGAGAACAGTGGACTGAAGAGCAGGCGAAAAGAAAAAAAGAAGATATGATAACTGTTTTAAAAACAAGTCCTGCAGAAACTTATTTTTTAAAAACTGAACTTGGTGATTACATGGAGCCAGATTGAAGCGATCCAAGTTTATATTCATCTAATTTTAATTATTATAAGAGAACTTATAAAGAAGAAGAAGAAAGAAAATATAATCTTGTCTTTCTTTCTGACCCAAAAGTTTCATATAAACAAAAAGAAAATGATATTGTATTTGTAGTTGATTGAAGAGAAATCTTATATCATATGGCTATGGATTATCATGCGCACAATCAAGAATCAGATTTTTTAAAAAGAGTAAGTGATAATAATTTGCAAGAAAATGGAGTATCTTTTTATCCTCTTGGATATACAGGATATGAGCAATATTACATAGATTTTAAAACTGCTTCAGCTAAGAAAAAGATTTCTACAAAGACAGATACAGGAGTTATAGTAAACCAATCTAAATCAATGAGCTATTGAAGAGAAGTTTACAATCCATGCTTAAAAGTAAAAGACCATTATATTAGTAAAATGGATAAGACATGAGCTGGTGTTTATGAGTACAATTCTTTAGGATGGAGAGTCGATCTCCAAGAGAATCCAGAACTAGTTCATTTTTGGTTTGATTTTTTAGACTCTTATGGAGAAATAAATAAATATTCAGTTCAAAATATAGGCGTTAGGTCAAAAGCAATTAATGATGACAAAATAAAGTCCATTTATTATAGAGAAATTCCGAACGTCATATATAGAATGAGTTCTGAGAGTGTTACCAATTTAACGAATGAAAATTGAGTAAAGCCAGGATATGTTTATCTTCAAGTTAGTGAGGATAAGATGGGCTGGTTCACAATGAGTGCGCAAGGAAAAAGTGCGATAGACGTTTTAAGAGAGTGATTAAATGACTATACTTATTGTACGGAGTCTGTTAGCTTTTCAAGCACAATTCCAATTTATTATCTTGAGCCAAACACAGTAGCTATTATAAAAGATAATGATACTGGAGTTAGTGGACAATATATAATTAAACAATTTTCAATTCCTCTCGGAGTAAATGGACAAATGTCTATTACCGCAACAAAAATAGTAGAATCTTCAATATCCTCTTTGGTTGGAGAAGAAAATTCTTTAAATACTGCAACAATTATTGACGTAAACTCTTCTGATGATACTTTACTTGAAGTACAAAGACCAAAACTTGTCGTTCATACAGGTTATGATAAAGATGGAGACTTTGCTTTGTATATTGACCAAGAAAAAGTTGAGAAAAATGTTGATTTGCGCGTTGCCGTTGTTGAGGATGGAGACGACGCTACTCTTTATATTGATAATGCGTTCAGAGGAGATGTAGATAAAGAACAAGAAATTGGTCTTGATCAAATTATTAATGATTATTTTGAGAAAGGATAATGGATAATGGCAAAACAAATTTATCAATTCCGTTATTATGATGATAATAATCCTTTAAATTGTCCTGTTAATGCCACTTCTGAGGACTGGGCATCATCTAGTACAGAAACGCCAAGCGCAAAGGCCTTTACTGATTTTACTAATGAAGCTGGTGCTGTTCTTCCTCAGAAGGCATCTATTGTTCAATTGGGGATTCAGACAATACCAGGAACAAAATTTTATTTAAATGGTTCAAAATATCCTGCTACAGTTGGGGTAACTGGTATTTATGAAATATCATTAGACGATGAAGTTACTATTGAATCTTTGGTTTTTAACAAGATTTCAATGGAAAGAATAAAAGAAAATGAAGGAGCATATCTAATTGTGGATATGCTTGTTAGAGAGGAGGATTACTAATGAGCTTTTATGGAAAAATAAGAGAAGATATGACAAAATCTCAATTTCAATTTGACAGAATTTATTCAAATAGATTTTCCATGGATGCGGCAATTGGAAAACCTCAAAATCAAGAAGGAGTAACAGACGGAGTCTTTGTTGGTCGTTTTGTTTTAGTTGATTATAACTTAAACCCAAGAGATGGCAATCCTGGAAGTGAACTTGGTGAACATGCAGAGTCGGTAGGAAATGGTTATCATACTTTGGTAAAGCCAGGAACATCAGAATATTTTTGAGTTGAAGATTATGAAGATTTACCAAGTGATGGTTTCGCTATTGTTACTACAATAGAAGAACTTGGAGACGATAATACACCTTATTTAGTTTATTACTATTATAAAAATGAAAGTAAATATATGGGTGAAGAAGTTACTGTCGATGATATTAAAAAACATAAGGCATTATTTACTCAACAAAGATTTGCAAAATTTTTTGAAGATGATGAAGCTCAAGGAGAAGAAGCAGAATCTCTAATAGTTGAATCAAATGCGCAAGTAGATAGAGATTATTATAAGAATACTTATGATGGTACAGTTTGGCAAAAAATAATAAATAGCAATAAAGAAGATTATATTTTAGTTGCGAAATTAAATTCAAAAATGCCGGAATTAACTACTCATATAATTGGACCGGAAGAACCTCCAAAGTTAACTGCGAGCACTTTAACAAAATATTTTTTAGAATTGCCTAATAGCTGAAAGGTTAATTCTAAAGTAATTATTAATACTAATGAACCAACAGTAAATGCAAAACAGCGTATTACTACAGAACAGGCAGACCAGTTGGGTGAAGATTCTGTTAGTATTGAAAAAACTCGTGTTGACAAGATATCTTATGATTATAAGACCATTGATGGAAGAGACAGAACAGGGGAAGATTTACCTAAAGATGTCTTAAATTTTAGTTTTTCTTTTCCTGGATTTAAAAAAGTTTTAAATCATTTCTGAGATTTAATATATGGTGGAAATGGGAACGAACCTACTAGAAAAACAAATTTAAATTTTTATGGTAAAACGGTTCATGTCTCTGGAAAACATGAAACAAATGACTATACAACTAAAGATGTGGATGATATGACAGAAGAAGATTGGGCTGCTATTGAAAAACAATTTGACCCAACAACAGTAGCAGGATTAATTAATTTAATTCAATTGTATTTGGGCAAAGGTGCAATCCCAGTTGGAGCTTCTGCAGAAAATTTAGCAAATATTCAAAATGAAGAAGAAAGACAAAATCAATTAAGGGTATGATATGAAAATAATTATATTATTCCAGAAACAGCAATTCCTTCTTCAGATGGTACTGACAACGCAGATTTTTTTGGTTTAAAATATGTTATTAAAAAATCAATTTTTAAAAGAATAGATTCAGATGGGTCAGGTTTTACATTTAGTGATGATAAGAAAAAAATTTTAACTGTTCCAACTGATAAGTCTATTTTTAGAAAATTAAATGAAGAAGATTATGAAAGAGTTGAGTTAAATAATGAAGACCCATATGAAGATACCCTTTACTATTTAGATGGATATGAATATTCTTTAAAGAATATTTTAGCTGGAGATAGTATTTTAGAGATTCTTGCTCAACTATACAGAAAATTTAATGTTGATGACCCTCAATCGAGAGATTTAAATACTGTAATGGGTCTTTTTAATGAGCTTGATGATAAGGTGAAAAATTTATCAAAACAACTTCGTAAAGATATTACTTGAAACGCACAAAATCCGCAAGATCAAGCAATTATGAAGGATGTTTTTGGAAATGATGCAGTCAATGAAAGATCTCTATTAGAATATCCTTATTTTTCTTTAGATGAAGTTGTTTCTGAGTTGGGAGATATTTATCAATCTCATGTAAAATCTCACTTAATTAAAACTATTGAGAGCGAAGACAATGAAATGAGTGCGCGCCTGGTTTTTGGTACTCGTAAAGCAGGGGACGCAGAAACTCTTAGTTTAACAGAACCACAAGGTATAGTTTATGATGGTTCTATTTACAAAACAAGTGCATTAAGATTTTTAGATAATAATGTAAGTTATGGAAAAACTCAATTAAAAACTAAAGATGATTTATTAAATACAGATACAACTGGAAATTATTATATTAAAGATGAAAATGATGAATTTATTCTAGTTGATAGTTTTACTTTCCAGGCTCAACAGGCTCCTAATACCGAAGCCGCAGACAATATTATGGTTCTTGTTAACAGTGAACAAGAAATGGAAGATGATTTAAATTATGATTACTATTTTTTAGGGGCTGAAGAAGATTTGTGAATTGGCAATCCAGCCAATAACCCTGGTAATGGACTTTCTATTGGTTCTGGAGGTTTAACTATCGTCGGAGCTGGAGAAAGTCAAACTTTATATGAAAAATATGTTGTAAATAATCATCTGGATACTAAAAATGTTGTTTATCCAAATTCAGAAGAATTAATTTTAACTTCTGATGATGAAATTCGTTTCTATGCAGGTCTAAATCAATATAGAAATGATTGAGATCAATATAACAAATATGAAAGTCTTGCTGGTAGAAAAATTGTTGAATCAATAAGAGCCTATTTGACTATTGATTCTAAGTTGGAAGCAGCCAGATATCAATTATCACAATGACAAGCTCAAGCTTCAAAATATAATAATGCGTTACAGC
>JAEEGL013724403.1_pt1 | contig 11217 bp, 9 predicted proteins | sample 9134231 | NCBI WGS metagenome assembly JAEEGL01 (sample SAMN16246548, study PRJNA631951) | gut metagenome | biome: gut microbiome; feature: rumen; material: fiber-attached | host: Bos | place: Iran: Karaj | collected 2018-10
ATAGAATATATAAATCTTGCTCTTAAAGAAGATCCTTCCAATAACGAATATAAACAACATTTACAAAAGTTGAAAGAACAGTCATATGAAAAAAATAATACTTAACCGACCGGTAATATCGATTTTAGTTCTATATATTCTTGTTATTATTGTTTTAAATTATTTAGGAACGTTTTCACCTGAAAGAAACAGTTTTTTAATAAATAATACAAACAACCCGGTAACCGAACTTACCGGCAAAGTTATAACCGAACCTACACAAAAAGGCGAAAAACAACAATTTATATTGGAAGTTTTTGATTTAAACGGGCAAAAAATCAAAAAAGAAAAAACTTTTGTTTATGCTTCAACCGCGTACAACATAGAATACGGTGATATAATTTTTGTTTCCGGAAAACTTAATACACCCGAAAAACCGACATTTCCGTATATCTTTGATTATAATTTATATCTTCAAAGAGAAAACATTTATACGATTTTTTATCAACAAACTTTTGAGCTTATCGAAAAAAAACCGAACAAAATAAAACAAATATCTTTTAAAATAAAAAACGGGATAGAAAAAAGAACAGATCAATATTTTAAGGATCCGGTTTCTTCAATATTGAAGTCGATGATTGTCGGAGACAAATCTTCTTTGGATAAAGACATAAAAGAAGATTTTATTAATACCGGTCTTATTCATATACTTGTTATAAGCGGACTTCATATAGGTTTTTGTGCGGTGATATTTATGTTCTGTTTCAAATTGTCGGGTTTAAAATTGAATCATATTTATCTTTTAACAATACCTGCCTTGTTTTTCTACGTTTTGTTAACCGGCTCAAATCCTCCGGCAATAAGAGCTGCAATAATGGCATCTTGTATATTGTTTTCTCTTATGATTAACAGAGAACCGCTGATTTATAATGCTTTAGCATTATCCGCTTTAATAATATTAATATTCAATCCGCAAAGTTTGTTCACTGCAAGTTTTCAACTTTCTTTTCTTGCAACGTTTGGGTTGTTGTACTTGTATCCTAAATTCAGTACATGTTTCGGGAAAATAAAAAATAAGTTCTTAAACTCGGTATGGGACATTATTTGTGTTACATTGTCAGCTCAAATTGCTCTTATACCGTTACTTATTTTTTATTTTGGAAAACTGTCAATTGTTTCTTTTGTTCTAAATTTAATTATAGTTCCGATAATCCCTATAATCATAGGATTGTCTTTTGTGTTTTATATATCAACGTTTGTTTCGTATTATGTTGCGTTGTCAGTATCTTTTATTTTATCGTATCTTTTGAATTTTGTCTTGTATGTTATAAATTATTCGGCAGGGCTTGATTATTCAGTTGCTTATTTTGCCGTTCCGGGTATTTCAAAAATTTTGTTTTACTTTTTTGCGATTTATGTAATGTTGGAAATCAAGAATAAAAAGATTTTGGGGGTGTTATTTATTCTTATTTGCTTTATGCTGGTAAATCCTTTTGAACAAAAAACGTTTACCAAAACTTTTGAAGGGAAGAAAAATATAACCGTCCATATAAAAGAAAAAGGAAATAAAAATATTATAATTTTCAAACAATTACAAAAGGATAAATTTTACTTTTCAAATTTAGAACAGTATTTGCTGGCTCAAGGAATACATGAAATAGAAGATTTTCGTACAAGTTTGCCAACAGAAGACATACAAAATAAATTCGGCAAAATTTTCGTAAAAAACTTTTCAAATAATATTTAGTTAAAAATACATACAGATTTATGCTTTTTATATTGTTAAAAAAGTTTGACAATGATTAAAGTTATTATATATAATCACTAAGTAAAAATTAATGTTGGAAAAAATATTTTTAGGAGAGGTAGAAATGAAAAAAGTTTTAATGTTGGGTGTGTTGTTTTTGTGTTTGGTTGTAAGTTCTTGTGCAAAGAAACAAACCGTTGCACCGGAAGATGATGAATTCGGTGAAGACCAAGAACAAACAGAACAAATTTCCGATTTGGAAGCAGCATTGTTAGAACCGGAAGAATTCTCTCAGGAGCCGGCAATCAGAGGAACAGAATTTGATTCCAAAATAGTTCTTGAAACAGTGTATTTCTCTTTTGATAGCAGTTCAGTTCCGCAATCCGTAATGAAAACATTGAAAGAAAATGCACAGTTCTTAAAAGATAATCCTTCAATAAATGTTGTTGTAGAAGGTCATTGCGATGAAAGAGGTACAACCGAATATAATTTGGCATTAGGTCAAAAAAGAGCAGTAAAAGTAAAAGAATATTATGTTCAGTTAGGTGTTAGCCCGGACAGAATAGCTACTATTTCTTACGGAGAAGAAATGCCTCAGGATAACAGACACAACGAAGCAGGTTGGGCTAAAAACAGAAGAGCAGAAACTAAGGTTATAAAATAATATTTAAACTATAGAAATGTTTAAAAATTTAGCGGCATTATTTCCTATACTTTTCTTGTTTGGATGTGTAACGCAGCCGGCATCGCAGTCGGATGTTGATTACTTGAAGAAGGAAGTTTCAAAACTTCAAATAAAGTTTAAAACTTTAGAAGCAAAACAAGCGGAAATATATTCCAAATATGAAGAAAATTTGGTAGATACCGATGTATCAAGCGCATCCATTCAAGAATTGTATAAGAAAACGTCTAAAATTGCTCAGGATTTGAAAGATCTTGAGGTTGTTGTTAAAAATCAAAAAAGCAGCAGTGACAGTTCAAAAAGTATGCAGTTGCCTTCGCAAATGTATGAAAATGCTTACAATGATTTCTTATTAGGTAAATATGAAGTTGCGATAGTAGGTTTTAAATCTTTTCTGAAACAGTATAAAGATCACGATTTGGCAGAACAGGCTCAGTATTATATTGGGGAATCTTTATATTCTCAAACAAAGTATTCCGAAGCTTATGAAGAATATAAAAAAGTGGAAGAAAATTATTCTTCATCAAAATTGATTCCTGCTTCAAGATTAAAGATGGCTTTATGTTTGGAGTTGCTGAATAAAAAGAACGATGCTGTTATTATTTTGCAAACAATATTAACGGATTATCCTAAAACGGCGGAAGCTTTTACTGCTAAGGAAAAAATAAAGATTTATACAAATGATAAGAGTAAATAACTTAGGTCCTTGTATAGTTTTATCAGTAATTATTCATAGTTTGGTATTTTTTACCGTTTTTTATCAAAACAGTAAACAGAATGTTTTTGTGGCAGTTCCGTTTGATGTTTCTTTTTATTCGCCGGTAAACAATGTTGTGGAACAAATTTCCGAAGACAAAAAAGTTGAACCGGATGTTCCGGTGGCAGAAGAAGTGAAACCGAAACCGGAAGTTAAGAAAAAAGAAAATAAAGTTGTAAAAAGTGATATTGCTGTAAAGAAAAAAGAAAAGAAAGTTGAAGAAAAGAAAGCGGTTGAAAAACCGGCAGAGACTGCCCCGCAGAAAGAAGCTGAACAAAAAAACAGCGGTGGCGGCAGCCCGTATTCTTCAAAAGGTATAATGTTAGAAAACAAAAATTTTAAGTTTTCTTATTATACCAACGCTATAGTAAAAAAGATTAGTAAATATTGGCAATGGTCGAGTAGTATATCCGCATGCAGAGCAGTTGTTTATTTTAAAATAAACAAAAGAGGATATGCGACCGATATAAAAATAAAAGAGTCTTCGGGTGATGATGTTTTCGATCAAAATGCTATTAGGGCTGTAGAATTGGCAAGTCCGTTTCCCGAATTGCCCGAAAGTTACAATGAAGATAATTTAGGAGTTTATTTTGAATTTAAATTTCGTTAAAAATATAAGCATTATCAGTGTAATATTTTGTTTGTGCTTTTTCGTTTCCCGTTCTTATGCGGAAAACGATGTTTATTTGTCTTTATCCGGAACGGCAAGCAGAGCAAGTATAGGTCTGTCCGAATTTGTTCCGGTAAACGGCTTTTTCGAAGAAATGAATTTGTCCAGAGAATTCAAAGATACGTTGGAAGCCGATTTAATTTTATCAAGACATTTCAATGTTGCAGTTGCAAACTCATCCTATAAATTTGATTTGGATTCCCAATTTGCTTACTGGATGGATAAAGGTGTTTCCGTATTGGTAACAGGATCTATATCTATTGTAGATCAAACAAAACTTATTGTCGGAGTAAAATTATACGATATAGAAAGTCAGCAACTTATTTGGGAAGACAGATATGGCGGAAGTGTTAAAAATTACAGATATGTTGCACACAAAATAAATGATGAAATAGTAAAGAGATTTACCGGTGAAGAAGGTATTGCTTGTTCGAAAATTGCTTTTATTAATAACAGCACAAAGTTTAAAGAAATTTATGTTGTAGATTATGACGGATACAATTTAAGAAGATTAACAAAAGATAACAGATTAAACGTTTTACCTAAATGGGTTCCCAATAAACCTCAGTTGATATACACATCTTACTTGTATAACAATCCGGACTTATTCATATTGGATATTGCTAAAAACAAAAGAAAAGCATTGTCAACAATTCAGGGTTTGAATTCACCTACATCATGTTCTCCGGACAGAAAAACTTTGGTTGCAACATTGTCCAGAGGTGTTTATCCTAACTTGTATTTGTTGGATAATAAAGGTGCGGTTGTCAGAAGATTGACGGAAGGAAAGTATATTGATACAAGTCCTTCTTTTTCACCCAGCGGAAAAGAAATCGTGTTCATATCCGATAGAGCGGGTTATCCGCAAATTTATATAATGGAAGTTGACGGAGCAAATGTAAGAAGATTGTCTACAAAAGGTCATTGTGATTCTCCTACATGGTCACCGAAAGGAGATAAGATAGCTTTTACAATGAAATATAACGGTTATTTCGATATATTCTTATATGATTTACCGAAACAAAAAATTATAAGACTTACCGAAGGTCAGGGAAACAACGAAAATCCTACATGGTCTCAAGACGGAAGATTCATAGCTTTTGCATCTAATCGTTCCGGAAGAAGTGAAATATATATTATGGGAATAGATGGAACAGGTATAAGAAAATTGGTTGAGACAAGAGGAGAATCTTTTACTCCTACATGGTCACAAGGGTTAAGTTTATAAAAAAGGAAAGGGAATATTATGTTTGCAGGCAAGAGCTTTTTTGAAATTTTATCTATGGGCGGTTGGACATTATATTTGTTGTTAACGATATCTATTGTGTCTTTATCCGTAATCATATTAAAAATCATTGAATTTTCAAGAAAATCCAACGTTGATGTGGAAGAGTTGTTGAAAAGAGCAAAAAAGACTATAGAACATAAAAGTAATATTAATGTTTTGATAGGATATTGCTTGTTGTTGGATTGTCCGGTATCCAATACGGTTGCAGCAGGTCTTAAAAGGTATGCCGAAATCGGTAATTCAAATATAGAACAAGCTATGAAAAGAACAATTGCCAACGAAGTTGTAAAGTTGGAAAGATATACAACCATACTTGCAACAATCGGTGCGGTATCGGTTTATATAGGATTGTTCGGAACGGTTTTAGGTATTATACGTTCTTTCCATGATATCTCTTTAGCCGGTTCCGGAGGTATTTCAGTTGTTATAGGCGGTGTATCGGAATCTTTGGTTGCAACGGCTGCAGGTTTGTGTGTTGCTATTCCGGCCGTTGTGGCATATAATTTCTTTTCAAGATCCATAGATAAATTTGTTGTTGAAATGGAATATGTTATTTCCGCATTAAAAGAAATTATAGAAGGAATTAAAAATTGAGGTTTGTAGTATATGTCCGATAAAAGAAAAAAAGTTGTTGCAGATATAAATATTACCCCATTTACCGATGTTGTTCTTGTGTTGCTTATCATATTTATGATAACCACTCCTATGTTATCGCAACATCAAATAAAAGTAAATTTACCGCAAGCAGAAGAAACTACGGAAAACAGAGAAGATAAAATTATAGAAATATCCATAGATAAAGACGGTTTTGTATATATAGACGGGACACAATTACATAACGAATTTTTAGAACAAACAATAAGAGAAACAACAACGAAATATCCGGACAGGCCTGTTGTTATAAAAGGTGATAAAGATATAAAGTACGATGTAGTCGTAAATGTTATGGATAAAGCTAAAAAGGCCGGTGTTTCGAAGTTCGGTTTGGCTATAGATGTTCCAAGCAAGAAAACAAACAGTTAACCTGTTAAAATGAAAAGAATATACACTTTTATCTTCATAATACTCATTTCCGTTGTATTAAATATTATTTTTTACAGTTCTAACATTATTGATGTTGCAACCGGAGAAAGGTTGAACAATATCATATTGCAGTGGCCTGTTCTGAGATTTTTTACCGAACCGTTTTATGCTTTTGCGTACTATATTTTAACCATGGAAAGATCGGGCTATGTTTTTGCTATGGCATCTTGGTTAGTATGGTTGGTTTTAGGTACAATTATATTTTGCAGATATAAAAATTTTAAATTAAAAAACACCATTGTTTTATGTTGCTTTTCTTTCTTTTTCTTCGTTTCTTTGTGTTGTGCAGTTGTAATTCTTCCTGTTGTCGGACCAAAAATAGTAAATATACACGGCCACAAAATAGTAGATGTGCATTCGCACACAATTTCTTCAAGAGATAACATTTCAAGTATGCTTTCAAGTATAAATTTCCATAAAGGACATGGCTTTACAGACTTTTTTGTGACCGAACATGATAATACAAACGGTTACAAAACAATACCTGTTGACGTAGGAACAAATCATATTTTTCCCGGAATACAAATAAGAACAAAAGAGGGAGTATCGATTTTGTTGTTATCCGATAAATACTTTAAATATGAAGATTTTAAAGATAAAAGTATAAAAGAAATGATAGATTTGGCTCATTCCAAAGGTATGATGGTTGTTATGCCTCATTGGTGGAAATGGCACAGACCGGACTTACAACAACTTGTTGATTGGGGAATAGACGGTTTTGAAATTTATAATTGCGGTTACAGATATATATCCGATCAAACAAGACAGGAATTGATAGACATTTGTAATAAAAACAATTTGCCTATGTTCGGAACTACCGATTGGCACGGTTTGGGATATATGATGAATGTTTGGACTCTTATTAAAAAAGACGGGGATAAAACCGTTTTCGAACTTATGAAAGAAAAGCCTAAAACAAAGATAGTTGTACACGATGTAAAGGGTAACCAATCGAAGTTAAGATATATTTTTGAACCGTTTTATTTTATGTATTTGTATGTTACGACAACTCGTTTAAATTACATAATGATTTCGTTTATGTTCATACTTGTTCTTGCCGGTTTACTATACAAAGTGCCTGTTATAAGAACGGTAAGAGTTGTTTCATTGCTTTTTGCCTGTTTCTTTTCGTTCTGCTTGTTGCATTTTGTATATTTGTTGCAATATAGCTTTTATAAAAATATAATGATTCCGGAAACTATTATTCCTACGGCAGCGTCACTTATCTTAATATGGTTTATCATTTGGGGATTCTGTGACAAAAATATTTAATCTTAAAAATACGATAGTATTTGTTTTTGTTTCCGTGTTATGGAAACTTTTTATGTCTTCAATTCCGTTACATTCGGATGAAGCGTATTATTGGTTGTGGTCTACACGTCTTGAACCGAGCTATTACGATCATGCACCGATGGTTGCATATTTTATTAAACTTACTACCCTTTTTAGTAATAGCGAAATTGCAGTTCGTTTTTCAAGTGTAATAGTTACCGTAATTTTAAGTTTTCTGCTTTGGAAACTTGTAATGAAACTTTTTAATAATGAAGCGGTGGCAAGTGCAAGTATTGTGATACTTCATTCTATGCCGATACTGTTTACCGTATCAATAATTATTACACCGGATACTCCCGTATTTTTGTTTTTATCACTTGCAACATATTATGTGTGGAGACTTATAGATACAAAAAATGTTAACTATTGGTATTTGATAGGACTCTTTTTCGGTTTATCTATGTTGTCAAAATATACCGCGTGTTTATTTGTTATGAGTTTATTCATATACATGGTTCTCGATAAAAAGTTAAGTTGGTTCAAAAATTATCAGCTGTATATAGGTATAATAATTTCGATAATATGTTTCATGCCGGTAATATATTGGAATTGGCAACATGATTGGGCTTCTTTTTCTTATCAGATAGGGCACGGATTATCGAATAGCGGAATAAGATTTAATTATATTTTTGAATATTTGGGAACACAGGCGGGAGTGTTTAACGTTATTTTATTTTTCCCTATATTGTACATAGGTATAAAATATTTATTTTCAAAAGATACAAAAAATATTTATTTGGCCGCTTTTTCGGTTCCGGTAATTTTGTTTTATGTATTTACCGCACTAAAAAGATTGCCGGGCGGTAATTGGCCGATACCCGCATATTTTACTTTTTCGATAATTGCCGCGAAATATTTTGTTGAAGGCGGAAAAATAAAACAAAGACTTGTTGCAGGTGCAATAATTTTCAATTTAGTAGTTTCCGTTGTTGTCGGACTTCATGCTAAATATACAATTATACCGTTAGACAAGTTTTCCGATAAAACGGCAATTGCCGATGCTACCAACTATTTTCACGGTTATAAAGAATTGGCAGAAAAAGTATTAAGCGACGGTTACGAATTTGTTGTGAGTCCCGAACATCAGCTTTCTGCTTCAATAGCATACTACACAAAAAATAAAGTAAAAACATTCAGATATTCTAACGGACACAAGATAACACAATTTGAAATTTGGGGAATGCCGGAAGATTTTGATTATTCGAACGGAGCATTTGTGTACGAACCTACATATAACGGAGAATTACCTTGCAGAATTGATGAAATTTTTAGTTTGTCGTCAGAAACCGACAATATAAAAACGATAAGAAATAATAATATTGTAAGGCAATACAATATTCAAAAAATATCAAGATAAAAAATGGTTAAAGTTTTGTTGAAGAGCTTGACTTTAAGGTACTTAAAAAATATAATAAAATAGTATGTTCAAAAAAATATCTCTTATTATTGCATTACTTTTATATATTCCTGTTTTGGCACTTGCCGGAAGCGGAATAGGTTCTGCTGTTGAACCGAGGAACGATTTTGCGCAGACTCCCGGTTTTGTTGATGCCGAATATTTGGATGTATACGACATCGCAGTCAGGGCTGAGATAATGTTTGAAGGTATATTCAATAAGAGAGGTGACGGTTGGTACACAACGCCTCACTTAATGAATAATTATTTCAGATACGATTCAACAGATAAATATTTAAAAGATCAAGATTGGAAGGATCATTGGGGTCAAACAATGTGGCTCGATGTTGCATTTAAACCGGCAACTTGGGCAAGTGCACAGTTTGGCTTGATGTTTATAGCCGATTATGCTTCAAGATATTGGACAACAGTTAACCATCCTCACAGAATGTTCGATGATTCTCAAATAATTCCAAAGTTCTCGTGGAATACCGCAAAAGCGGAAATTCATAATGATTGGGCAAAATTACAATATAACAGAAATCAATTTCATTACCATTGGGGATATGAAGGAGATTTGTTTAATATTTATCAGGCAGAAACAGGTCCTAACAATTTGTTGATGATAACCGGAAGACCGATGCCGGAATGGTATCAGTTAAACATGGAAGGTAAGGCCGGTAATTTTGAATTACAGTATGGCGAGCCGATAACAGACTATAAGCAAGGCTTTTATTTAAAATACAAAAATATTTTCGGCAGCAATTTTAATTTATTCTATGTAGATCACGAAATTCCTTACGGAGACGAAGGCGAAAGAATGAGAACCGCCGAAGTAAGTACCGATTTCAATATAAGCGGCAGTACATTACAAGTTGGTGCAAAGTTCAGACCGTTTAGAATCGGTGACACTTACGATTATGTATCAAAAAGAAATGTTCCTTATGGTCAAGGTACTAACGGAACCGATGTTCTTATAGAACAAGACAGAACAAATATCGGAGATGCTTTCGGTGGTGCGGCAAAATTATCAGTACCGAAAAGTTGGTGGTTTGATGTTGTTACATTAGGCTACTTGTATGAAGGTATTTCTGCAGGAAATAAACAAAAGTTTGATATATCGGTTCAACAGGCATTGACTCCGGAATTAACCGGACATTTTGCATACACAAGACAAAAGCCTTTATTACAGGCTGTACCTGCAAGATCAAGCGGTTGGGGGCCGGACTTAACTACAGCAAGAGGACCGAATCAACCTTTATGGGTATGGTGGAGAAATCCCCAGACTGGTTGGGATAACAGAGAAACGGATGAGTTCACATTTACATTTACTTATGACCCTACACCTGAAACATGGTTTTATCAATATGAACCTAATACCCTTGAATCTTGGAACTTAAACCCTGAAGAAGACGCTTTGCTTTCTTTTGCGGCACAGATAAAATTAACAAGATATATGGGTGGAACCGACAGACAAATATATAGAAATGAGTATGGTGACATTGTTTGGGAAAATTATTCGGGTAGCCCTGTATACGGAGCATTGCCTACCAACAGATATTTAGGTTCTTTAATATTTTTAACAAGAATATTTTTCGATGATTATGAAATAGTTTATGATTTTGAAGTCGGTGAAGATCCGGCAACATTATCATCTCCTTATACCAGCCAAGAAGTTTTCTTAAAAGAAATAACAGGATTTTTCAAAACGAATTTAGCAGTAAACAAAGCACCTTATAAATTCAAAGCCGGTTACGGTAAAGACGTTTGGGGACCAAATGATTGGCATAGAGATTTCGGTGCAGCTTACGATGAAGTTTATTATGCTCAAATTTCAAGAGAGTTTACAAAATGTATAATTGCAGGTGTTGATTATGTAGGCGGAAGAAAAACAGACTATTATATAGTAAAGAAGATAGATGGAGATACCGTAAGCAGAAATGAGCTTGGAACATTTGATGAAGTAAGAACATATTTAAGATTAATATTTGAAGGATTATTTAAGTTCGGAACCAAACCCAGAGTTGAAAAGGATGAAAATTTACCTACTTGTTCTTTAAGTTTGGATCCGGATGTAATCATGCCTTCGAAGGGTCAGAAAACAACGTTGTATCCGTTGGCACATGATGAAAACGGTATAGCAACATGGGAAATCAGATTACTTGATAAAAATTCAAAACTCGTGTATACATTTAACGGTTTGGGTGAATGCCCCGAATCGGTTAAATGGAACGGTAAAGATTTTGAAAACAGATATTTACCTGATGATGTTTATGATGCACA
>JAEEGL014011853.1_pt1 | contig 11217 bp, 10 predicted proteins | sample 9134231 | NCBI WGS metagenome assembly JAEEGL01 (sample SAMN16246548, study PRJNA631951) | gut metagenome | biome: gut microbiome; feature: rumen; material: fiber-attached | host: Bos | place: Iran: Karaj | collected 2018-10
CAAAAGTAATGGAAATGGGATTTGAAGAATACTATATGTCAGTTCGGGCAAAGCGTAAGGAACGGCTATTCTATCAACTCTCCTATTCGGATGCTAACCACTATACCGACAAGATGTCCAAGTGGTTTGGTAGATATTTGGATGAACTCGGCATCAAGAGCAAACGGAAAGTCTTCCACTCGTTCAGGCATCTAGTGAAGCCAGAACTCAGAGATGCAGGCATTCCGCAAGAATACCAAAATGCGATTTGTGGTTGGGAAGGACAAGATACAGGTGAGCGCACTTATGGTTCAAACTTTAAGATAAATGTGCTTTATAATGAACTTTGCAAATTAAAGTTTCCGTTCTTGGATGAAAACTTGAAGAAAATCAGGGAACGGCAAATAACCCCTCGCCTTGCCCTGCAATATCGTCTCTATCCGAATGTGGATAGAACTCTGGACTTCGCCAAGAAAAAGAAAGAGATATAGGGAAAAGCACCTTTGGTAGAAACAACTAAAGCTCTATTCTTTAATTAGCAAAAGGATATATAGTGCATTATTGCTATTGATATATATATTTAATAAAAATATATATGTTAAAAATTTCATATAATTCTTTGTATATGTGTTAATCTGTGCTAAACTCTGTTTCTAGATATAATAATATAATTGTAAGGACTTTTAATATGGTTGCTTTCGTACACCTCTCAGATATTCATTTTTCAGGTAATAATGATGTATTACTTACACAGAAAGATGTTTTAATAAACGATATATACAGTCATATTTGCCAATATGATCACACTTTTATTATAACAAGCGGTGATTTGGCTTTTGCAGGCAAAAAAGAAGAATATGAAAAATTACTTGACTTTTATACTATGCTAAAATCAAAATTAGATGAAAATAATGTGTCATTCGAATATATCTTTGCACCAGGAAATCATGATTGTGATTTTATGGGGTGTGATTTAGATGTTAGACGAGCTTTACTTAGCAGTAATCATGTTGAAAAAGGAGTGCTTACCCAACTCAAAGAAGTGCAAACGAACTACGATGAATTTGTATCGATTTTTGAACCAAAATACAAATTCAGTAGCCCTTTACTTAGTCTTCAATCAAATATTATAACCGGAAAAGTTTATAACTTTTTTATTTTTAATACTTCTTTGTTCTCACAAAAAAACGAACAATATGGCTCTCTTCATTTTCCCCAGTATATCATGGATGATTTGGCCAACAGTGTTCAAATCAATTCGGATGATATTAATATAGCGGTTTTACATCATCCAGCTAATTGGTTTACTAATGAAGAATTTCATAACCTTATAGATTTTATTGAAGATAAAATGAATTTTGTCTTCTCAGGACATGAACATACACAAAATGATTATTTCCGTTTTTCCAATAACAAGAGGAATATCCATTTTTTTGAAGGTGCTGAATTATCTGAAAATAATACTCTTCATGAATACGGTATACATGTAATTAAAAATGGCCAAATAATATCAACTAAATTATTATGGAATGGGCAGTCGTTTGATCAAGAAGAACATATATTACCTGTTACATTTTCTCCGAATGGTAAGCATCCAACTAAAGAATTTTTAAATTCACTAAACAATGTAATGTTATTACCTAATATTGATGACAACATCACATTATCGGATATCTTTGTAACACCCTATATTACAACGCAAATCAATGATGACGATGATAACAAAGGAAAAACACTGTCCAAAATTGATACTGCAGATATCTTAACTGGAAAATTAAATAAAAAATTCTTATTTATAAAAGGAGAAGCACGTTTCGGAAAAACTTCTTTACTAAAAATGATATATAAGGAAAGATGTAAACAACATTTATACCCAATCTATATTGATGTAAAAAAATTCAATACAGCCAAATTTTCTGATATAGAAAAATTGACATCTGTTTGTTTTAGCGAACAATACCAAAATCATTCAAATGGAGATTGGAATGCTATTGCTAGAGAAGACAAAGTAATTTTAATTGATGATATTGATTATGATAATACAATAAGAAATATTATTGCATTCTTATTGGGATTAAAAAAAATTGCAGGAGAAGTTATTGCTACTTCCTCAAGTGACCTTAATGAGGCAACATTCGTTGGAAAAAAAGATTCAAGTGATTTTTTTGATATTTTTAATATTTGTGAATTAATTGAATGGAATAGAACTAAAAAGATAGAATTATTCACAAAATGGTTAAATATATCAAAAGCTGAAATTGATGCTCGTAATATTGAGATGATAGAAAGGGAGTTAAGTATTCCTTTTCATAAGGGAATGATTCCTTCTACTCCATTTTATTTACTATCATCTCTATACCTTTCTATGAAAGGGCCTATCCTGTCCGGAACTTCTTCAGAAACAGGAAGAGCTGAATTTTATAGAACTATCATAAATTACTCACTATTAAAAATAGGAATATCAGACGACAAATTGACCGCCTGTCACAATTTTATCGAAAATATTGCCAAAGAAATGTTGAAAAAAAACACGAAGAGTCTATCAAAGGATGATTTGTTAGAATTATCAGCCTCATATATACAGGATAAAATGTTACCATCTCTTCCTATAAAAATAGAAAATCTAATAGAATCTCGTATTTTTCAGAAACATGAAGACGAATACAGTTTTTCTTTTGATTATATATATTATTTCTTTGTTGCTGCATATATTTCTAAGAATATGAATGAAGAAAATATAAAAGAGAAACTTGCATATATACTCAATCATCTGTATACAAGAGATAACGCTAATATAGCCATCTTCATTTCTTACCATTCTAATGATTCTGTAATTATTGAGGCTGTGAAAGCCAAAGCAAAAGAAATAATAGACTTCTTTACACAGAAAATTGAAGAAGATATCTCTTGGGACCACATTGATTTTATAAATGAATTAATTAACGAAATGCCTAAACTAATACAGCCGGCTTCGACAGGGATAGATTTTAAAAAGAAAGAAGCAAAAATATTAGATGACAACGATGATAAAATGGATGAATATGGCGATGAAAGAGAAAATAAAGCCTTAGAGGCTTTAAAATTGAGTGAAATCATCGGATGTCTACTTAAAAACCATACATACACTCTTAATGCTGAACCAAAGAAAGAACTATGCCGTTATGGTTATCTATTACATAAAGTAATATTATCATCCTATATATACACATTAAAACAGGATAAAGATGGATTGTTATCCTTCATTGAAGCGCAACTATCTGAAAATCTAAAAACGGTAAATAGTGAGACCATAAGGAATGAAAGTAATAAGATAATTTTTTATATTACAAGTTTAATGTATTTAGGAACGGCAGTGCATTTGACAACACATTTAGCTAATCAAGATTTGTTACCTGTGAATTCAATTTTATGTAATGATGAGAAATTGCAATCAAAATTTATGGATATTGTAGATTTATTTAACCATATACAATATGAAAATGAATTTCCATATAAAAACAAACTTCTACCTCTTTTCAAGAAGATAGGAACGAAAGAATACTTATTCAAACTTATTATAACTTTATTCATCTTACGGTATATAGCTGTCAATTATAACAATATCGACCGCAATATCAGAGATGGTATTTTCCATTTGTTGAATGTATCTGAGCAGAAAAAGACACAATTATTGATAAACTCTGCTAAAAATGATTGATCTAAAGTTTTTGCTTAATTTTAGATTTTCATATTGAAATATGATTATTTTTTAAAATGTTAAAGAAACTACATTTTTTAACATTTTCTCGGAAAAGCCTGAAAATACTATAGTTTTGAAAATGACTAAAATACCTCAAATAAAAAAATGTTAAACTTTGTGCTGATTGAGAGGATTGTTTAACATTCTGCAAAAAATTTACGTTGACTCACCTCAAAGGCAAATTTATATATAAACCTATAGAAATTCATTTGGGAGAAAAAATATGTTGAAGGTTGTTTTGTATGTCATCATTTTGGCAGCCATTGTTATCGGCGGAGCAAGTTTTTATCATCTGCACAAAGTCAATGCCAAAAACAAAGCCGAAATGGCCAATTTTGATAAAGAGGTCAAGCTGAATGCCGATTTAGGTAAAGTTTTGGTTGTTTATTACTCTCTGACCGGTCATACCAAGGATATCGCCGAGAAGATTGCCGTTAAAACCGGTGCCGATATTTTTGAAATAAAAACAGTCGAGACCTATTCTTCGCCGTCAGTTTATATGAAAAGCAAGAAGGAGCTGACGAGCAAAAACTATCCTGAGCTACAAGGAAATCTTCCGAATGTGGCAGATTATGATACCATTTTTGTCGGCGGTCCGGTCTGGTGGTATACGATGGCTCCGGCACTTTATTCTTATTTGAAAGTGACCGATTTCGGCGGTGCTCGGGTGGTTCCGTTCTCTACGCAAGGTAGCAACTTTGGCTCATTCTATAAAGATTTTGCGGATATGGCTCAAAATGCGCAAATCCTGCCGAGCGAAAATTTCAACAACATTGATGAAAAGTATAAAGAGCAAATTTCAAACAAAATCAATGCTTGGCTGAATAAACTTTCAAAATAAATCCGTTGTAATCGGTTACTCTTTCGGATATGTCAACACAAAGGGTTGTTTTCTTTCATCTTCCGGAAGTATCTGATGGTCAAACCAAGACCAGAAAAAGTTTTCTCCGTTTTCAATACCATATCCGTCTTGATTATGGTCAGCCGTGTCATACGTATCGGCAAAAATCAGCACATCATCAGCGGTTTCTTTTGTTCCCATGGTATCATAGCCGATAATAACTCGCCAATGTCCGCCCATAAAAACATTTTCCACCATAATCGGGTGCCCTGATTTTAATTGTTCTTGCACAAAAGCCGCAAACGGTTCATAATCCTCAAGCGGTTGCCATTCATCAAGATTTGTCTTAACATTCCAACCAAGATTGCGAAAATAATTTGCAATGCCTTTAACACTCGTTCCGGTTTCAAAACTCGCACCCATTTTTTCTATCAATTCTTCTTCGGTAGCACCTTTTTTCCCATAATACTCTAAAACAGTTAAAGCCGCCGCCGGACCGCATGAGTATTCCGTTGTTTGCTGAAAAGTCGGATAATGACTCAAAATTGTTAAGTTTTCATTTGACTTCATTTCAAAAACATCCGGCATGGTGAAGTATGGCGAATTGATATGATTTACGTTTACCGCATCTTCCTGTTTTATACCAAAATTATCTTTTTTAGTATAAATATCACCCTTGCTATCATCAACCGGAAACGCTTGTGCAAAAATTGCACTCAATCCGACTATGCCTAAAAACACTATAAAAACTGCTTTTTTCATCATTTTTACCTCATTTTGGTGGATATATTAAGGCAATTTTAGTTAAAAAAAGCATAAATTTGCCTAAAAATTTTATGGTTTTGATTTTCGTAAATTGCGAAAAATTGATTTTACTTCTTTTTTTAGTGATGGATATATTTTATAATGTCTATTACCGCATTATAGGCTAACCACAATTAAACAAATTTCTAAAATATTGACAAGCAAAAGCGTTAATTACAAATCACGTAACGATGAAACAGTAAAACGGCAGACATTTTAAGACCTGCCGTTTGGTAATTTGCTTTTGTATTGTTACTTACAAGCAAAAATTATTCACCTATATAAAAACACCTCATAATCGTAATGGTTTAATATTGCATTCTTGAAAAACAGTACGTCGTCTTCGCCAATCGGGCGGAAATGGTTGGCATCAACGCCGACATTTAAGCCGTTTGTGCTTACTTTTCTAAGTCCGTGAATATGTCCGAACAAATTAAACATATCCTTTTTGCACTCGCTCGGTTTATGGGTTAAATATACCGGTTCGCCGTTTTTCAAAGTCAGTGTATCGTGCGGTAAAACATCGGCAAAGCATTTTTTTAGTTGTTGCTCCAAATTGGCGTTTTCTTTCAATGCATCGGTTTCGTAATTGCCCAAAATAAAATGAATCTTGCCGTGCAAATACGGACGGACATTCAAGTCGCCGAAATCGCCCAAATGATATACCACGTCATCGGAAGCTACCTCATTGTTCCAATTTAAGATAAGCGCGGCATCCATTTCTTTAACCGAAGCAAACGGACGGCGCGAAAGCGTCATCGCCCGCGAACTTCCAAAATGCGTATCGGAAGTAAAGAAAATTCGCCCGCTGTTTTTTAATAACGAGCGAACTTTATTGAGCGTTTCGGCATAAGTGGAATAAACCGCCACATTTTCCGCCTGTAGGCGCTTGACTATATAACTTTTTCCGAAAAAAGCATCATCAATCCCGATTACCACCTGCTTTCGCGTATGATTATAACGGGTTTTTGCCATCCACTCCGCCAATTCAAAACGCGAAGTTTGGGCATAGTCGCGACCGGCAACATCGGCAACTTTCGGCGGAAGCCAAAACATAATCACATCGGCAGCCGCTAAAAAACGGCTTTCCCAATCAACCTGCAAATCCAAATTGAAATTGATGACGTTTTCACGGCGCGGATTGGCAACATAAACATCTAAATCCGTCAAATCTTTAATGGCTTGAGTCTGCCAATCGGGCGCACCTTTAATCGGCCCCGCCAAAAACACGATTTTTTTGTTTAAACAATCCCTTTCCGGCGACACCGGTGTTATCAGTTCCATATCAAATCCTTTCACGAGGCACTAAAGCCTTAAACAAAAAATCTATTTAGAGTTTTATTTTAACTTAAAAAATATAAACCTCACCGTCAGAAGGTATCAAAATTTTATCGGCAATATTGCGTTGCTGCAACTTTTCGCCAAGCGTTTTGCGGGTTAGTGTTGCATGCGCCACATTATCCATATGGCTGGCGATAATTTTTGCATTTGGGCACACTTTATGAACGTTTGCCACATCACTATCATCCATAATCAAACGTCCGAAAGTGTTAAAAGTCGCCGCACAAGCGTTCAGAATAATAACTTCCGGCTGATATTGTTGCAAAATCTTTTGAACTTCATCATAAAAAATCGTATCTCCGGCCACATAAACCGACTTTTCGTTTTTATGTTGCAAAATAAATCCGCTGGCCTTTCCGCAAGGAACTTTTGTGCCATGTAATGCCGGTGTTTTAATAAGCGTAATTTCACCGATTTGCGTATTTTCCGTCATAACTTGCACATCTGTAAAGCCTGACTTTTTCAGAACTTCTCCATCTTCTTTATTCTGCACAAAAACCGGCGTGTTATGGTTCAAAACTTTGCCGACTGTTCCATCAGGATACATATCAATATGGTCCGGATGAATGTGGGTGACGATGTAATAATCAATCCCGTTTAATATATCCGCAACTGATTTAGGCAACGCACATATCGGCATAGCAAGTTCATTGTGTTCAGCGCAAATTGCCTCGCTTTGCATACCAAGTTCCTTAAAAGTGCCGTTACTTCCTTGTGGCGCAAGCCATGGGTCAACCAAAAACTTTTTACCGGCATAATCCATAATAATCGTTGCATTACGTATTTGTTCAATTTGCATTTTTCTCTCCTTTTAATGCCTGCTATATAATCACAAAATGTTAAAAGTTAAGTTAATGTGATTGTATCTGTTGGCATAAATATTCATATACAGAGCAAGGATTTGTTATGAAGGTATTGATTGAAACAATTACTAGCCGCAGAGGTTATAAATTCTTTGAAAACCGTGAAGAAATGGATGCTTATTTAGGCAGACATTGTGGCAAAATCGCCAGTTACGAGGTTTTACAAGAAGATGATGCTGCCTCCACAAATGACATTCTGCAAAGTTTAGCCGAAGAATGCGAAATGTTAGAAAACAAACTGTTCTATATATTCCGCCAGCAAGAGAAAATCAAAAAAGCCAAACAGTATGAAAAACTTATCTATGCTGCTGGTCGTTTAAGAGAAGCCAACGGTGCTATCAGAGGCTGTATAAAGTAAAAATTTATAAAATTGATTTCTTGCATTTTCTATTTTCTGTTATAAAATACGGCAAAATTTAAGAAAGGACTGAAATGCAAGACTACACAATTCAAACAAACCATGTTTGCGCCAAACAAATCTCATTTTCTTTAGAAAACGGAAAGTTACACAATATCAAATTTCACGGCGGTTGCCCCGGCAATACTTTGGCTATCAGTAAATTGTTGGAAGGTGCAGATGCTGTTAAAACCGTGCAAATTCTCAAAGGAAACGACTGCGGCGGCAAAGGCACATCTTGCGCCGATCAACTTGCCCGTGGTATTGAAGAAGCATTGTCGCAAATATCCGAGGCAATATAATGAATATCGGCAGTAAAGAAATAACGATTTATCCGGCTCAAACCGATAATTTTCCATTAGTTATTTTGCATATTTTTTCAGATGAAGGTCAGCAGGTTTACGATGCGCTTAAAAAGTTGACAACTGTTGATTTTTCACTTGTTACCATCGGAAATTTGGATTGGGATAAAGATATGTCGCCGTGGGCTATTCCGCCGATTTACAAAAATGACACACCTTGCTCGGGTGGTGCTGATGAATATTTGCATTTGTTACTCAATGATATATTGCCGCAAGTGTTACAATCTTTGTCATTTGCCCCGAAATATGTTGCGCTTGCCGGATATTCTTTGGCCGGATTGTTTAGTTTATATGCCGTATATCACACCAATATATTCTCTCGGATTATGTCTGCATCAGGTTCTTTTTGGTTTCCTGATTTTAAGGAATATGTACAATCTCATAATCCGCAAATAATGCCGGAAAAGGTATATTTTTCTCTCGGCGATAAAGAAGCCAAAACTCGCAACACCATATTGCAAACGGTTGAAGAAAATACAATCTTACTGCAAAGGTATTTCACTCAACTCGGTTGTCATACTACGTTTGAAATCAACTCCGGAAATCATTTTCAAGATACAACTAACCGGACAGCCAAAGGCATTGCTTGGATATTAAATGATTAAACCGTCACGGATTTACAGCGGTTTAGTGGGATATAATGTCAGGAGTTGTCAGTCTTTTAACGGGTTTGAATCGTGTAGGTTTACCAGAACACCACCATTTTCAATAAGCAACACGGCGATTTCTTTTTCATATCTTGACAAAGCCACACATAGCGGTGTTTCTCCGTAAATATTGAGCCAGTTTATATCAATTCCCTTATCTATCAGTAATTTTATCAGTTTTAATTTGTCGGTCAGTTCCATATTTTCATTACGAATAATCAGCATTAAAGCATTATATCCGGAAAAATTTGTGCGATTTATCTCGGCACCTTTTTCTATTAAATATTCAATACCGTCAATATTTGTTCCATCTTCGCAGCAAACCAAAAATATACTGCCTTTGGACAGGCTTATCGGGGTTTCAAGATTAAATTCAGGGTGATTATCTACGATGCGTTTGATACAATCAAGGTCGGAATTCAACAACGGTTCCGGAGTATCAAATACCGGAATATCTATAAAATCAACAAATTGTATTTTGTCTTTCAATTCATCCATCAGATTCTTTACTTTTAATACTTCATCAACACTGATGTATCTGCTACCATAAGGGCCATCTATTTGCATATCTTTCTCCTATTGTTTCTAACGTTAATTTCCGTGAGTTCCCCTCACAAAAATATTTATCAGGAGAAATTGGCTATTTTGATTTGAACAAAAATGAAAATGATAATTTTTTGATAGAAAATAGTGGCAAAACCCAGATAAATACATGTGTAGCAGATTTCTGCTCGCAAAAGTTTCAATATAAATTTTATCAAAAAGGCGGCATGTCCCAGTGTGCTGCCTTTGCTTTGTCCTCTAGCAAAGAGCACCACTCCCCACCGAATTTTCTTTTTTTCACAAATTTTGTAACATTTTTAATGATATTTTTAAAAAACGTGTTATATATCTATGTTTAAGGAGATTTATAAATGCAAAAATGTTATAAATGCGGTTCAAAACAAATAGTTAAGAATGGTAAAGTTTTCGGATGGCAACGCTACAAATGCAAGGAATGCGGTTATCAATTTACCAAAAATGCACCTGCTGGAAAGCCATTACATATAAAACTTTTAGCACACACAATGTATTCGGCTGGATTTTCTATGCGACAAATCGCAAATATTATCGGTATTACAGCCCAGTCAATATCTCGTTGGATAAAGAGATGGCATAACACTTATACCGAAGAAATGATGTCTTCTGAAAATTTTACGAAAGTAAATTCTGATGAACTGTTGAAAATAATGAATATCAGCCCGGATGACCAATATATTGTTTTGCGAGATGTATTATCTTCCGGTGCTGAAGTATATATTACGGTCAAGTTACCACTACAAGAATAATATCATTATAAAAGTTACATATTGTTTTTTTAACTTGATTTTCAAATTAAACCTCTTTAGTTTTCCAAGGATTACTTAAACAGGAAGGTATGTTATGAAAGTCAAGAAAATCAAAAGCAGAAAAATTTATCTTAACGCATTTTATGCACTTTGTTTGATTATGTTCGGCTGGTGGCTGAATAATCGCATGGCTCCGAAAAACGACGGATGGGTAATGCCAACTCCGTCAGTTCAGGTTCAAGGCTTAAAACAGCAAGATGTTGCAGCTAAAAAGAAGTATATTGCGCAGGTTGAAGCCATTAACAGCGTTGATGTCATTCCGCAAGTTTCTGGATATATTGAGCAGATTTTATTTCAAAACGGAGCTGAAGTAAAAAAAGGTGATGTTTTATTTATTATTGAACAACGCCGTTATAAAGACAATCTGAAAGCGGCATCCGCTACTCGCAAGCAATTGGCCGCCGATTATAAACGCTTGACTTCATTACATGAGAAAAAATTTATTTCCGACAAAGAAATTGAAGCAGCCGAAAGCGCCTTAAAGAATGCCGAAGCTGCTGAAGATTTGGCAAAACTGAATTTAGAATATACCGAAGTAAAATCACCGATAGACGGTGTTATCAGCAAGGCTTTGGTAACTGTCGGTAATTTGGTTAATCAAGGCACGCATACCTTGGCACGAATTGTGCAAGAACGTCCGGTTCGCATAGTTTTTTCGGTAACGGATAAAGAACGCTCGGTATTTATGGATAAACTCAATCAAGCTCAAGATGTTTTTGTTGATATTGAATTGCCAAACGGCGAGATACAAACTCAAACCGCACAAAATCTGTTTTTCGGTAACGAAGTTAATGCCGATACGGCAACTATTCCTGTTTATTTGGATGCCTTAAACGACAATAAATTATTGGTTCCC
>JAEEGL014341828.1_pt1 | contig 11217 bp, 9 predicted proteins | sample 9134231 | NCBI WGS metagenome assembly JAEEGL01 (sample SAMN16246548, study PRJNA631951) | gut metagenome | biome: gut microbiome; feature: rumen; material: fiber-attached | host: Bos | place: Iran: Karaj | collected 2018-10
ATTGCGGCCAAAAGATAATCCTTCGTAATTATCTGGGTTCCCTCTTCAATTGTTTTATAGCATTTTTCAAATTTTACTGCCTCTATATCAAAAAATAGCATTTTTTCTCCACAATACTCATGCCATAAATAATATGCAATTGAATCATGTGGAGTGCGCATTACGTCAATGTAGAATCCGTCTATGCCCTCGATCTTGAATGTCACAGGGCTGTATTCGGTTTTAGTTAGCACCACTTCTGTCGGCAAGTCGGGCTCATCCAGATCAGATTTTTCAAAAGTAACTTCTTTTGCCACCCTAAGTGCGTGATCATACCCATGTGCGATGAGCTGCCGGGTAACGCCCTCTGTTAATTTCTTTATCGTTTCTTCATCTTCTCTTGAAAATCTGCTCTTTAAAATACATTCGAGAGCTTTGATCTGAGTTGATATATCGTCATCCGCTCCGACATCTGCTGGATTAAACTTTTTCTCATCATCATTAATGCCAAGTAGAGTGTCAAAGTAGGTGATTTCATTTGGGTATTCCTCTAATATGAAATCCCGGATCTTAAAGACATTGCTCCTGTACGGATTCGTACCTCCGGCCCATTTCCTTGCAGAAGTGCTGTTTAGTCCAGCTCTCTCGCAGATCACTGAAGGCTGAATGCCATATTCTTTCTTGATATGTTCTAAAAACTCAGTCATTGCTTTTCCGGTGTTCTTTACCATGTTAAAAGACCTCTTTGGATTTGATATCAATATCATAGCATTTGGGAGCTGGGTAATGTGAGCTTCTTCTGAGGAAAGTTAAAAGGAAAATGGGAAAGTTGGTATGCAACTTTCCCATCTAAATATCATTTCTTTAATGCAATAGCCTGCTGATAAGGTCTTTGACGATATTCTTAGTCAAATGATTAGTCATGCAAGTAGCAATATCTACTACCGCTGCTATTTGGAATCTCATTCATGCACTTAGGGTATCTGCAATAATGAGTTTCATTGATATGAGTTGAACAATATCTCCTGTTCCAATCAGAATACAATGGTTTCTTACCGCATCCACTACGTCTACACACAATTTCAGTTCCATCATAATTATGCCAGGCATCATGTGATTTTGCACTTGTAGTGCTACCACTAGCCAAAAACAAAAACGCTATTAAAACTGCTATTAATACAATCTTTACCCTGTTATTCATCTAAAAAACCTCATTCTTTTAAAAATCGTCTCCGAAATCACCATCGAAGTCATCGTCATCGTCGTCCCAGTCATCGGAAGAGTGTTTCTCTTCCTCACCAAAAATGCTGTCAAACATAACCTGGTCATAAGCTCTTCTTGAGTTTTCCTCAAATATGCTCATTTCGCCATCATGATTAAAATCCCAACGATCGTTTCCGCCATCATAGTTTTCCATTCCTAAATGATGATAATTATCAAATGTATATGCCATAACTCATATCTCCTTTCAAAACCGCATCAATAATTGTCATTCCAATAATCTTCAGCGGCGTCATAAGCCTCATCTTCATCATCGTAGTCATCTTCATAATCGTAAAACTCTTCGTACTTATCATCTGCAAAATCCTGCGCTGACTTGTAGTCATGCACGTTATAAGAGTCATAGCCCTTCTTTGAAGACTTTGAGCTACTTTTCTTTGAGCTCTTACTACTTGATGACTTCGATTTTGAAGAACTCTTGCTCTTTGTTTTCGAGCCAGTTGTTTTCTTCTTTGATTTCGGCGAAGAATAGCTGGTTGTTGTCTTCTTCCCAGCAGCCTCAACGGACACCGAAGTCATTCCTACGGCTGTTATCATCATCATCATAACTGCTACCAAGATGCTCACTAATGTTCTTTTCATAATCAATACCTCCATTTCAGGTGAAAAGTCTGTTTTGTTTGCATTGCTTTGTTCTGATGATATTATCTTGCCATATATGCAGTCCTATAAAACTCCCCGCATATTCGAACAGATATTCTAACGTTCAAGTGTATTATCCCTGAAAACAAGTCCACATTTCTTTAAATTCTTAGCCATTGTGGCTCCAAGATTCTTCATGTGCGGAGTGATCGGAGATCCATCTCTTCTTTTTCCGTTGTTTACTAATTCTATAAACTTTTCTTCAGTTTTATCTTCTACCTCTTCTAGATCCTTGAATTCTGCACATATTAGATAATATCTATAATGTGGATGCATCGGCATTCCATCAAATGTACAGCAGCTATTATCATCAACAAATCTGATTCTGGTTTTCTGCGCTTCTGTCATATGCCACCTCTTTATGATGTTTTCTTCCTTGCAGCGTTCAATTCAATAACTTCCTTCACATAACCAACTCTTTTTTCCTGTGGAAGTGCACTGTACTGATATAAAAAGAGTTTCTCCATTATTTCTCTGCAGCTCTTGGCACCACAGTTTCTTATCTTACTGATCTCTGTTCCAGAAGCAATCGCTTCTGCCAGTTCTCCAACGGTGCTGTAACCAGCTCTTTTCAAACTGTTATAGGCTCTCACTCCCAATTCCAAAGTCTCAATTGGCGTCTCACTCATTTTGGAATTCAAGTAAAAATTAAAAAAGAATTTTCCGCCCTTTTTCTCATGTATATGATTCCCAGTTATCTGTTCAATTATCTGTGATAGTGCCTGACTCTGATTTTCGCTCATATTCAATTCCTCCGTATACATCCTTGATAACCTCTCGGACTGTGCGGGCATGATATTCTTCAATATCATTTATGCATGCCTTCTTGATTATCTTGGCCATGTAATTGATTTGTTCGGATGAATCAGATACAGCAACAAGATGAATGTGATACTCTTTCATAGTGGTATAGATCTGTCTGACATAAACTGTTCTGGTTGCCACATATTCAAGTACTCTGTCAAAGCCATCAGGTGTTGTGATAATATCAATCAGCATCGTAATTTCATCATCGCGCTTAATGTAGGTGTTGTACTGACGGATTATTCCCTCGTCCTCAAGCTTTTTCACCCTCTTCTTGGCTGCCACTCTTGATATCTCAAGCTTGTCTCCAATCTCCTGATAACTCATACGAGCATTTCCTCTGATCATTTTCAAAATCTGCTTATCTTTTCCATCCATGTCGTTAGCTCCTTACCAGTGTCGACTCTGATTACGCTGATTATATTCAGACATACAAATTTACGCAACAGAAAAGATTACGAATCGTAACTTTTCAGTTTCGTTTCGTAACCTTATTATACCTCATTATTCCGTAGTCTACCGTAGTCTACGTAATGTCTGTCGTAATGTCTGTATCATGAAAGGATTGTTCTAATAGCATTCAGCTTTGTTTTCTCAACTAATATGTTATTATCTTTTATCTCAAACAAACACTCTCCAGTATAAAAATCTACTACAGAGTTAATGCTTTCAATCATTACCTGATTATCCGCAGATAACATAACATTTTCAGCAAGCAGGTATTCTTGCAAAAACTTTTTCTGGACTGAAGTAAAGTATTCAGCCGATATATTTTTCATAAACCTTTCATCAACTAAATCATTACTCTCATCTTTATACATCATCTCTGGTAGCTCATATTCATTGCAAACAAATTCCCATTCCTTTACAGTCTTATCCATTTTCAACTCGTTTACAGGATCAGAAATGTATAAAAACTTGCTTTTTTCACCCTCAGATGATATCACAAAGAGCTTATATGCCTCTCCAAGCCTTTGCGCGGCAGCATATTGTCTTTCAGAAAGAACGAAAGCGTCTCCTAATACCTTTACTGATTTTACAGCCACATAAAAGGCGTTGCCCTGCGCATCAACAGATTCTATGTCATATTCATCACATTTTCTTGACACATCTTTACCAGAACGACCTTCCATTATTTCTGCAGCCAAACAATTTTGTATGGGAGTTTTCCATTTATTGATTGCCATATTTATAGGCATAGACGGTAGTTTCATAGCCTTTGGAGTAGTTTTTTTGGTTATAGCCGTCTTTGTTTTTAATACTCCCAATACCGGGAACTCCTCTATCAAAGTATCTTTTTCCTTGTCAGAAAATGTTGTTGTTACCAGAGATATGAATTCTTGTCCAATCTCTTCAACATTTTTAACCTCACATAACCTTATAAATCCCGCTGTCGTAGGAATAAACACAAGGCTCATATAATCTTTGTTATTTAATAACGCACGTAAACAATGTGTAAAAATTTTTGAGACAACCTTCTCTCCAATAATCTGAGCCTTACTCACATCAGTTATCAAAATTCTAAGCTCTTCTTGAGAAACTTCCTTGGCTCCATACTTAGATAATATTTTTTCTATTTTGTCGATTGTGCTATATAATTCCTTTTTGTATAATCGCTCCCCTATTGGAAAATGTGCATCTTCAATGATATTTTTTTCTTCCTCATCAAACCAATTTGGGAGAATAACCACTTCATTTGCTTCGCTCACAGTATCATCATTTCTTAAGACCCATTTACGGGTATGAAGATAGTTATTAAGTTTTTGTTCAAATCGAGAAGCCACCTCTCCTAAAGAAGTATGTGTAATAAGAAGTTCAAGCATTGAAACCATCTGTTTGTCTTCATTCTCGCTTACGTCAAATAAGCAGTCTGCAAACAGCATAGCCGCATTATCCATCGCAACACGGGTTAATTCATCCATTATTAAATGCTTTCTAGATGGATCTGTGGAAAAATCAGCATTCACTTTAAATGGAAAACCTGTCTTATCAATCGTTGGGAGGTAGCAATGAAAGACACCATCATCCGAAGGGCATGGTATCACACCTTTTACATCATCATATCTAAATGCAATAGAAACGTCATCACGCGAAAGAATTACCCACTGTTCTTTTTCGCCTATGGTTTTAACAAAGAGCTTGCCATTAACAATCTTTCGTGACACTTTACATGATCTGTGCAAAGAAGGCAATGCTATCTCTGCACTAGTTATATTCCTTAGAAATAAAAGCCAACCATTATTAAAGCCATTTAATTCATCCAAGAACTTTTCCAGTCGTGGATTTTTGAACAAAAATATTGTGTTAAATCCTTCTGATTCTAATTCTTCAATCTTTAAAATACAACTTTGTTCAAGTTCGTTCTCCCCAGACATGAAAGGGATTCTTACGGTGGGAACTTTAGATTCAGTCATTCCTAGCTCTTTAGCACATTTTGATTTTGAAAAAGAAAAAAATACTTTTGAAGAATAGATAACTATTTCATTTGAAATTGTAGTAGCACTTTTAAAACCGACGCCCCTATAACCAATATTTGTGCCTCTTTGCTTATTGCTTGATCCTGACCTACAAATAGCTTGAATATCATTTTCATCAAAGCATCTTCCATCATTAGCTACAATTAACGTATTACCTGCAAATTCTACCCTTATACGACTAGCCTTTGCATCATCTGCATTTTGAATCAATTCAACAAACGTACGTCCGTCATAACTCTCAGACATATACTTTTCCATTGCTGCAAGGTCTTCCAACATTCTAGGGGAAGCCTTAGCCTCACTTATAAATGATTCAGATATATTGCTAATTATGCTCTTCATATAAACCTCTTTAGATAAACCACCACAACAGCGACATAAAAGTTCAATGTTGTGATGGTTTTGGCCTATTCTTTTACACTGAACGGCAGTGCAGAATAATTCATATTACTCTTCTTCATCTTCAAAAAAATCATCAAATTCTTCATCATCGTCATCATCAGAAAACTCATCAAAATCGTCAAACGAATCATCCAACTCGACTAGGCATCTCGTACTTTTTGCTACTTTAGTAACCTTATACTCACCAGTTGCACCATCAAGTTCAATAACAGCCTCACTTACTTCTTCAATAACTTCAGCTTCATCATTCATTATCACAAATTGCAAAACCATTTTGGAAACTTCATTGATATCATTATCCTCAAGAAAATCTGAGTATATAGTCAGTTCATCATCTGCCTCATCATCCACTCCAAAAATGTAGTATCCAACGGTCGGTTCTTCATCCATATCCATGATAAATCCACAATCATCGCATTCTATTCCATTGATTTCACATTTTTTGAGTCTTACACTGTCTAATTCTTCAGTTGCTGATGTTGACAGAAAATGTACAACCACTTCTGATAACGGATGTTCTCCCTCGAACTCAATATAGTCTAGCTTCACTTTCACAGTCTTTGCGTCCAATAAAAGCTGGGTTTCTGTATTATCTGAAGTTGCTTGATAACAGGAATCTAATCCTTCAATCTTGCCTTTATGACTCACCACAAAATCTCTAAATTCCATAAATTCCTGTCTAGTGCTTCCATCAGCAAGCGCTTCAGCAACTCTTATAATGTCATATTCCCGCAACTTATCACTTTCCAGCCACGCTTCAAAAATATCCTTATTAGCTCTATAAACCTTAATCAAATCGCCCTTTTGAAGGCCACTTGCCATAAATGTCATCCACCTATCAAAGGTAACTGGTTTCAAAACTGCTCTTGCGGCTGCAAACTTTGTCATTATTTCTGCAACAACATCCAATCTGTCCATCTTCGATAAACGCTTAAAACATGCAATGAATTCCTCAGACATTCTATTAATATTTTGAGCCCCACCTTTTCCACGAGGTTTTGGAAACATTGAATAAACATCTGCATCTTCAAGCAATTGTGATATATAATCCTCAGTATCTTCACAATCAGGATCTATTTGATGTAACCACTTTTCTTTCAACTCTTTTCTGGAACTCTCTGATAAATATGGAAGCATTCTGTACACAAGTTGCTTAACGTTTTCACGCATTTCATCACTAATATCCTCTGTCGCATCCCACCTTTTTTCTTTTCCCCACTCAAACTCATCTATCAAATAATGGAGCGTTAGCATATTCTGGCGTCCCCATCCATTTAAGTCTTCATAACCGTCATTGCCTTTAGTTTCAGCCATCATATCTACAAGTTCAATTGCTCTGCCTATATCATTCCTGTGAATACATGCCGAAATCATATCTGAACGCTCATGATAGTCACGTGGATAATGTTTAAAATAAAACTCGGCTATATCATCATCTAACGCCATCTGATAATGCTGGTCTATTTCTGGGTCTGTCTCATTCTCATCGTCATCGTCATCCTCAGGCTCTTCGTAATCTACTCCTAATGCTTTGGCTAAAAATCCTGTTACATCAATGCTTACACTAACCCTGTTTCCACTTGGTTCATCATATAGTTCATCATGTAGTGCATCCATTATGCCTTTTAGTTTTCCATCTTGGTACTCATATACTAGCTTTCCGCTTTCCAGGAAACTATGTGCATATTCCCTTAGACGATCTATTGCTGTCCTAGTGTCGATATCTTCATCAAATCCGACTTCGTTAAGTGCATCAACATTGCCATCTTTCTTTTGAATATAACTCTTTATAAAATCATGATAACTTTCATGGGCATCACCCCCAACAGTTATTGCTGAAATAATAGCTAAAGCCTTTACATAATCGTCAGCACGGTCAGCCATCAATTCTTTATAGCTTCTACCGTAGTCATCTTCATTATCCATGTATTCATCGTACATGGTTGCATCCATCAATGTTTCCAGCATATCCTTTAAACTTGATGAATCAAAAGCCTCTTCTGAAGTTCCCATAATTGCCTGTGCTATATGTTTAGTAAAGCTATCCCAATCATCATCTTCAATCCATGACCAGACTATTGCTTCTTCAACTGGACCAAAGGATGATCTACCAAAATAAGCATCTAACAGCTCCTCTGATGATCTTTCCAAATCAACATAGTACTTCAGCTGCGAAGTTTCATAATCATAATCGTCTTCATCTTCCTCATCATCGTCACTATTTTCATCTATACTCGCCCAAGGAAGTCCATTATTCTCATCACAGTCCTGAACATATTCAATCCATTTTTCTCTTAAGTCATCTTCGCTATATTCATCTTTTGCAAGCCACAGTAGCTTAAAAAAATCACCTGCAAACTTGTTCTCTTTTGTCAGTTCAAATAGCCTATCATAGTCCAGAACATCACTAAGTCCATTAAGTCCCTTGAACACCTCAATGTAATCAGATATTTCTTCTGAACCCATGTTGCACAGCTCATCTAATATTTCTATTATTGTTTCTTTCTTATCCGCATCTTCTATGTATTCACGTATTACTCTAACTACATATGATCTGGTCACATGCATTACTTCCTCTGAACCAGAGTCAGCCCCGCCATACATATTGTAGTAATAGCTTATGCAAACAATCGCATTATGAGAATCATGTGCTTCAATAAATCCACGTAACAAATTTTCTAGATGATAATATGGAATCCTGTCATCACTTTCTGTAAGCATAATCCTAACCCTATCAGGATTCATAGAAATAAAAATGGCTGCGTCAGCAGGTTTCATACATCCAACCAGTTTATTAAACACCTGTGCAATATAAAACTTTGAAAAACTAATATCATCAGCAATATTCAAATCAATAATATATTGCCACATATCGCTGGCAATCTCAGGATTCTGAGCATAAGCAGAGGATAATATTTCTCCTAATTCAGCCAATTTTTTAGTAGCCCTCGGCTTATGATCCTTTATAGCGTCATATCTTTCCTGAATTTCATCCCAATTCTTAATCATAAAATCTCCCTATGTTTTCTTTATTAACCATGTTCAATATTAATCGACTATAGTAACATTCTCATCTATATCTTTATTTATAATCTCTATTACTCTCTTTGAGTATTTCGAAGCAATCTCGCCAAAGCCACTCATCGGATACTTATCTGCCAAATAATTTTCCATGCCAATAATGAAATTAACCGCCTCAGTTACTGCGTTATTATCCTTCTTCGTCTGTAAATTATATGTCCCGCTACCTCGAGTAAGGATAATCCAACCTGCCGGATTGCCATCTTCAATATCAGTTAAAATATGCATCATAGCCGCAAGCATTGATGTTTCCTCTCCCTGAAGATCTTCCATATACTTAAATATGTATGCTCCATCGACACCCGCATCTATATCCACAATAGATAAAACATCATCAATTATCTTGATTTTGTCTTGCCTGCTACGTGTTGATCGACTGATTACCTGATAAATGATTCCCAAAGTAAATGACCGAAAAAAATCCTTTGGGTTAAGGTTTTCATCATCTTCATCCATAGTTAAATTACAGGCTTTATATGTATCATCTTTGTAACGTTTAAAATGATCTATAAATGGCGCATCTCCATAAAAATCAACAACATCATTTGGAACCTGCCTACATAAGTCTGACTGTAAATGGACATTTTTAATAAACTCTTCGAGAATAGTCAGAAGATACTCTTCCGTATTTCCGCTTAGAGCAGCAAATCTCATTGTAATAGAGCAAAATGATTCTATAATTTTGGATATGTTAGTAGTATCTTCATCGGTTCTATATAAGACCTTAAAAAACTGAATCCAAAAGCCGCCAGCATGTGTCTGTGAAATCCCAACCAGATTGTTAAGGCTTTCCCTCGCAGCGTTATTCTTAGTAATTGACTCCATATATTCACTTAGGCCAAACGGGATGCTGAAAGTGGAAAAAAACATAGAGAGAACATTCTCTTGCTCTTTTGCTATTTTGTCCTGCTTTCTAAGCACCAAATAAAACCCGTAAAGCGGTAGTTCTGGGATACCATCGACAAGATCTTTATGTACATGTGAACCTGTCTGTTTTGAAGCAGCACCACTTATAACACTAGCAATGCTTCCACACTCAGATAAAATTTCCGCTGTACACTTTTGACAAAACTTTTCCCATCGTTCCTCTTGTGCTTTACGCTCCTTATAATAATCACGTATCGCCATGGCACGAACAGCCCAAACTCTATCCCAAAAACTAAGCATATTGATTCACCTCATCCTATAATGACTTGTATCAATCCACTCCTAATGCCTTAAATACAGCTTCTTGCGCTGACGTATAGAATATTGGATCCACTTTACCTAATAAATCACTGGGCACAGTTGCGAAATCTTGTGCAGATGTAATTGGCATCAAAACCTTTTTGGCACCACAATCTAAGCAAACCTGTAAAACACTGGCAAGTTCTTCAACCTTCATTACTGTTCCACTAATAGTGATTTCTCCTAGAACTGCAAGACTTCCAAGGGTCGGTTTACTAAGTGCAGAAGAACAAATCGCTATAAGTGTTGCCAAGGATAATCTAGGTGTCATTCCTATTCCATTAAGATCCTGGTAATTAACAATATAATCCTTCTTGGTAGTACTTATTGTTCCACTAATTGAGTTGGCATTTGCCTTAAGGAAATTAAACGCTGTTACAGCTGCCTCTTTTGAATCCCTGTCTGTACCAATTCCCGTTGGATTAAACTTTCCATTTCCTGGTAACATCTGAGTTTCAAGTTTGTAGACACCAATCATTCCAGTCTTTCCCTGTGAAATAGTGTATACTTGTCCAGGTTTGTTCATACCTTCTGGAATAAGCTTTCCGCCTCCTTGTTCTGGAACAGACACAAAATGCTCCTCGAAATCTCCATCATCAAGATCCCTATAGGAAAAATTAACATCATAGAATTCCATTCCACCAATTTTCTTAAGCTGTTCCTTAACTCGCCTTCTAAGCTCAAGAGAAATATCAAGGATTTCTGCAATGTTCTCCTTTTCGTAAATACCGTTCGGATATATAAGTTTTACAAAGCCAGAAACCATTTTTCTTACAGCGATAGTATCACGCTGGTTTAAATTGTTTCCAAGTCTAAAATACTTATCTATAGCATCTCCATAGCTTTCTTTTCTCATGCATCGCATAAATTCTGATAAATAATCGGAAATAAATCCATAATCATCTGTAAAGAAATCTGGTCTATATTTGGGTATCTCCCATCCTGGAACATAGCAATGCATACGATCAAGGAAAGCAGTGTCATACGCCATTACAAAAGGAAATGGCTCAAATAAATGTGATGTCTTAAGTAAGGTATCAACGCTCTGATTGATATTTCCTACAAAGACCATTGACGCAGTAGCAGCCTTCTCTTCTTTTCCTCTAGCAAAGGAACCCGATGCCATATAATCCTTCATAATCTGAATACCATCTTTATCTTTGAAGGTTATACCAGCCACTTCATCAAACGCAACGCAATCCCATAGACCAACCAATCCTACAGTCTTGCTACTCATATTGTAAAAAAGATTTGCAACCGTAGTCTGTCCACCTGATACCAGAATACTGTTAGGTGATATTTCTTTATAGATATGGGATTTACC
>JAEEGL015006572.1_pt1 | contig 11217 bp, 11 predicted proteins | sample 9134231 | NCBI WGS metagenome assembly JAEEGL01 (sample SAMN16246548, study PRJNA631951) | gut metagenome | biome: gut microbiome; feature: rumen; material: fiber-attached | host: Bos | place: Iran: Karaj | collected 2018-10
AGTGAGCATTCCCTTGATCGGGTCATCCCATCGGGCCAGTGCTTCCTCATCGCATACCTTTCCATTGGAGGCGCGGATGATGGGCTGATAATAGACCTTGATCCACTTTTCCTCCAGGGCCTGGTCGAAACGGTCGATGATTTACTGCCGGTCCTCGATTTCCGACAGCATGCTCTCATCGAAGAACGTAAAGCCGGAGGTGAAACTCCCCCCGCAGGGAATCACAAGCGCTCTTTGCCCGGTCGCAGGCCGTGCTGATATCGGGATCGGCCTGGGTATACCGGTAAATACCGATCCGGATAGGCAGATTCCTTTCCCCGTTCATGACCGCGCATTCCGCGATGACCATCTCCAGCTTTTCCTCAAGACCATCGTTCTCTGTAAACGCAGCGAAATGATCCTGTCCGAAACGGTTGCAATACTGGCTGCCGAAGTGCCTTGACAGGACCTGCGAGAAAGCACGGATCAGCTTGTCCCCTTCTGCGAACCCGTATTTCTGGTTGAAATACTTCATTCCGTTCAGATCCGCCAGCAGCACGGCAGGCAGCTTACCCCGCGTCAGGAATGCTATTTTCCCCTCCTCCGCCAATTCGAAGAAATAGGACATATTTGGGAGACCGGTCAATTGGTCGTAGTGGCTGTTCTGCAGTATGCTCTCCTCATGCAGCGCGACACGGAAGGAATCGCTCATCCGGACCTCGGGGGTATCGCTGTTCTCCTGCATACTGCCCTCATCCATATACCAGGCATAGACCAGCTTTTCTCCGGCCTCCGGGCGGACGTGCTCACTGATGGAATGGATGATGCGATAACTGGGACTGTGCCACTGCTTGACCCTGTGGACCAGTTCCAGTCTGTCCTCACCGGCGGCAAAGCGGTTCAAGGCCTCCGACACCCGTGCGGTATCGTCCGGATGTATGGTGCTGAGCATATCCTCAGTCATGACACGCCCGGCTTCCTCACGGTCCGCAAACCCGAACAGCTTGCAGAACCCCGCGGAAACGACCAGGGGCACCATTTTTCCTTCCAGGATCTGATACATAGCCAGGGGAACGGGAAGGTTCTCCAGGCCGGTCAGCTATTCGTATCGTTTCATCATTCGACGTCCTCAGACGGTCATGCGGAAAAGGATATCCGTCATGGAACGATCCAAACCGCACAATTGCCCAAAATAATACCTGTATATTATACATGGAAACGGCCTTTACTGCAAGCATTCTCTTTACGCCTTTGCCAAATTCGCAAACACATTCTCCCCGTTGTTTTTTCACTTGACAGAAAGTCCATTGTCCTGTACCATTGTTTTTGGCTGTAAAGGGCCAAAATACGATCTACGCCGTTATTCGGCGCATTGTAGAGGAAGGAGCAGACATGGATCTCAAGTTAAAGGACAAGGTCGTTCTGGTCACCGGCGGCACCGGCGGTATCGGCACCGCCATCGTCAAGGCTTTTCTGGGCGAGGGCGCGAAGGTTGCCTTCTCCTCCACCAGCCAGAAGAAGATCGACGATCTCCTGCCCCCCCTGGGTGCGGCGCCCGGCCAGGTCGCCGGTTTCGTGGCCGACCTGAACAAGGAAGAGGACATCAAGAACTTTGTGGAGAAGGCCAAGGCCCACTTCGGCACCCTGGACGTGATCATCCCCAACGCCGGTTATGAAGGCAAGGCCCATCCGGTACAGGATATGACCCTGGAGCTTTTTGAGCAGACCTATATGCTCAACGTCTTCGCCGTCATGCTCACCCTGAAGTATGCCGCCCCCACTCTGATCGAGAAGCAGTCCGGCTCCGTGGTGGTCATCGCCTCCGCCGCGGCCTACGAGCCCACCGCCGGCAACAGCGCCTACGTATCCTCCAAGTACGCCGTGGCCGGTCTGACCAAGTGCGTCGCTCTGGAGCTTGGCCCTGTGGGCGTGCATGTGAACTACATCTGCCCCGGCCCTGTGGACACCCCCATGATGCTCCGCATCGAGAAGGATTTCTTCGGCGATACCATGACCCATGAGGAAGCCATGGCCATGCTGGCCGGCACCTACGCCATGGACAAGCGTTACGCCAAGCCCGAGGAAGTGGCGAACGCCGCCCTGTACCTGGCCTCCGAGGTCTCCGCCCATACCGCCGGCATGGGCATGCACGTGGACTCCAAGGTCTCCCCCACCTCCTGATTCCCCTAAATCGGTTTTACCCGGGGCCCGTTTGGGCTCCGGTTTTTTCTGTATTTTTCTCAATTACCCCTTGACACATAATACTATGCGTTGTATAGTACTGTGCGAAGGGAGGGTTTTTGATGCTGGATGCCCAAACGAAACGAGGGGTTTTGGAGGTCTGCATCCTGGCCGCGCTGCGCCGGGGGGACTCCTACGGTTATGAGCTGATTCGGACGCTTTCCGCCTGTGTGACGGTTTCCGAGTCCACCCTATACCCCATCCTGCGGCGGCTGGAAAACGCGGGCAGTCTGTCTGTATACACCGTTGAGCACAATTCCCGGCTCAGAAAGATGTATCATCTGACGGAACAGGGTGCGGCCCAGATCACGGATTTTCTGGAGAGCTGGCAGGAAATGCAGAAGATGTACGATTTTATTCGGGGGGAAGAAACATGAACAAGCAGGAATTTCTCAACACCTTTCAGCGGGCCATGGACGCCCTGGGGGTGAATGACCAGACCGCGCATTACGCCTTTTTTGAAGAGCTGTTTGACGATATGTCCGAGGAAGGGGTCAGCGAAGCGGAGATCAGCGCACGCCTGGGCAACCCCTGGGAGCTGGCCGCCTCCCTGCTCCGGGAGGAGCTGGGGACCGGCGAGACCGCAAAATCGGAGCCCCACCGGCCCAATGCCCAGATCACGGTTTCCGAATCTCTGCCCAGGACCGAGGAACAGCACGATGAGAATGCCGACGCTCCACAGCAGGAGCCGAAGTTTTCGGGCAAATGGAACTGGCGGGATGGGCTGAACAAGCTGCTGAACACCGCGGGAATCAAGCTGGTGATCAATTCGGAGCAGTTCGGCGGCGCGGACAGCTTTGACACCCGTATTTCCTCCGCCGGCATCGACGAACTGGAGATCCATTGGATGTCAGGAGAACTGGAGATCAACGCGGAAGACCGGGGAGATATCCTGCTCACGGAGGAAAGAAGCGAAACCGCCGCCCCCATGCTGGTCGAGGTCCGGGGCAGCTGCCTCTGCGTTTTCTTTTCCAAGAACGGCTCTGCCTTCGGCCCAAAGGATTTGACGGTCACCCTGCCCTCTGAGCTGGCAGTCAGCCTGCGGCGCTGCGCCGTTCAGACCCTTTCCGCAGACGTTTCTCTCGGGGAAATGAACGTCCGTGAGCTCTCCATAAAATCCGCCTCCGGGCAGCAGGAGATCCGGGCGATCGCGGATAAGGCGGCATTCAGCTCCGCCAGCGGGGACATCAGCCTTGAGCTGGATGTGCGTGAGCTCACGGTTTCCACCGCCTCCGGCGAGCTGGAAGTGACGGCGGAGAACACGGAGACCGCCAAGCTCTCCTCCGCCTCCGGGGATATCAGCTGCCGGGGCTCCATCCAGAGGCTTTCCATCAACAGCGCCAGCGGCGACGTGGAATTTTCCGGGAACGCCGCCTATGTGCAGGCCAAAACCGCCTCCGGGGATTGCAGCCTTGATTTGGACAGGGCGCCGGAGGAGCTGAACCTGTCCTCCGTCTCCGGCGACGTGGAGGTCGATCTCCCCCACGGCGCCGCCTGCCACCTGCAGCTCAACAGCCGCACCGGCGACGTGAGCTTTTCCGGTATCCGCACGGACGTGACGGACGCTCCCACCTACCGGGTCCAGACCGTTTCCGGGGATATCGACATCAACGGTTGAAAGGAGAAGGGAAATGATTGAATGGGAATGGGCAAAAAGATACATGGAAAGGCGGCTCCCCCAGGTGCCGGATTGGGCCGCAGCCGAGGGGATGCAATATAACACTCCCCAGTTCAGACTCTGGCTCTTCGGACGCTTTTCCTCGTTCCGCTACGGGCACAAATCCGGCATGAAGTGAACAGAAACGGCCAGCCGCCTCCATCGAGACGGCTGGCCGTTTTTTGCGCTTTAGTGGATGGTCACATGGAGCCCGTATTCGGACATGATGGTTTTCAGCTTCTCCATGAATTCGTCGCTGGGGGGCGTGGCCTCCGCCACGGGCTTATCGCTGATGCGGAGATACTTCATGACCCCCAGGTTGTGGTAGGGCAGGAGCTGTACGGAGACCACCGCGTCCCCGAGAGCCTTGCAGAATTCTGCGGTTTTGCGGATATTCTCCTCATCGTTGTTGAACATGGGGATCACAGGGATCCGCACCTGGAGCTTGGCCCCGGCTTCTGCCAGGCGCTTCGCATTATCCAGAATGGGCTCGTTGGGCACGCCGATCACCGCCTTGTGCTTGGCGCTGTCCATGTGCTTCAAATCGTAAAGGAAGAGGTCCACATAGGGCAGGACCTTCTCCACCGTGGCCCAGGAGGCGTAGCCCGTGGTATCCAGGGCGGTATGGACCCCCTCCTCCTTCAGCCGCTTCAGCACCGCCAGGGTAAAGTCCGGCTGGCTCAGGGCTTCGCCCCCGGAGATGGTGACGCCGCCGCCGGAGGTCTCAAAAAAGGCCTTATCCTGGAGCAGCCGGTCCACAAGCTCCTCCACGGTATAGTCCTTGCCGCACATGTACAGGGCGCTGGGGTAGCACACCTCGGCGCACTTGCCGCAGTTATCGCAAAGGTCACGCTTCACGTGGACCGTCTGAATTTTATCCCCCTTCACCGGGTCCTCCCGGATGCCGCCCAGCTCCAGGGCGCCCTTGGGGCAGGCCTTGATGCAGCGGGACTTGCACAGATCGGTCCCCTGACAGCGGAGGGAGATCCAGCTCAGCTGGGGATAGAACTCCTGGGATTCCGGGCTGTGGCACCAGGGGCAGCGCAGGGGGCAGCCCTTGAGAAACGCCGTGGTGCGCACGCCGGGGCCATCCTGAACGGAAAAGCCCTGAATATCGTATAGTCTTCCGGTGAGTGTTTTTTCCATGTTATACCTCAAAGCCCCATTTCTGTCCGGCGGATCAGGTCGTCCTGGCTGGCCTTGAACACCTCCACAAAGTAGGCGGAGAAGCCGGCCACGCGGACCACCAGGTCCTTGTAATTCTCCGGATGCGTCTGTGCATCCCGGAGGGTGTCGCTGGAGATGATGTTCAGCTGCAGCTCCATACCGCCGCCGTTGAAGAAGGTCTGCATCACGCTTTTCAGTTTCTGAGTGCCGCCCTCCCCCTTCAGAGCCGTGGGATGGAACTTCATGTTGCAGAGGGTGCCGTTGGGATACTCCGTCTGGTCGAAGTTCAGGATGGAGTTGATGGTGGAAACGGGCCCGTTCTTATCCATGCCCTGAACGGGGGAAATCCCGTCGGAAAGCGGTTCTCCCGTCTTTCGTCCGTCGGGGGAGGCCCAGGTCATGGCCCCGAAGAGGACGTTGGCGGTGACGGGGTAGCAGCCCGCGCTGAACCGGTTGCCCCGGGGACCGGTGGCCCGGTTGATGGCGTCGGCATAGGTGGAGGCGGTGAAATTCATGTATTTGTCCGCCTCGGGATCGGCGTTGCCCAGGCGGGGCACCCGGCCGTTGATGATCTGCCGCAGCTCCTCATACCCCTCCCAGTTGTTCATCACCGCGTCATACAGCTGGCGGGTGGTGGCGAGCTTTTCCTTGAAGCAGACATAGTCGATAACGTTCAGGGCGTCCGCCACGTTGCCGATGGCGATGCAGGAGTTGCCGGTGGAGTTGTACTTCGCGCCGCCGCACTGCACGTCTTTGCCGCTCTCCATGCAGCCCTCCATGGTGGCGGAGACCATGGGCAGATTCATGTGGAAGGAGCTCATGGACTCCCAGGCATTGATGCAGGTGCACTGCCACTTGCAGAAGAAATCCACCTGGGTCTTATAGGCCGCCAGGACCTCCTCCATGCTGGTCATGTCATAGAGATAACCGGTGGCGGGGCCGGAACGGCGGGGCTCCGGCGCCCCGGGGAAGCGGAAGGGATTCTTGCCGTCGTTGATGGCCAGGAGCAGGCAGGTCACCAGGTTCATGTAGGATTCTGTACCTGTACCGCCGGGCTGGGCCCATTCGCTGCCGCAGGCCAGGGGTTCCACACAGCCCACCACGCAGTAATTCCGGGCGTCCTCCAGGGCCACTCCCCGCTTCATCAGGGCGGGGATGATCACGTCGTCATTCTCAAAGCTGGGCACGCCCCCCGCGATCCGGGTGGTGGCGATGGCCGCCTCCCACAGCTCCGCGGGTGTGCCCTTATGGATGCGCAGGGCCTGGGGAGGATCGTGGAGGACCAGGCGGCCCGCGGACTGGAGCATCATGTAGGTGACCTTGTTGGTGGCGTCGGTACCGTCCTTATGGACGCCGCCCATGGTCATGAGCTGGCCGCTGGTATAGCCCGGGGCGGACTTGGTGGCCCCTTCGGACCAGAACTTATTGCACTCCGCCACCTTCAAATAGAACAGGTCCATGAGCTCCTGGGCGTATTCCTCGGTGATGGTGCCCTCCGCCAAGTCCTTGTCCAGATAGTCCCCCAGGTACTGGTCCACCCGGCCGTAGCTGGTGCCGTGCTGCTGGCCGTCCATGCACATGGCCAGCTGATAGAGATAGATGCACTGGAGGGCGTCATGGAAGTTCCGGCAGGGGTTTTCCATGATCCAGTTCAGGCAGTCCGCCATCTCCAGAAGCTCCTTCTTCCGCTGGGGCCGGGTCTCTAGCTCCGCCAGGCGGGCGGCTTCGGCGGCGTAACGTTTGGACCAGATGATGATGCCCTCGGAGACGATGGCAACGGCACGGTAGAAGTTATACCGATAGATGCTGTCCCCGAAAATTCCCTCATCCTCCAGCTTTTTCATCTTCTCCCGGGCTTCCCGGGCAATGGCCCCGAAGCCCTTCCGGGTGGCTGTCCAGAAGTTGCCGCAGAAATGGCCCACCGGGGACTGGCAGTTGTTTTTCAGGCCGAAGAAGATCACCATGTTGCCGACGATGTCCTTGAGGCCCTCGGGCATATACTCGTCGGTGATGGCGCTCATGCTGTTCTTGTCCCAGTAATCTCCGGTCTCCAGGAGATACTTTTCGTCCTCAGGATCGATGTCGTAAGGGTCCACGCTCCGGTTGGGGATGTTCCCGGCCCGAAGCTCCTGCATGAACCAGTTGAAGGAGGTCTCGGGATACAGGGCGCAGCAGCGGTAGGAGGCCCCCTGCCAGCCCACGATCACCTCGTCCTCATTGATCAGCACGGGCATCTTCTCAAAGAGCAGGCGCAGGGTCTTTGCACGCTTCAGAATACCCGTGAGGCCGGGGTTTTCCATGTAAAACTCCGTCACCAGGCGGTAACGGCTGATGTCGATCCTGGGCTTGGTGGTGCGGTATTTCTCCCGGATCGCGGCAACGCGCATGGGGATGGGTTTCAGCTGATACATCCTTTTCTCCTTTCCGCCCCGGCCGGGTGCGGCACAGGGCGTTATCCGCCGGCGAGTCCCGACTCGCCGGAATATCCCATATTACTTATTCTTACTATAACATAGCCGGTCGAATTGTCAAACCTTTTCCGGACCGCGATTTCCGCAAAAAAGCATGGAAGGCCGGGCCTGGTTATGCTATAATTGGGAAAACCGAAATTACGACAGGAGGTTTTACCCCTATGGCTTATTTTGATTCCATCCCCGCGCCGGTATTCCGGTACTATCGGCCCGATGAACTGGTTTTGGGCAAGCCCATGAAGGAGCATCTCCTCTTCGCCATGGCCTGGTGGCACAACCTGGGCGCAGCGGGGTCGGATATGTTCGGCACCGCCACGGCGGATAAAAGCTTCGGCGCCCAGCCCGGCACCATGGAGCACGCCCGGGCGAAGGTGGACGCGGGCTTTGAATTCATGCGGAAGCTGGGCATCTCCTACTTCTGCTTCCATGACCTGGACCTGGTACCGGAGGCGGAGGACCTGGCGGTGACCAATGCCCGGCTGGATGAAATTTCCGATTACATTCTCGCCAAGGAAAAGGAAACGGGGATCCGCTGCCTCTGGGGCACGGCGAACCTCTTCAACAATCCCCGGTACATGTGCGGCGCCGGCAGCTCCAACTCCCCCGAGGTCTTCTGCTTCGCCGCCGCCCAGGTGAAAAAGGCCCTGGATCTGACGGTGAAGTTCGGGGGCAGAGGCTATGTGTTCTGGGGCGGCCGTGAGGGCTATGAGACCCTGCTGAATACCAAGATGGGCCTGGAGCAGGAGAACATTGCGAAGCTCATGCACCTGGCGGTGGACTACGGCAGGAGCATCGGCTTCACCGGGGACTTCTACATCGAACCCAAGCCCAAGGAGCCCATGAAGCACCAGTACGATTTCGATGCCGCCACCGCCATCGGCTTCCTGCGGCAGTACGGGCTGGACAAGGATTTCAAGCTGAATATCGAGGCGAACCATGCCACCCTGGCGGGTCACACCTTCCAGCATGAGCTGCGGGTCTGCCGGGTGAACGGTATGCTGGGCAGCATCGACGCGAACCAGGGCGACCTGCTCCTGGGCTGGGATACGGACGAATTCCCCTTCGATATTTACGAGACCACCTTCGCCATGTATGAGGTGCTGAAGGCGGGCGGTCTCACCGGCGGCTTCAATTTCGACGCCAAGAACCGCCGCCCCTCCAACACCATGGCGGATATGGTGAATGCCTACGCCCTGGGCATGGACAGCTTCGCCCTGGGGCTGAAAAAAGCCGCCGCCCTCATTGAGGACGGCCGCATCGACCGATTCCTGGAGGAACGCTATGCCGGCTGGAATGAAGGCCTGGGCGCGGATATCCGGGGCGGCAGACTGAGCCTCAGCGATTTGGCCGCTCTGGCGGAAAAGAAGGGCAAGCCCTCCTCCCTGCCCTCCGGCGGTCAGGAGGCCTTGCAGCGTATCGTGAACGAGATTCTGTTCGGCTGAGACGGACAAATAAAGGACCGGCAGCGGTTGGCTGCCGGTCCTTGCTTATTCTTCGTCCTCTTCATCCGCCGCGGCATACTTTGCCGCGTCCAACAAATACAGCCGCAGAGGATGAAGCTTAGCGGTCATTTCCCGCACCCGGTCCGCAAACGCGTCAAACCCGCCCAGTTCATCATCCTCCAGGTCATACAGGACCGTCCAGTTTCGCAGCCTCACCCATTCCGCTGCGGGATGGTCCGGGGAAAACCCTCTGGGCATGGTTTTCATCCGATTGCCGGTGAGCGCCAAGCCCTGGGTACGAAGCAGGTCGGTCAGTTCTTCCCAGTTTCGCTGGAGGAATTCCCGCACCCGGTTGACGGCGGCGGTGCTTTCGCACCAAAGGCCCGTGCCGAAACAGCTGATTCCGGGAGCAATGCGAAGGAAATAGCCGATTGGCTGCCAGGATTTCCGGTCCCGGGAAAGATACGCCCGGAAGGAGGGCTGATAGGGCGGGGCGTTTTTATGGATGCGCATGTCCCGGGGAATACGGTACATCCAATCCTTCGCATCCATATACAGCAGGTCCTGGGCCAGCTCCGGGTCCGCCTCCGCCACGGCAAAGCGCAGCTGTCCCAGAAGGGTGCGAAAGTCCTCTTTGGCCAGCTCATACTCCCGATGGTTCTCATGGAACCAGGTGCGGTCATTGTGGGCGTCCAGCGCGGCGCAATAATTCAGCATCCGTTTGCAGTCCATGGTCTTTACCCCTCTCTGTTTCGGAGGGCAGTATACCACAGGACCAGCGCATAATTCAAGCGGTGCCCGTCTTCATCGCGTGGGCCAGAAGCGCCTCCAGGTCCGCCCCGTGACTGCGGCAAATGCGTTTCATGCCCCGGAGGCAGTCCGGGTCCCGGGTCAGCAGGTTCACACCGAAATCGCAGGTCAGGGTGGCGATAAAGCCCAATTCCTCCATGATCCCCTCCAGGGTTTCGTCATAGTATCCGTAGGGATAGGCGAAAGTGCTGGCGGGGCTTCCGGTCTTTTCGTAAAGCTCCTCCTGCAAGCGGTCCGCGTCCCGGCGAAGGCGCTGCTCATAGGCCTCCGGGGCCTCTCCCCATCTGCTTTCGCAGCCGTGGGTGTTTTGATCGTCCCGATGGAGATCGTAACTGTGGTTCTGTAATTCCACCAGGCCGGAATCCCGCATTTCCAGCAGCTGCTTCCAGGTGGCGTGGACATACCGCGTTCCGTTTTCCGGCAGGAGGCTGAATTCGTCCGCGCTCTTGCCGATCATGCTGATCACCGCCCTGGCGTTGTACTTTTGCAGGAGCGGGAACAGGCAGCGGTAATTGCTGGCATACCCATCGTCAAAGCTCAGGAGGATGGGCTTTTCCGGCAGGGGCTCCCCTGCATAGACATAGCGGATCACGTCCTCCATCACCACGGTGGTATATCCCTCCCTGGCAAGATACCGGAGGTCGCTCTCCATTTCCTCCGGCAGGATGGAATCTTTCCCGGGAGCGTCGTATTTCACCTCATGGTACATGAGCACGGGCAGCGGCACCGATTCAGCTTTTTTCTCCGCAAACGGGGAGCCGGAGCTGAACAGAAGAGAAAGGGTCAGAATGAAACTTGCTAAACGCATGGTGTTTGCCCCGCTTACATGCTTTTTTTGATCTGGCCGATGGCATTTTTCTCCAGTCTCGAAACCTGGGCCTGGCTGATGCCGATCTCCGCGGAGACCTCCATCTGGGTTTTCCCCTCGCAGAAACGCAGGGCCAGGATATGCCTCTCCCGGCTGCTCAGCCGCTTTACCGCCTCATTCAGGGCGATCTGTTCCAGCCAGCTTTCATCCGTGTTCCGGTTGTCGGAGATCTGATCCATCACGTACACCGCGTCCCCCGCGGCGTTGTACACCGGTTCATAGAGACTCATGGGCTCGGAGATGGCGTCCATGGAGATAACCACCTCTTCCCTGCGTATCCCCAGCAGGGCGGCGATCTCCTCCGTCGTCGGCTCGGACTGTTTCTGCCCCATGAGCTGTTCCCTGGCCTGCAGCACCCGATACGCCGTATCCCGCAAACTGCGGCTCACCCGTATGGGGCTGTTGTCCCGAAGATACCTGCGGATTTCCCCCACGATCATGGGAACGATTATCGAATTGCGAAATGAAACTATCTATGCTTTAGTCGGTTCCTTTCAGGCATTTTCCTCTTCAACGAAGTAACTGTGATACTTCAGGTGGATATCAACCTTTCCGTCTTTAAACAGTACGACCCGTTCTATG
>JAEEGL015572525.1_pt1 | contig 11217 bp, 17 predicted proteins | sample 9134231 | NCBI WGS metagenome assembly JAEEGL01 (sample SAMN16246548, study PRJNA631951) | gut metagenome | biome: gut microbiome; feature: rumen; material: fiber-attached | host: Bos | place: Iran: Karaj | collected 2018-10
ACTGACCGTATCCAGTATCGGAAGACCCTCGAACACGTCTTCGTAGTCGGAGGAATAGATGTCCCGTATCGCATTGTATGTAACGTCCGTCGCGGACGGTTGCGGAACGTTTCCGCTGGTGGAACCGACTCCCCCATACCCCCCGTACACCTTATCGAGCCCAGCGCTGTATTGCCAGTATTTGTTCGTGGCTTCCTTGTCGCTTGTTCCTACATAGGTTTTTTGGGGGGTCTGGGGGTCGGAACCTCCCGGAAGTTTGCCGTACACGATAGAATCGTTGACCATGTTCTGTCCGGCCTCCCTAGGCGCGTTCGGCTGGTAGGAATTGTCGAACCTTACGGCCTTGATGTGCCATACGTTGTGTACCATCATCGGGTTGATGCCGGAGGCGAAGTCGTCGTCTCTGGCCTCCGTGATTTCGTAGATGTTCGGGCCGCGAAGCCAGTCGTCCATGTTCAGGGCGCTTTGCGAGATGTCAACCTCTTCGTAGGAGTTCGCCGTGGTGTCGCAGGAATCTGGAACCGCGTCGGAGGAACACACTATGGTTCCGTCCTCGGCGGATGTCTGGGACATGTACGGGTATCCTCCGCCACCCGGTCTGTCCATTCCCGCCTCTGTCATCCGTATGAGGTCTCCGGCCTTCGGGAATGCATAGGGGTCGCCCATCGATGCGGCGAATCCGGAAATCGTGATGTACGCCTCCATCTCCGCCTGTGTCTGCAATCCGTACTTCGACAGGGTTAGCGAGTCGGCGTTTATCTTGCAGTACATCGTCATGGGAATCGGGTCGCTGAACTTCGCCGGATTGTCCTCCCCGTAGAGATAGTCGTGCCTAGTCTTGTCGTACTCGTACACGAAATAGTCAACGCGGGTGCCATACATGGAGATAATCTCCTCGACCCACTTGTTTATCTGGGACGAGTAGGTCTTGTTGGTGTTTCTGTTCAGCCAACGAAGTTTATCTGCCGTGCATCTCGCCATGTCGGTCTCCTACATCATAAACGGCATCGGCTGTCCCTCGACCCAGCCCTGCCCCTTCCAGAGCATCTCGTCGAGTTCCTTCTTCTTGTCCAGTCCGTTCTGTAGCAACTGGTCTCCCGTTATCGTAGCCCCTCCAAGCAACTGGAACTGGTACTTGCTACGGATTCTGCCGATTGCGATGGAGCAGAGCGCGACCACATACTCGTAGATGAAAGGCTCCACGATAAGTTCCTTGATGGGCTTCGTGACGTAGCAGGAGACGATTCCGAAGTATCTGGAATACGCCTGTGGCTCCGGGTAGATTCGCAGATACTGGTTCTGCGGCTCGAAGCGGAAGGACGGGATGAGCCCAAGCACCTTCTCGCGACAGTCGAGCCAGAACTTCACCGCATTCCAAGTCACTAGGTCGAATCCGGACATCGAACCGCCCATGAAGCCGAAATAGGTCTGCTGGGCCAGAGTGTATTCAAATGTAAAGAGCGAGTTCGCTCCGCATTGTTCGCCGGGGGTCACGGAGAACACGTCGATGATTTTGCGATAGTTCTTGAGGTCGTAGTCCCAATCCTGCTCCGCCTTTTCGATGTTCTTGCGGCGCATCTCCGGCGTCATGGCGAACAGTTTGTCCATCCTGATTCCGACACCCGGCTTGTACCACTTGCTGTCGAACACAAGGAACTCCTCCGTGTATCCGGCGTACTTCGTATAAACCTCTATGGCTTGGTCGATGAATTCAGCGATGTTCTCGTCGCAGAGGTCAACTTCGATTGTCGGCCATCCGAACGCCCGCTTCACGCGGTCGATGAGGTCGGAATAGGCCATAATCTTGGAATTGACATAGGTGGAGCCGTAGTTTCCATCGAAATCCAGCGTCGGCTTTCCGGTTCCGACTATCGTAGTCGGGGAATACGGAGCATACTCCTCATCCATGGCGGACGGGGCGACGGCGCTGGTGTCCATGATGTCGTCGGGGAACTTGTTCTTGAACTTTCCGGTCTTGTTGTCCAATACCTTATTATATGTAAAGAGCGGAAGGCCGAAATTGATGTTGTCAACGGAGATGAGAAGGGAGTTCTGGACGGTTTCCTTGTCCTTCGGGGAGTAAACGTCCATTTCTCCGACCAGCGTTGGCTCGTCGAACGTGACGGTGGCCACGTCGGCGTCGTTCTTCGGTACTGTGTAAAGGGGGATGGCTAGGCGCTGTCCTTCGACTTCGAACGCCACCCCGAGCGGCTCGTCCCCGACCCTGTACGGTGCCACGCCAGCGGTATCCATCGTGTAGAGCGTGGAGCCCTTTAGATTGAACGTCGGGGTGGCTCCGATGAGTTCAAGATAGTCCGCGTTGGCCGCAGAGACCAAAGGAATGCCGACGTTCTTCGAATTGCACTTTGCGACAAGGACGGCCTGTGCGTCCGTACTGTCGGTGAAGAACTCGTTCTCTACGATAACAGGTCTGTCTAGCGATGTCGGTCTGCTCATCTTTTCCCTCTCAAGTATTTATGGGAACACTTGACATTCGTAGGTTTTGGGCATAATTATCTGCATGAAGGAAAGAACGAATCTGGAGTGGAAGGAATACCGGGAAAACGGCATAGACACGAATCCTCTGGAATGCTGGTGGGCCATCGGAACCGTGGCCGAATACCCAAGGCTGTACTGCATCTATCCGCAGTATCCAAATCCGAACGGGGACGGATACACCACCGACGAGTCGAATGGGCCTGAACTCTACGTCCTTACGGAAACGATAGCAAGGGACAAGGGCAAGAAATCCATTGAGGATTTTCCCGAAAGACACCATTTCATAAGGGCGTTCGACACCCTCGAAAAGGCGAAGGACAGGGCGTCGGTGCAAATCGATGCAATCAAGGACATCTTGGAGCAGTATTTTTGGGGAGAGGAATCGCCCAGCCCCTAAATATCTATATGAAGAAAATTCTACAGAAAATCATTGCATTTCTCAAGAAATTGCTTGGTTCTTCCGACGACGGGCAGACTACCCCGCAACCGGGTCAGGACACGGCGAAGTTCAAGGTGGAAAATGCCTATGGAGGATTCAACTTCACCAATGCGAAGGAGGATGCCACAGCCGGAATCGAGAATCTGGTCGTCAATTCCAGCGGAATGAAGTATTCTTGGAAGAAGGGTTGCAACCTGAAGAACTGGGGACTTTCCGACACACAGGCCGACGCCCTAGCAATCTTTGCCGTAAAGGGCTCCGATGGGGTCTATCGCGGAGGAAAGTTCGACTGGATTTCCAAGTCGAGAACCTCCCGCTCCTTCGAGAACATCAAGAGCGGATACCACGGATGGCCCAAGAATGCAATCGAGACGGCCAAGGGATACGCCTTCTGCATTTGTTCGGAGAACGGAAAGAAGCGCACGAACTGGATTTTCGCCGACAAAAGGTCGGAGGAAGTAACGATAAGGGGCGGTCACACGCCAATTGATAAAATGGATAGATAAAATGAAGAAGATTTGGAACAAGATTAAGAACTTCATACGCGAATTGATTGGCCTAGGGCCTACGATTCGCAAATGGAACGAATGCACGAAGTCCTCCAACTGGACCGGTCGCAACGCCGCCAAGCGCATTATGAACATCCTGTCGCCCAATATGAGCGATGCGGCGTTCAACGAGCGCTTCAACTGGGCCAAGGGACGCGGCGTTGACCACTTCAACGTGTTCATCACGAACCAAAAGGACGGGGAATGCGCGGGATACTCCATCTACGGAAAGAATTTCGCCCAATCCGCAGGACCAGACAAGAACTTCTGCAAGATTATGGAGAAGCGCATCGACAAGATGATTGACAACGATTTCGGCGTAGTTCTCTGGATGACCGCAGACGACACGAGTTGGAACAAGACGATGAACTTCGAGAAACTCTGCAAGGACGTAAAGGACTTGGGGTGGTTCAAGAAGGCTTCCGCCGTTGTCGTTGGTCTGGAATGCGACGAGTACTGGTCGGCCTCGCAGGTGGCCAACTACTGCAAGATTTTGAAGAAGTACTCCGGACTCAAGGTCGGCGTACACCAAACCTCCAATCGTAGCGATTTCGTGAAGTTCGGAGACTTGGCCTATCTTCAGGTTCCTCCGGGAACGGCGCAGTCCAAGATTAAGTCGTTCGTGCAGAACGTGAAGGCGGCTACCGGAAAGCCGGTGTGCATGTTCGAGATGGAGAGGTCGGAAGACCGCAATCGTAGCAAGGCGGCTTTGGAGGCCGGTGCATTTTCAGTAGGAAACTGGTAGAAACACAATGAATACACTAAAACTAGAGGAAAAGGACGGAAACGGAGAGGTCGTTTCCACCAGATGGGTCAACACAGACCAAATTGCATCCGTCACTTCGGAGGATAGCCGCGTGGTCATCGTAATGTCCAACGGAGACTGCTTCGTTGCTCCGAAGGAAGCCCTTGGGGAACTAGGGCTCAATTAGTCTAAATACAATACAGGAGCATGAAAATGAAAGATTTGTATTCCGTGGCGTCCGACTTCGTTGACCGTCGTCTCATCTGCGAAAGCGATGAGGAATACGACGGAGGAAACGAATTCAACCATCTAGAACAGGCGATTTTCGCCTCCGAGGAACTTGAGAACTCCATCCAGTCCCTGAAGGACTTGAATCCCGGAAAGTACTCCAAGTACATGAACCTTCTCAAGAAGATAAAGCAACTTTCCGGAGAATTCCGTCCGATGCTTGACTCGCTCAAGTCCGGAATGGAAGACGGCGATTCCGAGGGAGACAAGTTCTGGGACCAGGAAGAGGGAGACGAAGAGGGAGAAGACTTCGGAGACTCCGAATTCGACGGAGGCGAAGGCGAAGAGGAAGACGATGGCGACGAGGACGACACCCCGTTCGACGAGTCCCCGGAGTTTGACGATTCTGACATTCCTTGGCATGGGGATGACGAGGAAGGAAACGACTAAATATAGGAAAGAGGTAATTTCTCATGGCAAAGAAAAACAAAGTAGTTGAGGACACCCCGGTCGCGGAGGAGATTCCCGTTGAGGCCGAGGAGATTGTCGCTAGGGACGAAGAAACCCCCGTTGAAACTCCGGTAGATGAGACCCCTGTAGAGGAGACCCCCGTAGAGGAGACTCCTGTCGAGGAGACTCCTGTCGAGGAGACTCCGGAGGAGGTTCCTGCGGAAGAGGGACTTGTCAAGGCCAACGGACAAATCTTCAAGTCCATCACGGAGGCGCAGGGGGCAATCGAACCCGGCGTTCCTCTCAAGATTGACATCCTTGGCGACATCGACGACATGGAGGGCGTCGGCTTTTGGAACAAGGGAATGCCCGGTTACTGCGGGGAGAACTACGAGCCGCGCGACATGGAGATTGATTTCCACGGACACACCATTACCATTACGCACGGGGCGAAGGGTTCCGGAACGCAGTACTCGACACAGGGCTTCCACTTGGAGAAGGGCGCTTCCGTTGTTATGAAGAACGGACGCCTTGAGACGATAGAAGGCTCCGGAGTCAAGATGCTCATTCAGACCTATCTTGACCTTACGCTTGAGAACATGGTTCTTAACGCAAACAAGAAAATCAACGGCGCTGGTGCCTACACCGCATCCAACAATTACGGAAAGATGACCGTCAAGGGAAACACCGAAATCTATGCCAATACAGATGGTGTCGCGTTCGACGCATGGTACAACCTCGGCGGACAGTATCCGGAGGGAGTAGAGGTCGTCTTCGACAAGGGATTCTGCGGATTGGTTGACGGACCAATGGAATACGGGGCCGGAAAGCCGCTAGACGGATGGAAGGAAAAGACCAAGATAGACATTGCTGGAAACGGAGAGTTTACCGGCGAAATCAAGGCATCTTCCACCGGAGCGCTTGACGGAGCAAGCATCGCGATTTCCGGAGGCGCGTTCACTACCGAAGCCGCAAAGACCGCCGCAAGTCAGTTCTTCACGGAAGACTACAGCGAGCCGAGCGAAGATGATGTCGAACTTTCCAGAGCGGGTGCCGCCCTTGGAATCGAGGACGTAAACGAACTTCCGGAGACCGCCGACACGGAGCCGCTTGACGACGAACAGATACAAGGGGTCATCAAACCCCTTCTGGAACTCGCCGGTGACGTTCCGGTCGAAACCGCAACTCCACTTTCGTAGAATCGGGATTCGATGGAAATCGGGCGGCGAAGAAATTTGCCGCCCGATTTTTAGTTTACTTTTTCGACGAATCGAGCATAATATAGGAGCAATGATTACAATCGGAACCAAGAGAATCACCAAGGTGCATGAGGCAAAGTGGTTGAAGTTGAAGACCGCCAAGTCCAGCCGGAGGTACGAAGTTTGGGTGAAGGACTACAGCCACTATGAATGCACCATGCTTTCCCGGCACTGCGACTTCGACTTCGCCTACAACCTCGCGTTCGGAAGGGCGAAGTTCAACGCCGAACTAATCGCAAACGACTACGGCGGAGACGTATTCATCGAGAAGACCCCGTTCGACCAGTTGCCTAGGTGGACGGTCTTCCATCGCGGTCGCGAGATTTTTTCGTACTACATCACGAGAGAGTAGTTGACAAAACCAGCCGACTCTAGCAAACTTAAACAAACGACATGGACTACTACCAGAGAAGATATTTGACCAACAGGCGAAAACGCGCCATCGCCATCAAGGCGACAGCGCTTGTTCTGCTTGCGCTGGTTGCATCGGCAATCGCCCTTGCAATCGCATAGCGAACGCGCCCGTAATTCAATGGTAGAATACCGGACTTTTAATCCGGGGGTTGAGGGTTCGAGCCCCTCCGGGCGCACCACTTAAGGAAAAACACACATGAAGAAAGCACTCATAGCACTAATCGCCCTAGCGGCAACGGTATCGTTCGCGGACAGGTTCTCCATTCAGGCGGAGAACGACTTCTGGTTCCACAAGGACTGCGACTACACCCACGGCACCCGCCTCGAATACGAGTACGGACTGTGGACGTTTGCCGTTCAGCAGAACATGTACACGCCGAACGACAAGAAGGCGGACTATCCGCTCCCCGACCAGCACCCGTATGCCGGATACCTCGTCGGAGAGGTTGGCTATTCTTTCGTCGGAAAGAACTCCACGGACTACATCGGGTTGCAGTTGGGCCTAGTCGGCCCGCACACCTACGCGGAACAGACGCAGAAGACCATCCACAAGTGGATTGGCGACGTTGAGCCGAAGGGCTGGGACTATCAGTTAAAGGACGAATTCGAGTTCGAATTCCTTTATCTCCATCGTCAGGACTGGTGCGTTCTCGGAAGGCCGGACGGTTGGAGCGCCCACGTAATCGGAAAGGGCGGCGGTGCCGCAGGTCTGGCGCAGGACTACGCAATCCTCGGGGCGGAACTTCGCCTTGGATTCAATCCCTATCGCGGGAAGGACGACGACATCTTCATCGTGGCGGCGGCTCCGTCCAACTGGTCTCTTTATGGAATCGTTAGCGGAGAGTTTCGGGCCTATGCGTGGAATACGTTCCTCGATGGAAACTACCATCGCGACTCCATGTCCGTGGACTCCAAGTGGGATGTCTGGGAGTTCAGGGGAGGATTCGGATTCAGAGTATTTGATTTCGACGGACGCATGCTCTGGGTCTGGCGTTCGAAGGAATACGAGACGCAACTCAAGAATACACAGTTCATGTCCGTAGAATTCGGATGGACGTTCTAATGAAAAAGTGGCTGGCTTTTCTGACCATCGCACTTTCCGTCAACTGCCTCGGCGGGCAGATTCTCTGGACTGGCCTTGACGATACCGCCGTCATCGACAACGGAATCGCTCGGGTCAACATTTCAGACTGGATTAACACCCTGTCATGTACTCCGGACAATGTTGCCGCCAGAATCAGCATTGACGGGATGTACATGAGGGTTGGATACGAAGACCCTAGCGGATACATTCCGCCGGGTCAGAGCGCACCAACTATCATGTTCGATTCTCCGGAGTGGGGCGAGCAGTACGATTATGGCATTCTGGTTTGCGATGACAATCTGGAACCCTATATCCCGTATTGGTATGCCGACTACAACACCATCGAGATTGTTGGCGACAACATGAATGCTCCTGTGGTTTATGAGTTGGGATACTGGGACGAAAACCTCGGTTGGGATTTCGTGCCATTGGCCTATGCACAGGATACCCTCGGCAACCTTTGGAACGCCCATACCTATGAGAATGGTACGCTGGCACCGCCTTTGCAGACGCCTTGGAGCCCAAGCGTATTCTATACGAATGTCCCGGAGCCGTCCTGCGGAATCCTTGCGATTCTTGGAATGGCGTTGCTGATAAGACGTAGAACGTAGACATTGTTCCTTGGTGTAATGGTAGCACAGCGGGTTTTGGTCCCGTTAGTCAAGGTTCAAATCCTTGAGGAACAGCCAATTTTTACTTGACATTTCGTTGGAAAAATAGCATGCTTTAGGCAACAGAACGCGCCTCTAGTTCAATCGGTTAGAACAGTTGGCCCATACCCAACACGTTGCTGGTTCAAGTCCGGCGGGGCGCACCAATTTGAAGGAGATACAAAACAAATGATTACATCGGAAGAGGCAACCAAGTTGGCCCAAACCGCCAACGAAAGCATGGACGAGAAAATCCGGAAGTACATCGACTTGGAATGCGAGAACATTTCCAAGTACATCGAACGCTCTGCGCGGGATGGCAACTTCTCCATTACATACTATTTTTCAATCGACAGGAAATTCCCGGCGGATTCGGTCGTCACGGCTATTGCGGAGCGAATCGAGAAGTTGGGATTCCATGTGGAGCGGTTCCCCGTTTCCCGTTCGACCATTGATTCGGACACGATAACCAGAATCGAGGTCGCTTGGAAGTAAGATGATTCACCTTCTTGGCAGACTCCCAATCGAAAACTTCTACGTCTGCGTCAGCGGCGGAATCGATTCGATGACGATGATGCACTTCCTTCTCAAGTCGAAGAGGAAGTTCACCGCCCTCTACTTCAACCACACCACAGACCACGGTTACGAGGCAAGGGATTTCGTAAGGGAGCAGACGGCGATTCTCGGGGTGGAACTTATCGAAGGGGCCATGCATCTTGGCGACGTTGACCCTAGCCAGTCGAAGGAGATGAACTGGCGCAACTGCCGCTACAATTTTCTTTCTCTGTTCTCGGACAAGGGCACCATCCTTCAGGCGCATCATCTGAACGATGCCGTGGAGACGTACATTATGACGGCGCTGAAGGGGCGTCCTACCACGATTCCCTACAGGAACGAGCAGTACAACATCATCCGCCCGTTTTTGACGACCACGAGGCAGGAAATCAAGGAATGGGCCGAGCATAACGGAGTGAAGTGGATTGAAGACCCGTCCAATAACAACATCGTCCACGACAGGAACTACGTCAGGCACAGGCTTCTTCCCATGGTCTACCACCTAAATCCCGGAATCACCTCAACGGTGAGGGACATGGTGCTTGCCCGCTACGAGAACGACGAGTTGAGAAAACTCACCCCAAAGGAAATTTCGCTATGAAGAACGAAGATAGGTTCGGGCTTCCCAAAAAGTCCCGCTTTGCATACTGGCGCGAGGGCATTGGATTTTGGATGGACGACCGCTGGTTCGGCTTCCGGATGTGGTGCGCGAGCCACGGCGGAATCCTGCGCTTTTTGCTTGGCGTCGCAACAGGATTTTTGTCGATTAGAATTTTTGAGCATTTTTGTGGTTGATTTTCGCGTCGCATGATGGCATAATATGGATGCAACGAAAAGGAATACAAATGGACCCCTCCTACACAGACGAAGACGTGAACAAGATGGAATCCCTCATTCGCGAGGCGCAAGCCAAGATTGAGGAAGCCGCCAGAATGGTCTGCTCCTCCCACGAGCCAGCCGCCATCGAGGCGTGGCACTCGTGGAATCGGCTCGCCAGAGAAGTCGGCGATACCATCCACCCGCTCTACCAACTCCGCCCAGTCTCCCTAGACAACCACTAAAATGAACAATCTTCTCATCACAGCAAGGTCGCAAGATTCACGCCTCTTGGACGATTCCGTCAGAACCGTACTTGAGACGGCGAAGCGCTTCGGCGTCTCGGTCAGCGGGCCGATTCCGCTTCCGACCCGCAACAGCCGCGATTCGAAGGACAGCGACAGGAGAACTTGCATCTTCGGAAGGGTTCTTCGTTTGGTTGACCCGACCCCCGGCCTGATGTCCGAACTGAAGGGCACGGCGCTTTCCCAGAATGTTTCGTTCACCTTGAAGCAGGAGGGCTGATATGACAAGCCACAGAACAAAGAAGTTCAGCGAAATCAATCGCGACGAGGTTCGCAAGGCGGTCGCCGAATACGCCTATTTCCTTGCCGACACCGAGGAGCCGTCCGCCGCAGACTCCACGGTCTACGACGCAAAGCGCAAGGCTTTCCACGACAGAATCGGAAAGGCCCTTGGCTACGACGTGGACTACGAGTACGGCGACTGGAAGCGCCATTCGCGCAACTGGCTTTCGGAATCCCTTAAGACTTGGGACAAGGGCAACAGTTGCGTCAACACCCTTGAGGAGTGCATCGACCTCTGCACCGACCAACTGATTGACGGAGTGACCAGCGACCTCGACATCGCGAGCGTAATCAAGACCCAGCATGCCTTCAAGTACAAAATCGACAAGTGGATTGAGTTCGAGGAGAAAAAGGCGAACGACCGCATGAAGGCGGTCGAGGAAGTCATGGACGAGACCCACAGGGAGTGGAGTGCTTGGTACGACGGAGAATACAAGGACCGCGACGACCGAAAGTGCGAAGACTTCGGCTACGACATGAACCATCACGACTACAACGGCTATCTGTACAGCATCAAGTGCAGATGGGAGACGGTCAAGGCGTTCGCCAAATTGCCGAAGGAGGCGTACACGGAAAGCGCCGTCAAAACCTATTACAACGACAACATCGCCGCAATCAAGTCGTACATCAGTTCGTGCGAGGCAATCGCCTTCCGAGCGGAGCGCCTTTACAGGACGAAGCCATACTACAAGTACATCGAAACCCACAAGGAGAAAAACACAAATGACTAACGCAGAACTCGCGCAGGGAACCGCGCACAACATCCTCGCCCAAATCGACAACAGCATCGACGTGAATGGAAACAGCGTCTCCTGCGACATGCCGTTCTCCGTCATCAAGAGCAACATCAAGCATGCGCTGTTCTTCGTTGACAACTGCCTTCCGCAGTTGGAAAAGGCGGATAAGTTCGACGAGGCGAGGGCGCTCTTGAGGAGCGTTCTCA
>JAEEGL015997115.1_pt1 | contig 11217 bp, 8 predicted proteins | sample 9134231 | NCBI WGS metagenome assembly JAEEGL01 (sample SAMN16246548, study PRJNA631951) | gut metagenome | biome: gut microbiome; feature: rumen; material: fiber-attached | host: Bos | place: Iran: Karaj | collected 2018-10
AAAAATATTCGACCTGCGCCCGGCCAAGATAATAGAGAAATTCGGTCTGAAGAACCCTATCTACGAGCCGTGCGCCGCTTATGGGCACATGGGAAGAAAGCCTTATACAAAGGAAGTTACACTTCTGCGCGATGGAAAGAAGATCCGGAAGAAAGTCCAGTTCTTCGGCTGGGAACTGACAGACTCAGTAGATAAGATACGCAAGTACTTCAACCAGTAACCGGCAGGTCTACAAACCTCCCTTGTCAGGACCGTTAGTGCTCCCCCTGGTCTTCGGCGATCCAGCCATAATTCTGACGGAAGGATTGACTTCTGATCTGAACTGAAAGCCATAACCGCCATTGTTAACGTTACTTTGGCGGTATATGTTGTTTGCCCGGTAAACAGGATTAGATGAACTCCTGTAATATTGTGGGTTAGGCCTCATTTTGCTGCCGTTTGAATAGAACGGCAACGATATGTAACAGATAGCGTCACAAGGCTGCCCGTCTTCTAGGCTATATGCCGGAACAACTCGTTTCAAAGGATTGCGTCCAGCTTTTTCAGCGGCCTGTACAGCTGCACTATCAAGAACCGGATATCCAGAAGACTTTACCACTTTGATATCGCGGAGCCTGTTATCCGCACCCATTACACAACTTAAGGTCACCATCCCCTGATGTCCAGCCTTCCTTTCTGAAGACGGATATTTCAGATACTTGTTGAAAGACCTGTAGAGATACCCGTCCACAACAGATCCGCTTTTGGACATTATTGGAACCATTCTTTTCAACGGATGGACCTTATTCTTGATTCCGTCCAGGCCTTTTGCATCGTACAGGGCTTTGAGATTCTTCCGGCTGAGCACATTGTATGCAAAAGCAATCTTTCCCATCTCCAGAAGTTTCTCTTTGTCTCCTTCGGTCTTGGACGGATGGTATTTCTTGAGCTGCCTGACATAAGCACGCCACATCTTTTCTGGCAAAGCCTTCTTCTTTACGCCCAAGATCTGATACAGAGTCCTTGTTTCCCTGGCCATAAGGCTATCAACCGCAGTATTGTCTTGTGCATGAATGATGGAGGCTGCCAGCACAAAGGCCAAAAACATTAACAGTCTCTTCATAAAGCAATATTATTTAGTGTCGGTGTAAAGTTATGATTTTTTTTTGATTTACACAAAATCAACCAAGGGTTACAACGGTGATTCCGGCACCGCCGAGGCGGACGTCTTCATCTTGGCAGCTTATTACGGCCGGATTTGTCTTGAGCCATTTCCGGATTTCTTCCTTGAGAACACCGGTACCTTTGCCGTGAAGAATCCTGACTTTGGAGGCTCCCACGAGAGTGGCATCGTCGATGAACTTGGAGACAGTCATAAGAGCTTCATCCAGCCTCTGGCCCCTGATGTCTATCTCGTCTTTAAAAGAGAGTTTTCTTTTGCTGATACTTTCGTCTAAGGTAACGCTGTAGTTTCTCAGCGATGCTGCGGGTTTTATTCCTGCCTGGCTCTGGAATTCCTTGTTGGATATGACGGTGATGGAGTCTTTTTTTACGCGGCTAGTGATGTCTCCCACGGAAATGGTAACGTTCTTGCCCTCGATCTTGATGACTTCCCCTATCAGGCCGCTGCCCTGTACCTTGACCTTGCAGCCCGGCTCAAGCTTGAGGACTTTCGGCTCTTCAGCTTTTGGCTGAGACTGCTGCTTTTCTCTTCTGGCCTTTCTTTCTTCCCTTCTGGCCTGGCGTTCCTGGAGAGACTTCATCTTGGCCTCGATCTTCCTGTCCTGGTCTGTGTCAGGTTTGTTCTCAATCTTCTCTCCGGCATCCTTGAGGGCCTGGCGGGCTTTCTTGGTGGCCTCCTTCTCCGCCTGGGCTTCCTTAATCTTCTTGATGGTGGATTCCACCTTCCTGTTGGCCTCGGCGATGATCTGTCTCGCCTCCTCCTTGGCCTGCTCGATTATCTGCTTCTTGGTCTGGCGTATATCTGAAAGTTCCTTGGAATACTTCTCGGTGACACTCTCCAGGGTCTTGTCCGTATTGCGTATACGGGCAAGCTTATCTTCCAGTTTCCTGCGGTTTTTGGAAATGGTGCGCAGCTGGCGTTCAAGGTCTATGAAGTCTTCGCCGGCCTTTTCCTCGGCTTTCTTTACCAGCTGCTCAGGAAGCCCCATTTTCCTGGCAAGGTCAAAGGCGAAGGAATTGCCCGGAACCCCTATCTCCAGCTTGTATAAAGGAGCGATGTTCACGCTGTCGAAGAGCATCGCGCCGTTGACAACGCCCTTGCTTCCATCTGCATAGACTTTCAGGTTTGTATAATGCGTGGTAATGACTCCGTAGGTTCCCCTTTCCTCCAGCTCCTCGAGGATAGTCTGGGCGATAGCGCCCCCGGCCGCAGGCTCGGTTCCGCTTCCGAACTCGTCTATCAGGACCAGCGTACGGTCCGAAGCGGCCTTGAGCAGGTTCCTCATGTTCAAAAGATGGGAACTGTAGGTGGAAAGGTCGTTCTCCATGCTCTGCTGGTCGCCGATGTCTATCAAGATGTTGTCGAAAACAGGAAACTCGCTCTTCTGGCTGCAGGAAGATGGCATTCCCCACTGGAACATATACTGAAGCATGCCAACGGTCTTCAGCGCCACGGACTTTCCGCCGGCGTTCGGACCGGAGATCACGAGTATATGCCTGTCGCGTGTAAGAGTCAGGTCTATCGGGACTATCTTCTTGCCTTCCCTCTGAAGAGCAGACTCCAGAAGCGGATGCCTTCCCTCGTAAATCCTCAGCGACCCGTCCTCCGAGACTACAGGTTTCCCAGCTCTCATCTGGTGGGCGCACTCTGCCTTGGAACGTATGAAATCCACCTCCCCGATGAACCTTGCGCCGTCCATAAGTTCCGGAATATAAGGGCGCAGAAAATCGGTGAACTCCATAAGAATCCTGGCAACCTCTCTCTGGTGGTCGAACATCAGGCGGCGGATCTTGTTGTTGAGCTCCACCACTTCCATCGGCTCGATGAAAAAAGTCTTGCCGGAGGCGGAAGCGTCCTGGACAATGCCCGGAAGGCTTCTTTTGCTTGTGGCGTTTACAGGGATGAGCATTTTGCCGTCCCTTACGGAAATGGTAGCGTCCTCGTCCGTTATGTTGTCCGCCTTCGCCTTTTTCAGCAAAGACTCGATTCTCCGGCTGACAGAGGCCTGGGCCTGGCGCAGTTCGGAGGATATTCTGTGAAGTTCCGCAGAAGCGGTGTCCTTTACAAAACCGTTCTTGTCCAGAATGTTGCCGATCTTGGTATTAACCGCCGGAAAATACTGGATGGGAAGAGCCAGGGCCTTCAGGAACGGATACTTTTCTTCCTTGGTTCCGCTCAGAAAAGAAGTCACGGCTCTGAGGTTTCCCATAAAATCGGCGAGCCGTTTCATATTTTCAACGGAAATCGCGCTGCTCTCCTTTTTCAGGCCAGGAAGAAATCCCGTGCAGTCCGTAAATCCGCCCTGCGGGAACTTGCTCTCCATCACGCTGATTTCCATCATCTCCTCCACAAGCGAGAGCCGCCGGGAAATTTCCACGGCATCAGAGGAAACGGTTTCATCTTCTGCCCTTTGAGCGCCATAAGCCGTTGAGCAGCGGCCCTTGACTTTCTCCCTGACGAAGCTGAAGCCTATCTTGTGTTCCAGTTGTTGTGTATCTTGCATCTGACTGTCTTTTTCTGAATTAATATACCTGCCGGAGCGGAGTTTCTTTCATTACGGGGTGTAAAGCACCGGTTTGCGCCTTTCAAAATACGTCAGGCGCGGAAAGCCGCATCTTTGACAAACCTGGAAAAAGCGGGGGAACTTGTCGCAGAGCCTTTCGCTCTCGTGCGAGTCAGACCCCAGCGTGATGAACTCCCCGCCCAGTTCCTTGAACCTGCGCAGTATCATCTCGTCCAGAACCTGGAGGTGGTTTCCGTGCATGGCGTATGTCTTCGTGTTGATTTCAAGGGCTTTGCCATCCTGGGCGAGCATCTTCAGAATGGCGTCCATCTCGTCCGGAAAATCCGCATAGCGAATGTCTTTCACATCGTAAGGGGCATAGCGGGCAACATAGTCGAAATGTCCTATCACGTCATAGTCCCCGAACTGTTTCGCTGTAAGATAGACCAGCTCCAGCACCCTTGAATACGCCCTCCTGAAATCTTTCCCCTCATAGTAGTTGCCGTAATACGGGTCTTCCCCGTCCACAAAATGTATGGAAGCGATTATCTGGTCAAACTCGTGCCCCGAAATGTAATCTTTGCTGTGCTGGAGGCTCTCCCCTGGCTGAAGCCCTATCTCTATTCCCCTGAGCACCTTGCACTCTCCGCCCGGAAAGACTTCACTCTCCGCCTGAGCTATGGCCTGCTGCTGAGCAGCTATGGAAAACTCGAACAGCCCGGGATTTCTCGGAGCGTCCAGGTCCAGATGGTCTGTCAAGGCGATGCCCGCCGCGCCCGTCTCCCTGGCACGCCCAAGCAGCTCCAGGACAGTGGTCTTGCTGTCCGGAGAAAACTGGGAATGAGTGTGCGTATCGATAAATTTACCCATACAACAGAGAAGTTTTTACCTTCTGGCGTGCAAAAATACTCAATTAATCGCAACTTGCCGGCATACTCCAAAAAACAGCCAGAATTGATATCGGTAAAAAACATATCATCCGGCCTGAAAGTCTGGGCCAAGAGCATCGCTTCAGTGATGATAAAAAGAGAGTGCGTCTGCTGCTCGGGCACTCTCCAGGCATTTGAAACCGACATCTGCACAAAATGCCTTTTAGACCTGCCGTCCTCCTTCACCTGGGCGGAGGAGAATTCGCCGGCAGACAAGGTGTTCTGGGGCAGGGTAAGGATAGAGAAAGTCACATCGCTCTTCCTGTATCAGGGACGGTACAGGAATCTGCTGTACTCCATAAAATACAAGGGCAACATCCGGCTGGCTCTCAGGCTGGGAAAAATGCTTGGCAGGGCAATCGCCTCCCAGGATATAGACCTGATTGTCCCGGTGCCTCTCCACCCGAGAAAGAAAAGGAAGAGAGGATACAACCAGTCTGAAATTGTATGCCGTGGGATTGAGGCTTCTCTCAAACAGACAGCACCCTCTGTCGCGACAGAAAACAGGCTGCTGGAAAGAAAGAGGTTCACCCGAACCCAAACCCAGAAAGACAGGATCGACAGGTGGAAGAACGTCCAGAACGCCTTCAATGTAAATCTCAAAAAGGCCGGGCAGATAAGACAGAGGTTCAAAGACAAGGGCAAGACACCTTCCCTGCTGCTTGTGGACGATGTCTTGACCACCGGGGCCACTCTGGATGCCTGCGCAAGCCTTCTGAAAGAGACTCTGGACTGCAGAATAAGCATAGCCACATTGGCATACGTTCCTTGATTTTGAGCGGTTTTTATTAGATTTGCACCCGGATAGACAAGTTAGATATGCTGGATTTCATCAACCTGCACTGGATAGACATTCTCGACATACTTTTGGTAGGTCTGCTCATCTATCAGATTTACAAGCTGATACGAGGAACAACCGCTATGAGTATCTTCATCGGCATCATCATTCTGTATTTCATCTGGCTGGTTGTCAAGACCATCCACATGGAACTGCTGTCGGCGATTCTGGGGCAGATTCTGGGAGTGGGAGTGCTGGCGCTGATCATCATCTTCCAGCAGGAAATCCGAAGGTTCCTGATCCATCTAGGCAACAATCCTATACACCGCAACGGCAACTTCCTTGCCCGCAAGCTCTTCGGAAGTTCAGGCTCAACCGTTCCGCTGGCCACGCTCGACGAGCTTACACAGGCAGTCAGGAAAATGGCCGAGACTAAGACCGGAGCCCTTATCGTGATGCTTCACAAGACGCCTCTTGAGGGAATAATCGAAACCGGAGACAGGATAGACGCCATCGTAAACCGCAGGCTGATAGAGAACCTGTTCTTCAAGAACTCTCCTCTTCACGACGGGGCGCTGATAATGTCAACTGAAAAGCTTGTCGCCGCCAGATGCACCCTGCCGATTTCCGACAGCCAGAACATTCCGGCTCAATACGGCATGAGGCACCGCGCCGCCGTGGGCGTTACAGAGCAGACGGATGCAGCCGCCATTGTGGTCTCAGAAGAAACCGGCGGCATTTCTTTCGTGAAAAACGGGGAAATAAAAACCATAAGCTCCATCACGGAGCTCAGGCTCGCTATTGAGGATTCTTATTCTGCTTCTTGAGTTCGGACTTCAGGTACCACTTGCCGTCTTTGCCTTTCTTGTAGTCTTTTCCTTTGCCTATGAAGCGGAGGTACCCGATATACTGTTGCTCATCCAGCACCTTCTTCAGGGCATCCATAGTCTTCTTCTGCCACTGCTCATTTACATAGCGGTAGTTCTCCGGATCCTGCATTCCAGACTTCTGCAAATCGGTCAAAGCGTCTTTTACCCCAACGTAATTTGTTGTAAGTATGGAATCTACGTAAAATTCCTGAGCTTCGGTAAGGCCTAGTTTCCTGACCAAGTCTTTGGTGTGCTTTTCAGCAATCTCTTCTATGGAAGGCTCCTTGTCCTGGCTCTGGGCAAAACAGTTTGCCGCCGAGAAGACGAGCAGCAGGGCGGAGATGAGAAATATCTTTTTCATTGCCATTCTTTTTTTCTGAGTCTAAAATGCATTATCTTTACAACAAAAGATGTTCCTTTCAGATAACAAAGTTATAAAATATATGAGAAACAGATTTCAACTTATCGCGATAATGGCGGCTCTGCTGTCTTTCGCGTCCTGGCAGACAGCAATGTCCTGCACCAACATCATTGTCACCAAGGGTGCTTCCAAAGACGGAAGCGTGATGGTCACCTATGCTGCCGACTCGCATACGCAGTACGGGGAACTCTACCATCACAACGGTAGTGTCTGGCCTAAGGGAACCATGATCAAGGTCTACGAGTGGGATAGCGGCAAGTATCTGATGGATATACCGCAGGCCAAGATAACTTATTCCACGATGGGAAACATGAACGAGTACCAGCTCATCATCACCGAAACCACTTTCGGAGGCCGTGAATCCCTGGTTGACACTACCGGCGGAATAGACTACGGCTCCATCATATACCTTACCTTACAGAGGGCAAAGACCGCAAAGGAAGCCATCAGGACAATAGCCTGGTTCGTCGAAACCTACGGCTACTGCTCAGAGGGCGAGACCTTCTCCATCGCAGACAAGAATGAGGCCTGGATCATGGAAATCGTGGGCAAGGGCGTAAAGAAAGGCAAGGACGGCAAGAACCTCAACAAGGGTGCAAACTGGGTGGCTGTCCGCATTCCGGACGGCTACATTTCCGGCCACGCCAACTGCTCAAGAATCTCCACCTTCCCTCTCAACGATCCCGAGAACTGCCTCTATTCAAAAGATATAATAAAGTTCGCCAGGGAAAACGGCTATTATGAAGGACCGGACAACGAGTTCAGCTTCTGCGATGCCTTCGCCCCTGCTTCATTCGGAACCCTGAGAGGATGCGAAACCAGAACCTGGAGTATATTCAACATACTTGGAGGAGGAAAGATCGGCGACAAGGACGCTTCCTACTATGTAGACTACGCTGCAGGAACCAACCCTTCCAACAAGATGCCTCTCTATATCAAGCCTGCCCATCCACTGACAGTCAAGGACGTGGCAGACGCCATGAGAGACCACTTCGAGAACACTCCTTTCGATTTCCGCTACGACCTTGGCGCAGGCCCTTACGAGAATCCTTACAGATGGAGGCCTATGTCTTTCATCTCCGACGGCAAGAAATACGAGTTCGAGAGATCCATCGCAACCCAGCAGACCGGATTCTGGCTGCTCGGCCAGGCCAGGGGATGGTTGCCTGACGTAATCGGAGGCATTATCTGGTTCGGTGTTGACGATACCGCCACCAGCTCTCTCACTCCTGTATATTCCAGCGGACTGGAATCTCCTCTGTGCTTCAGGGTAGGCAACGGAAGTATGGTCAGATATTCAGACTCTTCCGCATTCTGGCTGTTCAACAGAATCTCAAACTTCGCCTATACCCGCTACAAGGACATCGCTCCTGAAGTCCGTGCAGCCATAGACGAGCACGAGAACGGAGCCTTGAAGATCATTCCGGAAATAGACGCCAACGCAAGCAGGATTCTCTCCGAGAGCGACGACCAGCAGAAGGTTAAGGCATATCTTACCGAATGGTCCAACAAGTTTGCCGACAGGATGTTCAAGAGGTTCAAGAAACTTGACGAATACCTGCTTGTCAAGTATATGGACGGCAATATCAAGAAGCAGAATCCGGACGGAAGCTTCAAGACCATCTACAACGAGGACAACGCCGTGATGCCTGACCAGCCTGGCTATCCGCAGAAATGGCTGGACGCCATCGGCAAGGAAATGACTCCGATCAATCCTGACGAAAAGACTTATTAAAAAAAGAAACAGCCGGTCGAAAGCCGGCTGTCTTTTTTCTTCCTGGGCGCAGAAGCTCTTACTTGATGTTTGCCTTGTTAGGCTTAACCTCGGTGCCCTTGTCAATCCTTACAACTATGCAGTCAATGGCTACATAGGCAGGAGTGTTAAGTCCGTAAGCGCCCTTGTCTGTTCCGTCCATGTCTATCTTCAGAGAGTGGATTCTTCCGAGGCTGGACAGAGCAACCGGCTGCCACTTGTCCAAGACGAACTTTGAACCGTCCTGGTAGTTGGCAAGATAAACCTCAACCCTTCCCTTTTCGTTTCCGGCAGCGTCAAGACCGATGAACTTAACCTTGAACCAGCCGTCCTTGATAGGAACGCCGCTTCCAAGGTCGGTGGTCATCTGTGCGACAGCATAGCAGGTGTTGGTGATGTAGAGGCCATCGATGATTCTGGTGGTTGTGTCGGTGTCGGTGAAAGTCATCTGAGGAGCGTGGTTCCATCCGTTAGGGTCTGCCCATCCGAAAGAAACCAGGCAGTGCTCGGTGTTGTTATATCCAGGGAAACCCCTGAGGTTCTTGAAGTTTACAGCGAGCTGCTTCTTGTACCAGTTGGCTGCGTCATCTGGCCTGAGTTCCTCGGCGGCGAAATCGCCGGCTGCAATTCCTCCGGAATAGAACTGGTCGTCCACAGGCTTTGAGCCAAGGCCGGTGTTCATGTCGAGCCAGTAATAGCCCTTGCCGTAAAGGTTTTCTCCGTAAACGTCGCTGGCATACATCTCAGGAGAGAGGTCGTCGAACATTGCCACTGCCTGATAGAACGGATACTCGTGATTAGAGCTCTTGTTGCAGGAAACAGCAAGAGCCGCTCCAAACAACACTGTTGCAAAAAAGAATAGTTTTTTCATATCAATCAATTATTTGTATTTCCTGTTTCCGGGGCATATCCCCGCATCATAGATGCCGAACAAGCCCCCGACGTTGCAAATATAATGCATTTAATCAGATAAAAGTCTTACATTTGCGCTCTGAAAATGTAGAGTCAATGAGCAGGCTTAGCGAACTCAATACGGGAGAAAAAGGAGTTATCGTCAAGATTCTCGGCCACGGAGGCTTCCGCAAGAGAATCATAGAAATGGGCTTCATCCAGGGCAAGACCGTGGAAGTTGTCCACAGAGCCCCTCTTCAGGATCCGGTAGAGTATCAGATTCTGGGCTACCACGTCTCGCTCAGGCTCAAAGAGGCCTCCCAGATAGAAGTTATTTCTGTAGAGGAAGCCGAGCATCTGGCCCAGGAGCACAATCCCAAGACCGGCAATTTCGTCCCGACGTGCATCGGGTGCAAGGAAGCAGGATGCAAGTTCAGAGACTCCATCCAGCAGACAACACAAGAGGAAGACGCGCTTTATCGCGGAGCTAGAGAAAAGAGCAAGGAAATAACCGTAGCCCTGGTGGGAAATCCCAACTGCGGCAAGACCAGCCTTTTCAACAGGGCCAGCGGAAGCCACCAGAGAGTGGGCAACTACTCGGGAGTGACAGTAGACGCCGTCAAGGGAAAGATGTACTACAAAGGCTACCGGTTCACCCTGATAGACCTTCCTGGAACCTATTCAATCTCCGCCTACAGTCCTGAGGAGAAATATGTCAGGCATTCAATAGTCAACGACAAGCCGGACGTTATCCTCAATGTGGTGGACTCCTCCAATCTGGAAAGAAATCTCTTTCTGACCACCCAGCTTATTGACATGAACCTGAGGATGGTCATCGCCCTGAACATGTTCGACGAGCTGGAACACAAGGGCGACTCCCTGAACTACAAGGAACTGGAAAAGCTCCTCGGAGTGCCGATGGTTCCTACCGTATCTGTAAACGGAAAGGGAATCGCAGAGCTTTTCAACACTATTATAGAACTGTACGAAGAAGGCGACGAGATAGAATCCACAGACGCTTCCGGAAAATATCCGCTCCAGAAAAACCGGAAGGACGCCGCTTCCAAAGATTCCGTGATTGGCATTCTCAAGCACATCCACATCAACCACGGTCCTGTAATAGAGAAAAGCATAGATGCCATCAGGCAAGAAATATACAAGAACCCTAACGCTATGGACGAGTACACCCCTCGTTACATAGCAATACGTATACTGCAGAAAGACAAGGAGATAGAAAAAGTCCTGGACACCTTCTCCAACAAAGATGACATCCTTGCGGCAAGAGACCGCGAGGCAAAGGCCATAGAAAAGGAGCTCGGCGATTCGCCTGAGAACGCCATAATGGACGCCAAGTACGGCTTCATAGACGGAGCGCTGAGAGAAACTTATCGCAGAGGAGAGAGAAAACCAGGCAAGACTCTAACCGAAAAGATAGACAACATCGTTACCGGCAGATGGCTGGGTTTCCCTATTTTCCTTATCACGATGTACCTTATCTTCCAGGCCACCTTTTCCATCGGGCAGTATCCTATGGACTGGATAGATGCCGGAGTGGACTGGATCGGAGGAAGAGTGGGAGCCCTTATGAGCGACGGCTGGCTGAAAGACCTCATTGTGGACGGTATCATAACCGGAGTTGGCGGAGTGCTGGTATTTTTGCCTAACATTCTGATACTGTTCTTCTTCATCTCGATTCTGGAAGCAACCGGCTACATGGCCAGGGCCGCATTCATAATGGACAAGCTGATGCACCTGATAGGTCTCCACGGCAGAAGCTTCATTCCTCTGATGATGGGATTCGGCTGCAATGTCCCGGCTGTAATGGCCACCAGAACCATCGAGAACCGCAACGCCAGGATGATCACCATCCTGATCAACCCGCTGATGAGCTGCAACGCCAGGCTTCCTATT
>JAEEGL016686283.1_pt1 | contig 11217 bp, 23 predicted proteins | sample 9134231 | NCBI WGS metagenome assembly JAEEGL01 (sample SAMN16246548, study PRJNA631951) | gut metagenome | biome: gut microbiome; feature: rumen; material: fiber-attached | host: Bos | place: Iran: Karaj | collected 2018-10
ACATACACACCATGAGAAGCCTGTTCCATGCCATTTTCTTTAACATATCTCAGCATATATGTACGTGAAATCCCCGCTTTCTCTACTTCAGACGTAAAAAGATATCCATTATTCGATTGTACTATCATACTCATTTGTTCAAACTTATTCATAGGCAGTACCTCTTTGTGTGTTTACTTATGTGACGTTATACTACTGCTTTATGTCACTTTTGTAAACTCTTCTTTTCGAATAAACAATATACTCTAATACAGTCGCCTTCATTCGTTAAGAGGGCGACTGTAAAGGAACTGTTGTTGTGAGGAGTTCATCATCTTCACTCACAATTCCACCATCATCCTGTCCGTCATAATATGAGCCGCAGTTATCGTGGATCATGACTCTGCCATCAATAGTCCTTGATACGGCAAGGCTGTTCTCACCATCATATTCAAAGACGTATCCCTGACTTGCAACGGTCAGCTCACTGTCCATGAGTCCATTCTTTTCCAGTATCTCCATCAGCATCCTTCCGGTAAGCTGCTTCTTAATAAGTGTTGCCATAGTTTCCTCCTACATTTCCTCAGCAAGTTCCCTATACAACTCGTGCATCTTGTATTCCAGGGCTTCGATGTTTTTTTGTACGACATTCTTCTCAGATGATGGCATATTTTCATAATAGTTAATACGCCATCTGTTGTACTCTAGCTCTACCTTGAGCATTTCTACCTGTTCTTTCTTATCAACGGGTATCGTATCATAAGGCGTGCCAATGGTTCCATCCTTGAAGATTGTGTAGTAGTGTTCCACTTTGCTGACCTCATGGATTCCCGTGCTCGTCTTTAGTTTCTGCCCCTTGTATCTCTTGAAGGAATATTCGCTTGTGCATCTTTTTACAAACTTCTCATTCTTTTTTGGATAAGCGTCAGGTATGAATTTTCTGAAATTATCCTTTGCGAGCGCATCCCTTAATTTCTTCGATGGCCTTTTGTATTCATTGGCTGCTTTTCTGAATGCGCTAACAAGATCCATGTCATAAGGACTGTTGAGATATTTGTTCGTATTCTCCCTTATCACCTTTGGTACGGGAATTGCTATTCTGCACGTCTTGTATTCTATCTCTTCGTCCTCGTTACAGCGCTCAAACCAGTCAAGGAACATTATCTGTATCCTGTTGTCTGTCTGTTTTCTGTACGTTTTCATATAAAATACCTTTGGCAAGTCAAGGGCGGAAACCCACTACCTGAAGTGGTGGGTATTATTGACTCCTCTATCTATAAGTATGTTTATGTTGTATCTTCTTCATTTTGCTATATGGTGTCGATTTTTGGTATTGGTGTTTTGCACAATCTTCTTGTTTATTTATTGTTTCTTTTGTATATAGTGTCGTTTACTTTGTGTGCTAAAAAACTCCGGTCAATGACCGGAGTTATCGTGCTTTTTGCTAGATTTTTACACCTATGGGTTCACACTCCCAGAAGTTCTATGAGCTTTTCTATCGTCTCGTACATCGAATCCGCATTTTCAAGGTGACGCACTACATCTTTTGTAAACTGTTCATCATCTGAGGTAATGTCTGCGTCAAATTTGGTATGATATACCACGTATCCAGTATTTGAGCCCGTAGGTGTGGATGTTATCGAAGCGTATACGAAAAGTTCCGGCTTGTCTGTCCCGTTGCTATGCACCTGTGCTGAAAGCCATATATCATCACGTCCGAGTATTATCTTTGGTAATATAAGACCTATGCCTCTGATTTTCGATATGCTTATCTTCTGCATGATGTATCTGTTTGCCATGTTTTTTCAGTCCTCCCCTTCTTCCCTCGAATTTAAATGCTCTAACCCCTCGGCTATCTTCTCAGGATCAAGTCCGTGTGTGCTTGCGTATTCCATTGCAAGATTGCTGATATTACTGAAAGCGCAGAGATACTTTTCTTCTTTTGTGCAGCATTCACTGTCACATTCTGCGCACTTGTGCATGGACTTTAGTGATATGTTGTATGCCATCGTGCTCATCATAAGAGCATACACCCCTACCTCCGTTTCAAAGTCCACTTCGCTGCCACATGCACTTTTTACATGGAGCGCCTTTCCGTCGTGGCTTATCTGCACCCTCATGTCTACCTCGTTTGGCAAGGTGTCGTCTTTCTTTTTGCTTTGCGCCCTGCTTTCTTGTTTCCCGCCTGAGACCGCCATATTAAAAAGTCTCTGGACATCATCTTCCATTCCTGACATCATCCTGCCAACCTTTCCGCATATGTTCTTCCGCCGTACTGGATGGTATTATTCCTTCCGTCCATGCGGAGCTCTTTCTGCTTTTCAAAATATATCGTTGCGACACGGCTTGTGCCGCTGAAAATATCCGATATGTGGTCCTGATAGTTCTTTATTATGTTGCGCCTTGCGATAAGCCCGGCTGAAAGTTCCTTGTCCCCTGCTGCCTTTGCCGATCTTGTCAGCGTATCAAGGTATGTGTAGAGCGCATTTAGATACGCCTTCACATTGGAACACCACCCGATTATCTCGGAGACCTCAGTAAGATCATCTGCGCTTTCAAGTTCCTGCGGAACTACCACATTGTCGAATTTTGAGTGCATATACAGGAATACTTCCATCGGCTCAACATCAAGTATGTTGTTTATGGTAATGTCGTATTCACATCTTTTCTTAACCATAATTGCGACTTCCTTCCCGCATCATGCGGTTCTTCTGTTTTCTGCTGAAACGCTGTCTATCTTGTATCCGTTCTTATCCCACATGAGCATCTGCCATGAAAGGACTACTGCGCTTATTATGCCTTCTTTCATGTTGCAGCGGTTCTCTGTAACCCTGTATGTAACATCATGGGCTTCCTTTACACCGTTTACACCCTCAAATCGCGGAAAATGTACGGTCACTTCGTCGCCCACGTTCTCAAGGAGTGAAAGCTGTTTAAGTCCTCTCTTGTCCTGTGGCATTTTTCCGCCATAATAGTGCTCCAGAAATAGTGTCTGCCATCTGTTCATGCTCTATCCTCTTTCTTTCGTTTTTCTTCTTCGTTTATAGTTCCTATGTATGCTGATATATCCGTGAGCATCCTTGCCATGGAATGTCCTATGTCCGTGTCGTGTTCTTCCGTGAATCTGTCAAGAAGTGCGACAAACTCGTTCCAGGTCTTTTCAGAATCATCACTTGAGCAGTCCTTTAGCATCTTTATCAGCTTGTATGCCTCGTTGAACGGCTCGTATATCTCTTTCAGGAATCTTTCGTTATCCATATTTATCCTTTGGCATTTACATTCCGATGCCTTTGATGTTATCGTTCTCAAACTCTTTTCTAAGTGCAAGAAGGACATATTCGTTCATGCTCACACCACGTCTTTTTGCGTGATCCAAAAGTCTTTGGTGTTCTTCCTTGTCCATGCGGAGCTTCGCGGTGGAAAACTTCTTTTCATATTTGATGCTTGCTGCTCTCTTTCCTCTGTGCTCCTTTAGCAGTTCCCCAATCCTTTCGTCTGAATCGTATAGTTCGTAAGCCCTCTGCAGTTCCTCACCTGTCAGTTTTCTTCCCTCGCCTTTTTCAAGTCGCTCCAGTCTGTCCGGGTAAACACCTATCTCGCTTGCAGCAGCCTTTACGTTAATCTTCATGGACAGTCGTGCGTCCCTTAATATCTTTCCGTATTCCTTAATTTCTGTCATTTTTTTCTCTCCTTTTTCCCTTGTTTCTTTCCCGTTATCCTTTTCTTCTGTAATCTATAATGTATCCGTTTTTGTCAAAATATTCCCCTGCCATTTTCAGCTGTTCAAGAGCTGAGCCTATCTGCACGTTGTATACTCTGTCAGGTCCTTTGAAGCGGTCGTTGATGAATACTATGGTAGGGAAGTTTCCTTCAAAACTTTCCATTATGCTCTCTTTTGTTATTTCCGGGTCTGACAGTCCTTCGGTATGTTCTTCCATATCCCTCAGCTGTCTTCTCAGCATCATGTACTCCGCAAGAATGTCCACATGTACGGTCGTTTCCACTTCAAAATATCTGTAATGTCCTTCGGTGCGGAGCCGTTCCCTTGCCTGTGCTGACCATCCTCTGTCCAGGTATTCTCCAAGTGGCAGAAGGTGCTTCACTCTTTGGTCTGTCGGAGGAATCTCCCTTTCCTTTAACAGACTCTCAAGTTGTGTGATCCTCGTCCTTATGTCTGTCATGTTTTCATGCTGTTCTGCTTTTTCTTTGTCATCAAATATCATGCCGTCGTCTGTCTTATAGACCTTCATTGTAAGTTCTTTCATCATTCCTCCTTAACCGACTTCAATGAGCATACACTTTCTCCCCCTGAATTCCTCTACACCTATGTTTTCAACCCTGCGGTCTTTTAGGTTGCCGTACACTCCCGTTTCCAACACGGGAATAGTGTGGCTCATTCCCTCTAGTAAAAGGCTCTGTGCAAGATCTCTTGTCTGCTTGTAGAGCGTCGTGTCTATTATCACGATATAGGTTCCGTTGTACGCTCCCCTTACTATATTCTTTACAGTCATTTCCCCCTCCTTACGCGTCAAGCAACATATGCTGCTTTTGGCGGTGCGGCCACTTCATTCTTCTTTATGTACGCCTGCTGCCTGTCTAGTTCGTCAATGGTTCCCTTTATGGCATCATATGCACTGTCCAGCTCCAGATATTTCATCGCAAAACTTCCGGCAGCAGACAGGAGCCATATGGCATCCTTTTTGGAAAACCTTTCGAGGGCATTTATCCGCTTTTGCCTTATGTCCTCTATCTCTCCTGAAAAGAAGATTTCATCTTCTTGGCTCAGAAGATGTTCCACATCTGTTTCCGTAAGTGTCAGCACTGCGGTATCAAACCACCAGAAGGCATTTTCCGTCTCGCAGTCCTCTGATGCGTTTTTTCTTGCCCTTACGGGTATCCCTCTTGTGAAAATGTCAGCCTTTAGCCTTTCAAGTTCACAGTACAGATCTCCGGCAATATTTGCCATTTCCGTTATCACTTCCTCGTACTGCCATTTATATTCGCTGTCCTCAAATGAGTACATCCCGCCCATTATGTCGCCAAGGCGTTCCGTGATGCTCCACGCGTCTGTTTTCTTAAATAGTCCCATCAACACTTTCCTTTCTTCGTATTTATTTTCATCCCGGTATCCGTTCTGTTTTCATCAGGATATGACAGGTCAGATTCTTTCCTTGTTCTTTCGTTCATTCTTATTGATGTTCTATATAAAAATATTATTATATGGTGTCGATTATTGCTATTGACATATTTAACAAATTTTTGTGCAGCATTTAATGAGTTTATTGTATATGGTGTCAATTTTGATTTGACAAAAACTGGCAGACTTGACAGGGACTTGGCAAATATCTTCATAGTGTCGGCGTTCCTGTTTGCCTTTTTCTTTTATTTTACCAATTTTTTATACTTTTTACTTGAATTATCCCATACCATGCCACAATACTTTGAATTATGTAAGCAATGTATTTTTTCGTCACGCTGGGTGTTTTGTATGGGGCAGGATTTATTATCGAGCACGATCCTGTGCATCGAGGATTCCAAAACTGAACAGAAAAAGATGAAGACCGTCTTATCCAAAGCCTATAAGGTAGAAATGGCAGCGAGCGGTGAGCAGGCTTTTGAGCTCCTTTCTGACGGACTCATGCCGCAGCTCATACTCCTTGACCTTACGCTCCCCGGCATGGACGGGATAACCTTCATACAGAGGCTTATGCTCTATCCGCAGTACGAACAGGTTCCCGTGATCTTCGTAACGTCGGATGCAAGTACGCAGACAGAATCCAAATGTCTTGCGCTTGGGGCGATGGATTTCATAAAAAAGCCCTATAACGGACAGATACTTTTGCGGAGGGTTGAGAGAGCCCTTTTCTCATCTTCCGTTACCAACTATATGTCTAAGGCGATAAAGCGTTATGAATCATCCATTGAGGCAGAGCACAGACAGTTCAGACGTTTCATGCACCAGATGCTAAAAGCCCTCTCACTTACCATCGACGCAAAGGACGAGTATACAAGAGGACATTCCTCAAGGGTTGCGTTCTATTCGCAGCTCATAGGAAAAGGCATGGGGCTTGACGATTCCTTTATCGACAACCTCCACTACGCAGGACTTCTACATGATATAGGAAAGATAGGTGTCGCAGACGTTGTTCTGAGAAAACCGGGAAAGCTCTCGGAATCGGAACTTGTCTCGATAAGAGACCATCCCGTTATAGGCTACAACATCCTGCAGGGTGTCTCTTCAATGCCTGAGATAGCGCAGGGTGCAAGGTGGCATCATGAAAAATATGACGGTTCGGGGTATCCCGACGGAATGGTCGGTGACGATATTCCTCTTACTGCAAGGATCATCTGTGTTGCGGATTCCTTTGACGCCATGACGAGCAAGAGGAGCTATCAGATGCCAAGAACATATTATGCGGCACTTGGTGAGCTGATAAAGTGCAAGAACACACAGTTTGACCCCGAAGTTGCAGATGCAGCGGTCGCGGCAATAACAGCTTTTCTTGATAACGGGGGCGAAGTCCCCTACATATATCTTGACGATAATCTTCCGCCCAATGAAAGGAGACTATGAATTATGAAAAGAACTGAGATAAAGACACAGCTTGATTTCTATATTGATGTGGCAATAAGCTATCTGAAATGCCTTCCTGACGACATAACACTTGAAGCGGCAAAGAACAAGGGCATGGTAAAGCGTACCATGGAAACTCCTGACGAGCTCTGCTCAGAAACACTAAAGCGCCTTAAAGGTATCGAGAACGTGGAACACTGTATCGACCAGGGCCTTTTGTGGCTTATCCGTTAACCCGCAACTTTTCACAATATACTATCTTCATCCTAATACACTTATACGCCTCTGCAGTCCTCATGACCGCAGGGGCGTACCTCTTTTTCCTACTTCTTTGGAATAAATATCCCTCGTATCAGAACATGTTTTATCCATAATATGCCAAGCAGTACCGTTCCGGTTATCATGGTTATCCACAGCACATATAGCGTCATATCGGTAAGTGGCTCCTGAAGCCTGTATATCTTCGGTATGGGCGTTCCATATATATCACATATTTCCCTTATTATGGAGAGGTTGTGCATGTTAAGTGCCGCAGCCTCAAGCGGTATCAGTATCGCTGTCAGTACCCGGTACAACGCAAGGTATTCTGTCCTTTTATAAAGATATATCGCACCAAGGAGCACTGACAGGGTAAGAAACCACATCCTCTCGCTCATACCGGCGCTTATGAAGTTTACTGAGAACACATAGCTCACACAGCTTGTGATGAAGTCCTTTGTTGTCAGATACACTAGGGCGAGAAGGACTATGACAGTGAATAGGCTTATATATATCGGGTGTTTCACTTCTGCATTTGAATACACCATGAAGCCTGTTTTTCTGTCGGGATATGACAGGAACATCCATATATTGGGTGAGTTGACATTATAGAGAGTGTGTCCGTCGGTTGCATTTCTGTAAAAGTTGATGAACAGTAGCGGATCGGCCGCGCTCTTCATAAAAGGCGCAAATCCGGCGATCCCCGTAATGACTCCCGCGCCAAGGGACGCTATCTTCTGCTTTATGTCATGCTTATTGTCCGTGATGTAATAAAGTATGAGTATCACACCGTAGTATATCGCCTGAGTCTTGAACAGCATCATGACCGCAAATATTAGTGACGGCGCAAGGCACATGCCTTTCTTGAACGCATAGAAAAGAAGGAGCGTAAGAAGCACTATACCAACATCCCTCTGTCTCCATATGAATGAATTGATTATGAGGGCTATGTTTGTGGTTATGTCCAATGCACACTCTGGCGATATCTTGCAGTAGGCAAAGCATTGCAGGATGACCGTCACCATGAACGGGAATATGCCCATGACAGCGCAGTTTATAAGGGCGTACCTTTCTTTTAAGAGCGGTGCGATAAGCCCCAGAAACGATGGATATATCGGAGGATAGTCTACCCTCATCCTGCTTGCAGCTTCAAAATATTCCCGCATCCTTGTATAGATGGTGGGAAGTCCTTCGCGCATTATCCGCATTGCCCATGTATAGTCATATGTCTGTATGTCAAGGTAACTTAAGGTTCGGCACATGAGTATGACGAGTATGATGTCCGTTATGAATATTGCCGGAGCGATATTTTCCCTCTTTATCTTCATCAAGATGCCCTGTCGAGCAGTCCCATAAGATAAGTGCTTCCCTTTAACACATAGCTTATGTACTGTTCCTGTGAAAGCCCTATAACGTTTCTTAGCGGTTTGTCAGTCTTTTTCTTCTTGTATTGGGAAAGCAGGGTGTCAAGATCGGCAAGCGTTGCCTCACCCTGTCTGCATAATGTGATAAAGGTATCATCCCCTACGATGCACCTTTCCAGTGTATTAATATCCCCCATATTAAGTTGTCCCCCTCTTTAATGCTTAATATAGGCGGGGTTGCCCCCGCCCTTGATTGCATGGAATATCTTTTGTTGTATTTTGTTGTAACAGTTCATTTTACATCAGTTACTCTTGCAGGTCTTTTTGGCACCATGCTCCCGCCAAGACCGGCATCTATCTAAACGGCATTGCCGCATAGATACTTATACATCATCCTCGTAAGGTATCTGATAGCTGACTTCCTGACGTGTCGCCCTTGCTGCTATCTCGTCCATTACCTTGATCGCTTTTGCCTTGTCCTTAAAAATGCCGAGCTTGAATATCTCGCCACCCATTACGGCTCTTATGAGGTAATCATCCTCCTGAGTCTCACGGTTCGACCTCTTTACCTGGATCGCTGAGAGTTCGTATGGAACATCAACGGCTCTGTCCTGGCTTCTTAATCTCATTTTGCGACTTCCCCCTTCTTATTGTCTTATTATGTGAAGGCTGTATGCGGGATCCGCATACTCCTTCTTTATGATATCAAGCGCCCGTCTTGCATCTGCCGTGTAGTCAAAATCCCTTTGGATATCCTCAAGGGTTATGTATTTTGTTTCTCCATTCTCTGCAATTATCGAGGCAAGCATCATATTTACATCCTTTTCTTCTGCCAAGTGGCTACATGTCCATTATAATCCATAAGAGACCTAATTTTCAATGAATTTAAGCGTTTATTGTGCGCTTTCAAGGGTCTTTTTAGGACGTAAAAGGACCGCCATCGGCGGCCCTTTGCAATCATATCTCTGAAAGCTCCTTGTATCTTACGACTTCCTTTTCTGCCCTCGTATTTGTATATACCCAGTATCCATCCCATACGGCATTTGATGCGTAAAACCTGCCTCTTTCATACTTCGCCCGAAGCCCCGGACACAGCATCCTTATCCTGTCCTCAAAGTCGGAAGGTTTTCTTGATGTGCTGACGAATACGTTGATATCGTCTACTTTCCCGTCTTTCTTTGTTGTATAGATAGGAAGCAGGTTCTTGTCGTTTTCCTTTATAAGTGCGCTCACTATCTGTTCTGCTCTCTCGTTTCTCATGTTTCCCCCTTTTTTACATGCTACACGGCTTTCAGTTTCATTCCATATTTGATTGCTTTGTCTATTTCGATTATAACGTCAGGATTGCGTTTTAGGAAGTCCAGCGTTTCTTTCGGGATATCTTCCTTCTTTTCTTTTTCATGTGAAAGGCGCATGAGGGTTTCCCTCTGGCTCTCTAAGAGTCCAAAGACTTCCGCTATCTTCTCGTTCTTTTCATCATCAAGGCTTTTCCTGCCGCCCCTCTCTAATTCCGAAAGGTACTGCGCGGATATGCCTATGAGCTCTGCGGCTCCTTTTTGGGAAAGTCCTCTATCTTTACGCATGGCTTTCAGATATTCGCCGTACTCCATATATTCATTCCTCGTCCAGCAGTTCTATCATGCCGCTGAGTGCTTCATAATATTCATTCATGGACGATATGCTGTTGTCGTCCTTCAGTTCCAAAATGCCTCCAAGTATCTCCGCTTTCTTTTCGGTATGCTCATACTTGTCTGAATACTTTCTTATCAGACTAAGGAGTGTCTCCCTGTCCTCTGTATCAAGCCTTACATATTCTTTCAGGTCATCAAACAGGTCGTCGTTAAGGTCGTAGTAAAGGGATACAAGACTTGTGAATAGTTCTTCCTCTTCCATCTTTTTCTGTGCCTTTTCACAGAAGTCGATTACGGTTGAAAGTCCCCATTCTTTTACCGCACCTGCGTTATCAAGGTCAAACCTCCCGGATGAATCTATCCACGGATTTGTTACTGCCATGTACGGATGCTCTGCCGTGATCTGCTCGTTTTCATCTTCAAGCCTGTAGTTTATCTTTGCGTATTCCTTTATCTGTCTTATCATTTCAGGTGCCATGTGTTTTCCTTTCTGAAATATCCCTTTCGCATCTTTTTCGGATATTTCAATTGTTCCTTGATACGAAACTGTCACGCTCTGCCTTTGTATCAAAGCTCCAGACTTCTGTTTCGCCATCATCTGTCGCGTAGAATGTTCTTTGTTCGTCGCTTATGTCTATTCCTATGCTTTCGGCAATTTTTCTTGCCTTTTCTGCTGATATCTTCTTTATTGCCATTACCCTGCTCCTTTTATTCGGGGAGTCTTGTAAAGTCATATCCGCAGTCAGGCTTATTTTTCTTAAGCCACTCCCCGAGGTCCTTAAAGAACTCTGTCGCTTCCCCGCTCCCGGACTGCATTTCTGATGTTTTATGCTCCTGTTGCCACTCGTACTCAAAGCATTCGTCTGTATCTCTTGGATCTGCGTCAGTAAACATGACATCATATTCGAGGTCGCATGCGAGGAAATATCTTCCGTCATCCATCTGACCGCCAAAAGACCATATACCGCCTCCAGTGCTCCATGATTCTGCTGCTTGGATTCTGTTGTTATCTGCCATCTGTATCACCATGCCTTTCTTTGATTGCTTATTTATCTTACCTTATTCTATTATATAGTGTCGATTTGTTCTATTGGTAATTTTACCAATCTTTATTCTGCTTTCTTGTTTTGTTTGTATATAGTGTCGTTTTGCTGTGCGTATGCAAAAGGGAGGTCTGCTTTCGCATCCTCCCTTGCTCTTATTTTTTCTTTATCTTTACTGTCTTTGCGACCTTGCTCTTTTTGAGCATCTTTGAATACTTATCGAATACTTTCTTGGGAACGTATATCTTTGCTTTCTTATGGATTCCCTTAAAGGCGTTCTTTCCGATCTTCTTTACATTCTTTCCGGCGAACTTTACCTTCTTGAGTGAACTGCATCCCTTAAAGGCATTTTTTCCTACCTTTGTCAC
>JAEEGL011721145.1_pt1 | contig 11216 bp, 9 predicted proteins | sample 9134231 | NCBI WGS metagenome assembly JAEEGL01 (sample SAMN16246548, study PRJNA631951) | gut metagenome | biome: gut microbiome; feature: rumen; material: fiber-attached | host: Bos | place: Iran: Karaj | collected 2018-10
ATTAACGGCAAAGTCTACGGCTCAAAAGCGACATTTTTAACTAGCGAAGAACTCGTAAAAATAGGCAAGCTCAAACACCCAACAAAAAATATCTGGCAGACTCAGCCGGATGAAAGTGCAGACAACTCAGTTCGCGTAGCTGCGCTCATAGATTCCAAAGGCGAGGTATTTGGTCAGGCTCTGGTCGGGCGCTCCATTACCGGTCACGCGCTCGAGCACCGCGATTTTATCCAAATCGAGATGCTAATTAACTTGTCCGCATCAGTTATCGGGGGAAATAAAGGGCTATAGCTTCATTCCTTGACATTTTTATATACTTGGTATATACTAAAACTATACAGATATTGACCGGCCCCAAAGGGTCGGCCGTTTTAGTATAAATCAGTAAACAATAGAAAGGAAAATATGGAAGGACTCGACCTCAAACAAATGACAGCGATGGTGAAAGTCATCGCCGAAGAAAAGAATCTTCCTGAAGAAACTGTTCTTGATGTAATTCAGATGGCAATTGCCGCTGCTTGGCGTAAGGATAATGGTGATAAAGATATGGATGTCCGCGCTGTTTTAAATGTTAATACTGGCAAAGCAGATGTTTTTATCACTCGTACCGTTATTGAAGACGGGCTCGCTTATAATCCATCTACGGAGATTCCTCAGTCTGAAGCCAAAAAAGGCGCCAAAGTTGGCGACACCGTAGAAGAAAAAGTTACCGTTACTGGTTTTGGCCGCGTTGCATCTCAAACCGCCAAACAGGTTGTTATTCAACGTTTACGCGAAGCTGAGCGCGAAGCCGTACTTACTATGTACGAAGACAAAATCGGCACAGTTGTTACTGGTATGATTCTTCGTGTCGACAAGAACGTTGTCCGCATCGATCTTGGGCGTACTGTTGGCATTATGCCGCGTTCCGAGCAGATTGAAGGTGAATATTATACAGTGGGCTCTCGTATTAAAGTTTATATCAAAGATATCGAGCGCTCTGAACGTGGTGCTGGCCTTCTTCTTTCTCGTGGCTGCCCAGAATTCGTCGAATATCTATTCCGTCAAGAAGTTCCAGAAATTGAGAATGGCACAGTCGAGATTCGTGGCATTGCCCGTGAAGCTGGTCGTCGCACCAAAATTGCTGTAATGTCTACGGTTCCTGGTGTCGACCCAGTTGGCACCTTCGTAGGTGGCCGCGGTGTTCGCGTCCAGGCCGTCATGAACGAAATTGGCGATCGCGAGAAGATTGATATTGTCACTTGGTCTGACAATGCTTCTGAATATATCCGCGAAGCTCTCTCTCCGGCCGAAATTTCCAAAGTTGAGATTTCTGGCAAAAAAGCAAAGATTTATGTCACCGAAGACCAGCAATCTATTGCCATCGGACGTCAAGGCCAAAATGTCCGTCTCGCTAGTAAACTCACTGGCTACGATCTTGATATTCAATTAGCTAAAGCTCCAGAAAAGAAGAAAAAGAAAAACGTCGAAGACTCCCTCCTTTCTGCTCTTGAAGATGCTGAGGCCGACGCCTAATACAAAGAAAACCGCCCCGAGTGGGGCAGTTTTTTGAACCAGTTTTTTTGGAAATCTCAGAACGGTTTCGCAATATACACAGGCCATCCTTGGGAAGCGGGCATCAACTTTTCAATCAGCTGTTTGAGCTTTCCGACCTCATCGTAGTGCATGAGAATGAGCTTCATTGACGGATAACTTGTGAGTAGACACTTCAGATCCTCGGCTACTTCACTGAAACTCAGATGCAGTTCTCCCTTTCGCGCCATAACATCCAGGTAGAATTCAATCGGAGGATCGTTGCGAGCGTTACGTTGTTCGTCACCAATCTTATCCCTCAGGAATTCCACATATGGGCTCAGCTGACTCGTGTCGCCAGAATAGATGATCAGTGACCCATCAACATTCAGGGCGAACCCACTTGCGCCACTCAGCCTCAGGCTGTGCGATGTTGGAATTGTCTTGACAAACCATTCCGGCGATACCATCCTACTGAGCGGTTTACCACTCTTGTCACGGAATGTGTATGCTGATCTGTAGCTATCAAACGATAGTAATTCATAGACTTCACCGCCATAATGACCGGGCAACGACCTCAGACCGCCTGTTTCCAGATGCATAACAGTTTCCTCACGGATTCTTTCGTCCACGATTATAGTCAGCGACGACCCAGGGGAATAAAGCCTGACGTCGAACGCCAGCTTATCTATCCCTGACACGTGGTCATAATGGTTATGGGTTATGCACATGTAGTAGTGCCTGAGATTCGGCATCATCCGAATCAGATCATCAGCTGCATACACATTCAGAAGCGACATGTCAAGAAATACGATAGTCTCGTCGTCTGGACAGAAGAACGCATTTGTGTGTGATCCTGATGCTCCATTCATGGTTCCGAAGAACTTCAGTTTTGGTTCAAAAGTCTTGCAAGGTTCACTCATCTCCAACCCTCCTTTGGATAAAGATTAAATAATTATAACATATTATACCAGTTTTCGCTACTAAGTATTGACAGTTTGATGAATAAAAGCTAAAATAAAGACAATTATTTCACTTGTATTTAATAATCATAACTAAAAGGAATTTATGAATCAATCCGAACAAGAGCGTCGTGCGCGTCTTATGAAACAAGGCGCAGAGCGTCTTCCCGATATAAAGAAGCGTTTTGAAGAAGCCCAAAAAAGGAATTTCAACAGCAATTTCGCGCCAGGTGGTAAAGATGCGAAGCTTGTCAACCAACCAGTCAAGACCAAAACATCCAAAAAAGCTAAGGCTACTAAAACGCAAAAAACTAAGGTTGTAAAACAGCCAGTAGCGAAAACCGAGGCCGAGAAACGCAAAGTTAATCTTTCCGTCTCTACTCGTAAAGGGGAAATGGTCCATCATCAGCGAATGCTGAGTCAAGACGTTAATGCTCAAGCCACTCAACACATCATCGGCATTCCAGTCAATAAATCTCGCTATAACGGTTACAATGGTCAACAGGTCACTAACGCCATGCTGAAGAAAGCTCGTCCCGATCCAGATGCTGTACGTATCATACCGATAGGTGGTCTTGGGGAAATCGGCATCGGTAAGAATATGACTGTTATTGAGTATAGAAACGAAATGATTGTCATTGACATGGGCGTGCTCTTTGCCGATGGCGACTATCCTGGTGTCAACTACCTCATTCCCGATATCAAATACCTAGAGGATAATAAAAACAACGTAAAAGCTATCCTCTTCACTCACGCCCACCTTGATCATATCGGCGCCTGTCGTCACCTTCTTCCAAAGTTTAATCCAACCACTCCAATCTATGCCACCGAATTTACGATTGGTATGATCAAGAAACAAATGTCAGAGCTTGACGACGAGCCAGACTTGAACTATATCACCGTGGATCCCTTTAAACACGAGCAGATCCAAGTTTCCGAGCATCTGTCTGTCGAGTTTATCCATACTTTGCACTCTATACCAGGGAATACCGCTATTGTTGTTCGCACCCCCAATGGTGTAATTTATCTGTCCGGTGACTGGCGCCACGAAGCTAATCCAGTTGGCGTGCAAACAGATTACGAACGCATTGATGAAATCGCTCGTAACGAAGGCATTGCGCTCCTTGTTAATGAGTCTACTAATATTGATTCACCGGGCAAACATCCACACTCCGAATTTGACGTCGGTGAGAACCTCGGTAAAGTCATGGATAACTATTCGAACGGGCGCGTTATCGTTTCATGCTTCTCTTCACAGATTGGGCGTATTGAGCTCATTCTTAAAGAAGCTCATGCTCGCGGTCGCAAAGTCGCCTTCTCTGGATTCTCCATGATCAATAACGTAGAAGTCGCTCTTCGTGCTCACGCCATCAAAGTACCTAAAGATACCATCATGAAGATGGAAGATATCATTAAGCTTCCGGATGACCGCATATGCATAGTCTGCACAGGGTCTCAAGGTGAACTTAACGCCGTGCTCACTCGCATGATCACTGGTGCCCATAAATACATCAAAATCAAGCCGACCGACACGATTGTTTTCTCATCAAATCCCATTCCGGGCAACGAGCCACATGTGGTTTCTACCGTTGGTGGCTTGCTGCGCGAAGGCGCGACTGTTATCCAGAACGGCAAGACTCATTTGACAAATCTTGGGCCGCTCCACCTCTCTGGTCATGCGTATTATGAAGATCACGTTGAATTCGTCACTCGTCTACAACCGAAGAATTACATGCCGTATCATGGCGAGTTTTATATGCTCGAGCACAATGCAGAGATGGCAGAAAACGTCATTGGCATTCCGCGCGATAATATCATTCTTTCTGATGACGGCGATGTTGTAGAACTCCGCAAGGATCAGACCATCCACAAAAACGGGCGCATATATGTTGGTAATAAACTTTACGACGATGCGGATCAGCCGGTCCATGAAGCCGTAGTAAAAGATCGTATTCATATTTCCCGCGAAGGTATTTTTGTCATCGTTCTCACCATGAGCAAAAAGACTGGACGTCTCATTAAGACTCCCGACATCATTTCCCGCGCATTTATTTATCTCGACAACTCCGAAGAGCTAATTGGCAAGATTCGTCACTATCTCCGCGCTAAAACCGATAAATCTGTTTCTACAGACCCAGAATTGAAAGTTTTGAAGGAAGAAATAAAAGAAGATATTACGCATATTCTTTACGACGCTACTGGCCACACGCCAATAGTTATTCCCGTTATTAACAAAGTTTAAAATCGCATATGAGATTTTAAACTCGTCCTAGCCACAATATTACACTGGTTCATCGACCAGCGGCCGATCTACTTATGCTGAATACTGGGCGAGTTCAGGTATGTCAAGCAATGATGATGCGGAAGGCTTCAGTTTTAGTTCGAATGGTGTGTGGGCAGGTGGCAATGGCGGCAGGAAGAAGTATTATGGTTACGCAGTCCGTTGCCTTATCAACGGATCGTCTACTTCACAAAACGCTCCATAAAACAGTGATACAGTACTACAAGAACAAAAAAATAATAATAATTTGCCACTACCGTTTTATCATAATTTATGTATAATATACGTAAGTAAACAGGATTTTTTGGCATGAACGACAACCAAACTAAAAGCGAAGATGGAGTCGTCGATAAAACAACGACTGACGCGCCTTCCTCAGAGAGCACAACCAATACCACTACCGAAGAAACGGATACTTTTACTTCCGAATTTGAGGAAGCTTTGCAGGCGGAAGTTGACGCAATTACTGCTAGCGAAGACGATTTAACGACGAACGCGAATACCACAGTTTATGGTCCAATCATAGTCAAAGATGAATTTTCTGCTACTAACTCCACAATCATTACCGACAAGGGTAACACTTTTACGGTTTCTGATGGCGCTACGGCAAACATTTCTCTAAATAATAACATCATCACCAACGGCGATTCAATGTCTGTCCTTCTCTTTGTCAGTAATGGTACCGCGACGCTTAACCTTATTAAACAGGTAGCTGAAGGCGATATTTTACTGGACAACATGTCGACATTAAATCTCGTGCTTGGCGAGTCTAGCTACTACATGGGCGCCATTAATAGCGGTGATGTTTCAAAGTCTGTTTCAGTTTCTATTGACGAGACTTCTCAACTCATTCTTGCTGGCGATTCCTATATTTCCGCACTTGATAACAAAGACACGACTAACATGAATATCTTTAGCAACGGGCACAAGCTCTTCGTTAATGGGGAAGAAGTTGCTATTAATGGAAGCGAAGCCCCAACGCTTCCAGAAGTCGTTATCGAAGAAAAAGAGACTAAAGAAGAGACCGTTGAGCCAGCTTCCGAAGAGACTACCGGAACAGAGTCTTCTGCTACGTCAAACTTAGTACCATTTATTGTTGGTGGCGCAGCGATTCTTCTTATTATTGTTGCTATTATTGCCATAGCCATACACAACAAGAAGAAAAATGGCCCTACTACCCCTCCATCGATAGATGGCATGAACGGCGGTACGCCCGACGGGCGCCCTGACTTCTCACAGTTTGACGATGGTCCTGTTGAGCACGGCGAAGGATATTACAAAGAAGAACCAATGACTACTCCACCTCCTACTCCAGCTGCACCGCAAGCGCCATCCCAACAGACATATCGACCAACACCTCCGCCATCCGAGTCTCATCGTCCGCTCGTAGGCCGGATGTAAAGAGATAGTCGCACCGGGCCCACAAGGCCCGGTTTCTTCTTTTTTAACTATTCCATGCTATAATAAAGGCACCCCCGGATGGCGGAATTGGCAGACGCGCTAGCTTCAGGTGCTAGTCCGAGCAATCGGGTGCAGGTTCAACCCCTGTTCCGGGGACCAAATTAACTAGCCTACCAAAGGCTATTTTTATTTTCTTGATATACATTTGCAAAACATGATACTATAACCTTAAGTAGATTAGTGGGTCAAAACAAACAGCAATCATCTAACTAATAAGTTGCTTAATGCAAAGAAATAGCGCCTAACCCTAGGTGATATTTCTAGTTAGTAATTATCACTTCTGTTATTTCTGCGGATTTTAGGAAGTTCACATAGTGGAGCAACTTCGGCGCACTGTTTTGCGTCATCACCATGCCAGTATTTACGACATAGCTCGCTCCGTTTTCTAGTTTTTCTCGTCCTCGCATAAATCTCGAAGGGAACCATTTTAGGAATGGCGCAACAATGCCACCGTGCAAACCGCACGTATCTATAATTAAATCCGCTAAAACCGGTACGCACCCACCATGTGTGTGTCCAAAGCTAAATACGTCAAATTCAGACAGTTCTGGCATCGAGTAAAGTTCGTTAATTGGCGCATGCGCTACAAACCAATGCGCCTTACCCTTTTTAAACTTCAGCACATTCTCATCAGCAAGCTCTTTTATATGTCTGCGCATTGCGGAGACATTCTCGCCTTTTTTATTGGGCTTGCAATAATAAATCTCTGGATCTTGTAGCATTCCAAAAATTCTCAGCTCCTTCACCTCAAACCAACCATCGATTAGTAACTCCACATTGCAATCTTTGCACAACTGTCTCCATTCATCAACTACGCCTTTCCTCGTGCGGCTCAGATATTCTGCATGCGACACAGGCGGCTTATGCGTCGGCTCTACCTGATCATGATTTCCAAGTACCATCACGGTTGGCGCAATCTTTGCGCAAGCCTTCATACTTTTCTTCAGTTTAGCAACTAATCTCACGTCATCGAATGACTTAGGCGTATCAAACAAATCACCCTGGAGAATAATCACATCAGGCTTCATTTTCTCGAGCTTTTCTTTCAGAATCTGGCGCTGTTTGTCTGACACGATTCGGCTCATGTGCCAATCACCGGTCAACGCTACCTTTACAGGATCTTTTACGTCCGCGCATTTAACTTCGTATCTCGGGGTACGGCAGAATACAGGTTCTTTTAAAAACATAATCTTATTATATCGCAAACCATGCTATAATGTTTGGGTAATGCAAAAACTTGCTAAATTCTTCGATGAATTCGCTCTCGCCGGGCGAGGTCTCTTGCTTGCAACTAGGAAGAAGTCTTTCTGGTTGTCATTTGCTCTAACTTTTCTTATTTTCGGTACTATAATTAACCTTTTGTCTTCCGGATTTACTTCATTTCAGCTTATCGGCAGTTGTCTTTCCGGTGGCGATATCTCGGGAGCCTTTAAGATAATCGGCGGTGCCTTCTTGGCTATCTTTGGCGTAGGACGTAGTTTCTTAGATTTTGCGCTCAACTTTATATTGACTTTACTTCAATCGGTTCTTGTCGCCTTAGTCGTTTTTGTTGCTAAACACAATCGCTCCGAAAAGAGGACTAAAGGAAACACTAAGGATGAAGAATCATCTATTAAATCTGCAGATTCCACTGGGGCAGAATCATCAGCCATCGTTGCTGGCCTTGCCGTGCTCGGCTCGGGCTGTCCGACTTGCGGTACCACTCTCCTCGCACCTATCATCGGAGCAATTCTCTCAGGTACCAGCGGCGCGGTTGCGCTTGCCGGTACGCTTTCGACAATCTTGAACATCTTAGCAATCATAATCGCGACACTGGTCTTTAAGAAACTTGGCGTTCAAACCTATGCTATAATCAAGAGTGAACACTTTAAGGAGAAACATCATGAAAAAAGTAGGTAGAGTTATAGCTCTTGTCGTTGTCTTTGCTTTAATCTTTCTTGCTATAGTAACCAGTAACGTCAATCAAGTCGACGTCGGCGGAGAAATTTGGAACCTAGCTATGACCACGGGAAATGTGAACGATGCTATTCGCCACTATGTAGTATATACAGATCTAATGTGCCCATATTGCAACTATTACGGTCGGGTCATTTGGGAAAATGATGAAGAATTTAAGAAATATGTTGAAGAAAATAAAATTGCCTATGAGGTCCGCGTAACTGACATGCTTTACGAAAGCTCTGGCGTGCAAATGTCTCGCCCGGCCGCCGAAGGCGCCTATTGTGCAGCCAGAGAAGATCGATTCTGGGATTATTATCATGCCGCACTCGACCATATTTTTGAAGATTACTACTGGAAGGGTATTGGTTATTCTAAAACCGCTCCAGCAATTTCTGATATGGATCGTGATTATTGGTACAAAATCGGTAAAGAAATCGGCCTTGGCGATACATTTAAGACTTGCTTCAAAGAATCGCAAGCTGTCCAAGAAATTGAGCAAAACACTATGAAGGTTGCCACTACAACTTCTGGTTTGCCGTATTACACTTTCGGTAAATTCTCTACTGGCGGCTTTGATCCAAGCTGGGAATGGGATACAGTTAAAACTATGCTAAACCAGGGACTAAAGTAGAGATTTCTTTAGCTTCAAATAGCACACAAGGCACCGCTGGCGGCGGTGTAAAGTCGGTTGGTTTTAGAGGATAGCGAATTTTTGTGCTATATTTTGCTAACAATTCGTAACCAAGTTGAGACGTGTAATGTCTGTCCGTTGCAATTAATTTTAAGGCAAACTGTTTTTGCAGAATCAAGTAAAAGCTTTTTGGAGGATTATCGTCTTCTATGAGCTTATGTACGATTTTTGAACTCAAATGGAATGGCGGATTCGCAAATACTTTATATCCAGAGGGTAGTTTCTTTAAATCATATTCCAAAAAATCTTCTTCAACTACCTCAACATTTTCTATTCCTCTTTGAGACAAGTTCTTTCGAAGCAGAGCAGCAGTTTTGACATCTGGCTCAATCGCGATAACTTTTGTACATCGTTTTGACAATGCGGAAGTTATTACACCGCTTCCCGCACCGATCTCTAGCACCGTATCATGTTTCCGGATATTTGAATGTCCAATCAACATCAATGCAAGCCTTGGGCTCCGCAAAAAGTGTTGCGATAGTAGATGATTGCGCATTATAATTCCGAGTCGGCAGTTTCACCGGTTATAAGATTCTTTACCTTGAATGCACCTGTACCGACTTCGTTATCACCAATTACGACTAAGTAATCTGCAGTTTTGCCGGCGAATTTTATTTTATCGCCAAGTTTCTTGTCAGAAAATACAATATCAACATCTTTGCCACGTCCGCGGAATTTCGCGGCAACTTTATAAGCCATCTCAATTTCTGCATCATTATTTTCGAAAGGAACGATCGCATATCGTTTACGTTCCGTATCGTTTTCATGAATCAAATTATACTCATTCAACACATAGAATAATCGCGTCAATCCAATCGAACCGCCCACGCCAGGGAACTTTTGGTCAGTATAAAGCTCGGCCAAGTTTTCGTACCGTCCGCCAGAGCAAATCGATCCAATTTCTTTATATTCAGGCAAAATCGTTTCAAATACAGTACCAGTGTAGTAGTCTAGTCCGCGCACAATCTTCATGTCTGCAATAGCGGACTCACCGAGACTTTGCTTTTCTAGTATAGAGAGTACTTTGTCAAGTTCACGCACGCCTTCCTTAAACTTTTCGTTTTCAAACCCAAAACCATTTAGGCGCGCTATCACTTCAGTTTTACTGCCGGCTATACTGATAAAATCAAGCACATTTGCCACGCGTTCATCACCAATTGACAGTTCCGCAAGCCATTCTCTAGTCTTTTCCGTCGGTACCTTCTCCGCGTGGTCAATGATAGAGAAAATCTCCTTAGAGACTTCTTGCAGATTCAACTCTTCTAAGAATCCAGCGAGAATCTTGCGATTCGATACACGCACGAGCTTCTGTGGTAAATGCATTGCGTCCAACGCTTCAAATAGTGTCAAAATCACTTCTGCGTCGTATTCTACGGCTAGCCCATTACGCCCAATTACATCGATATCGGCTTGGTAGAATTCACGGAATCGTCCCTTCTGCGCACGTTCGCCACGAAAGTTTCGCCCGACTTGCGTCACTCGAAAAGGGAAGGCCAAATCACTCTCGTGCTCAACGACGTAACGAGCTAGAGGCACAGTATGATCAAAACGTAGCGCTTGGTCTGCGCCTTCTGCTGATTCTTCGGTCTTCACTACTTTGTAGATCTGTTTCTCAGTCTCACCACCCGCTTTAGCAAACAAAACCTCGGCCCTATCGATAGTGGGGGTTTCGATTTCTAAGAACCCATGATGTCTATATACTTCCCGAATACTGTCTTTAAATTTATTAAACACGGCCTGCTCTTTTGGAAGTAGTTCTTGCATGCCGGAAATAGGGGAAGTATTTAGTTTTTTCATGCTTTTATTTTAGCACACTTTATGATAAAATACACCTTAGTGTGGCTCTGTAGCTCAGTTGGTAGAGCAGAGGCCTGAAGAGCCTTGTGTCGTTGGTTCAAGTCCGACCGGAGCCACCATTTGACAAAATACGCCAAATACGGCGTAATTTTTTATTCGTATTTCATATTGACACCACCACAAATAAGCATTACTATTATTACAAGTAGAGTAGGGTTATAAATAAACACATATCAAAGCTAAAATATTGTGTGTTTTTGGCAAAGCAATCCATATATCGTAATTGATTGCTTTATCTCAAAACATTCATTGGAAGGTCAAATAAACATTTAGTTATGTCAATTAACATAAGAAACACCGCCAGAAAGCGAGAGTTTCTTTATACCCTTCTTTCCATCAGCGCACTCTTCTTTCTCTCGCTCTTCATTGCTCCTCAATTCCTCCCCTCCCACTCTTTTGCCGAACCAGGAGTAGAAGCTACTACTACTCTTTCTATTTCTCCAAGCTCCACTCTAAGCCTGATTGCTGAACCAGGTTCTTTTGTTTCTGGTACTGAGACTATTAACGTTTC
>JAEEGL012677187.1_pt1 | contig 11216 bp, 6 predicted proteins | sample 9134231 | NCBI WGS metagenome assembly JAEEGL01 (sample SAMN16246548, study PRJNA631951) | gut metagenome | biome: gut microbiome; feature: rumen; material: fiber-attached | host: Bos | place: Iran: Karaj | collected 2018-10
CATCATCGAGAACATACCCTTCTTCATCTCACCACCGTACCAGGTGTTGAGGATGACCTGCTCGTTGCTGGTCACGTTGAAGACAACGGCGGTGTCGCTGTTCAGACCCAGTTCCTTGTAGTTGTCCACCTTGGCCTTGCTGGCGCAGTAAACGGTGAAGTCGGGCTCCTGGTCAAACTCTTCCTCATTCTGGGGACGGATGAACATGTTGGTCACAAAGTGAGCTTGCCATGCTACCTCCATGATGAAGCGAACCTTCATGCGGGTGTCCTTGTTGGCACCGCAGAAACCGTCAACCACGAAGAGCCTCTTGTTGCTCAGCTGCTTCACAGCGAGGTCCTTCAAGGCAGCCCAAGTGGTCTCGGTCACGGGCTTGTTGTCATTGGGATAGCCGGGGGTAGTCCACCACACCTTGTCGTGGCTGTTGGCATCGTCAACAATAAATTTGTCTTTAGGTGAGCGGCCGGTGTAAATACCAGTCATCACGTTGATGGCACCGAGTTCGGTCTCCTGGCCCTTGTCAAAGCCGGTGAGTTCGGGTCTCATCTCCTCGTTGAACAATACCTCATAGGTGGGATTGTAAAGCACCTCGGTAACACCAGTGATACCGTACTTCTCAGCTAAGATAGCCTTATCAAATCTTGCCATAATAAATCTTTAAATATTAATGAGTTAGAAATCTATCTATTTGAAACGCGCCGCAAAGGTACACATTAATTTATATACTGCAACGAGAATTAAAGAAAAATTTCTTTAATTGGCGCCTCGTTATGTTTTTTTAGCAGTTTAGCAACCTCCGCAACCGCAGTCGCAGCCCTCGCCGTGGTCATGTCCACAGTCACCGCCACCGCACTCCTCGCATCCGCATCCACAGCCGTGGTGATGGGGCTGGAGCTCCTCGGGCGTAGCGTCACGCACGAGCTGAACAAAGCCGCTGTAGCGCACGGTTTCGCCAGCCAGCTGGTGGTTGAAGTCCATGAACACCTTGTCGTCGGTCACCTTGATGACCTGTCCCTCGATGCGCATGCCTTCCTGCGTCATCATGGGCACTCGGGCACCGGGACGGATGTTCTCGCTGTCAAACTTGCCGTCGATGTGGAAAATCTCTTTCTCCAGTTCATAGATCAATTCGGGATTTTTCACGCCGAAAGCCTCGTGGGGCTTCAAGGTGAAGTCAAATTTGTCGCCTTGTTCCAGTCCCATGATATGGTTCTGGAAACCCTCGATGAGCGACAGGTCCACGCCGAACACAAAAGCGTCGGGATGTTCCTTGTTGAACTTGTACACACTGGTCTGCTCCTCGCCATTGACAACAAAGATTTCATATACCAGCTCTACATATTTTCCTGCTTGAATTTTCTCCATTGAATGTAATATAAAATTAGTTGAAAGTTATTTTTCGGCAAAGATACGGCAAATTTCGCTATTATTCGAGTTTTTTGGAGTAACTTTGCAAATTCAAAGATATAACCTGAACATGATGACAGACAAATTTGACATGGTGGCGAAGACCTTCCTCGGACTGGAAGGCGTTCTTGCCGACGAATTGCGCGCCCTGGGCGCCGAGGACGTGGTTGAGGGTAACCGCGTTGTTGCCTTCAAGGGAGACAAGGAAATGCTCTATCGGGCAAACTTTGCCTGCCGCACGGCAGTGCGTGTGTTGAAGCCGTTCCTCAAGCTGCATTCCAGCAGTGCCGATGACCTGTATGAGCAGCTCAAGGACTTTGACTGGGAACAGCTGATGACCGTGAAGACCACCTTTGCTATCGACGCCACAGTCTATAGTGAGGATTTCAATAACTCACGCTTTGTCACTTATCGTGTGAAGGACGCCATTGCCGACTACTTCAACGATAAGTACGGCAAGCGCCCCAGCATCCGCCTTACCAATCCCGACATCCGTCTTGATGTCCATATCGCCGGACGTGAGGTTACCCTGTCGCTCGACAGCAGTGGTGACCCCCTGTTCAAGCGCGGCTGGCGTGTGGCTCAGACCGATGCGCCCATCAACGAGGTGCTGGCAGCCGGCATTATCCTGCTGAGCGGCTGGGACGGGAAAACCGACCTGATTGACCCCATGTGCGGTTCGGGTACGTTCCTCATCGAGGCTGCGCTCATCGGAGCCAATATCGCTCCTGGCGTGTACCGCGACCATTATGCCTTCCAGCAGTGGCCCGACTATGACGCCGACCTGTTTGAGAAGGTGTATAATGATGACAGTGCCGAGCGCGAGTTTACCCACAAGATTTACGGCAGCGACATCGAGGGCAAGGCCATCGCCATTGCCCGTGCCAACGTCAAGAATGCCGGTCTGAACAAGTATATCGAACTGGAGCGTCGCGATTTTAACGACATCGAACTGGTGCCCGAGGGTGGCACGCTCATCAGTAACCCGCCCTACGGCGAACGCCTGAATGTCGAGGACATCGAGGAGCTGTACCGTGAAATGGGCTTCAAGTTCAAGCACACCTTCAAGGGCTATAACATCTGGCTCATCTGCAATAACGAGGAGTTGCACCACAAGGTGGGTCTTAAGCCCTCGGTGCGCTATAAGCTCAACAACGGAGGTCTGGATTGCGAGTTGCTGCAATATGTCATCTTTGACGGACGCTACGATGAGCTGCGCGAGCGTGGTGAGCACATCCGCAACGAGGGGTTCCGTGCCAGTGAGCGCAGCAAGGGCAACTTCAACAAGGTGGGTGGTGAAGACCGCCGCGGTCCTCGCCGTGACGATGACCGCCGTCGTGGCCCTCGTCGTGATGATGACCGCCGTCGTGGTCCTCGTCGTGACGATGATCGCCGTCGTAGTGAAGATGTCAGTGATGAAGAGCGTCGCCGCCGCGCCAACGTGGCGCGTGACCGCCGCATGATGGCCGATGTGGACAACCGCGACAAGGCTGGCCGCTATGATGATGATTTTGACCAGGAATTCCGTCACTCTTCCACGTTTGCCAAGCGCATCCTGCGTGACCGCAAGCCATCGTTGGGTGCCGATAAGGAGGTTCCCATCATCCACGGTCGCCGCAAGAGCTGGAAACGTCGTGATCTAGATGAACCTCAAGACAAGAACGATAACAACGACAACAAATAACTAGTACGATAGATTGAACTACGAATTACACGAATTAAGCGAATAAGATGTAAAATGGATTTGTGAAATTAGTGTAATTCGTAGTTTATTTGTTAAGATGTCAGCGAGCGAGTATATCAACGAGTATTTTAACGGTAAGTCCTTCATGCTGCTGTGTGCCATGGCACTGGTGGCGGTGACTGCCGTGTCGTTGTCATTGGGCGTAGAGCCGTCGTCCATTCAGGGCGAGGGGCTCTTCTTCCCGTTGCGAGGTACCCTGATTGATAGAGGTCCAGTGTCGGCTGCCATCAATCTGCTGTGTCTGTTGGCTACGGGAGGCATCATGCTGGCGTTGAACAAAGTGTTCACTTTTGTGCGCTCGATGACCCGGTTGTTTGTCTCGGCCTTTTTCCTGCTGATGCTTTCCAATCCGTCGGGTCTCGTGTCCTTCAATGCGGGCACATTGTTGTGCCTGATCACTGCGGTGACCCTGATGCCGCTGTTTGCTTCCTTCCAGGACAGCCATGCCCAGCGCAGTATCTTTCTTATTTTTGCCTTGATAGCGACGGGAACGATGTTCCATTATGGCTTTGTGGCGCTTATTCCAGCCTTTCTGTTGGGTTTTGCCAATATGCGTGTCCTTGACTTCAAGGGTGTGTTGGCGATGCTTATCGGCTTGGTGACGCCCTTCTGGATCGTCTTCGGTCTGGGGATTGTCAATCCGTTGGCCGTCCATGTACCGGGGTGGTTGCTGATGGAACGTCCGCAGATGAGCCTCGGGTTAGGAATGGCTGTAGCGACCGTAGTGCTAGGTGTCGTGTTGATGGCGATGAATCTGTTCACGGTGATGAACTACAGGATGCAGCCGCGCGTCTATAACATTTTCCTGATGATTTTGCTTGTCACGGTAGTTATTGCCGCCTGCTTTGATTACCATGATCTGGCGGTATTCCTGCCATTGCTCAACCTGATGGTGGCTGTGCAGGTGGCGCAGGCCTATACTCTGGCTACCTCATTCCGTTACCGCTTTGTGCTGATGTTATTGTTCACTGTCGTTTGCTTGGCTGTTGCCGCCTATAGTCTGTTGTCATGAGAGTTATTGTCGATAGCCATATTCCCCACATCCAGGGACTGATTGAGCCGCATGCCGAGGTGTTGTATCTGGAACCGGGCGACATTACCCGAACTGCCGTCATGGACGCTGATGCCCTCATCGTGCGTACCCGTACCCGCTGCAATGCCGACCTGCTGGACGGTAGCCGTGTGCGCTTCATCGGCTCGGCGACTATCGGCACCGACCATATCGACCTTGACTATTGTGCTAGCCGCGGCATCACCGTGCGCAATGCGCCCGGTTGTAACGCTCCTGCCGTTGCTCAGTGGGTCTTCTGTGCTATCCATGCGTGGATGCAAGCCCGTGGCATCGCCGTGCCCGAAGGGCTGACGCTGGGCATTGTCGGCGTTGGCCACATCGGATCAATCGTCGCACGCTGGGGTAGGGCACTGGGATTCACTGTCCTGCTCAACGATCCCCCGAGGGAGATGGCGGAGAGAACGGATACAACGGAGATGACGGATAAAACGGATATAACGGGGATGGATTCTGAGACGGTTTTTGATCCGTTGGAGGAGTTGCAGCGACGTTGTGACATCATCACTTTCCACACGCCGATAACCCGCGACGGGCAGTGGCCCACATGGCACCTGTGTGACCAGGCATTTCTTGCCGGCCTGGACCGTTGCCGCCTGATACTTGATGCTGCACGCGGTCCTATCGCTGACAATGCCGCCCTGTTGCGCTGGCACGGCGACGTGGGGCTCGACTGCTGGGAGAACGAGCCTGACATCTCTCGTGAACTGCTTGAAAAAGCCATCGTCGCTACACCCCATATCGCCGGCTACAGTGCTGAGGGCAAGCAGCGCGGTACCGCCATGATGCTCGCTGCCCTTAATGACTTCTACGGCTGGGATATCCCTATCCCGACGATTGCTAGCCCCGCCACAGGCGCGGCACAGGTAACCCTTGACGGCATTGCCGCCAGCTATGACATTCTGGCTGACACTGCTGCCCTGAAAGCCGACCCTGCAGGCTTTGAAGCCATCCGCAACCACTACCACCACCGTCCTGAATACCTGTAAACAAGCACCCCACAATATCGTGCTGTCCTGTATTTCGAGGCATTGCCTCGAACCCCAACGATATTATGTCATGATTTGCTATGCTTTTCCGTTTTATTAGCTATATTTGCAAATTAATTTAAACCTGATATATAATGAAGACCACAAGACTGACTCTCTTAGGAGTGATGTTGTGCCTGGCAGCAGTGGCATGGGCACAAACGCTGGAGCCAAATCTCAAATGGGGAAAGCCAACTGACGCAGAACTGAAAATGACAACCTATGCCCCCGACCCGGAAGCCGAGGCTGTGGTGTTGTGCAGTCAGACCGAGCTGAGGTTTGACTATTCCTCTGGCTCATTCAAATTGAACACATATACCAAGAAACGCATCAAGATTCTTAAGGAAGAAGGGAAAGACCATGCCAATGGCGGCATCACTTATATCTACAATGGTCATCGCTCGGGAGAATGTGAGATTTTGGCGAAGCTCAAAGCGACAGCCTTCAATATGGTCAACGGAAAGCTGGTCAAGACCAAAATGGAGGGCGACATGATCAATCATGAGGATGTGACTCAAACGCTCCGCTTGACAAAATATACTGTACCGCAGGTCACTGTGGGCACTGTCATCGAGGTGGAATATGAGATTGACAGCGATTATTTCTACGATATTGATGACTGGCAGGCACAGGAAGATATCCCTGTGATGTACACTTCGTTTGACGTGATTGTGCCTGGGTTTGTTTCTTTCCACATTGATGAGCATGGTTCCAATCGCTTGGCACGGAAGATTGAACCCATCGACATGAGCATGGATGTGGGTTATGACGAAGGCATCCTGCAATGCAGCGGTACGCATTATTGGTTTATCGGCCACGACTTGCCGGCACTGCGCGAAAAGAAACTGCTCTATGCTCCTGAATCCTATGGGCAGCATATAACAATGGAGTTGAACGCCATCCAGATACCTGGGCGTGAGGCAAAATACTACACTTCCAACTGGGATGATGTGGACAAGCAGCTATTAGAAGATAAAGAGTTCGGTGGGCGGCTTGGCAATAATCCTCTCAAGACCGAAATGCAAGAGGCAGGCGTGGCCGACATCGTTGACCCTGCAGAACGCATCATGGCCATCTACCGCCTGCTTAAGGATCGCGTCAAGTGGAACGAGAAATACACCCTCTATGCCAAGAGCGCTGACAAGGTGCTCGAGGAGGGTTCGGGCAGCAACGCCAGCATCAACTTTATCCTGATCAATATGCTCAGGGATGCCGGATTTGAAGCTTATCCTGCTGTGATGCGGTCGCGCGACAAGGGGCTCTTGACCAATGCCCGTGCTACTGTTAAAGAGTTCAACACCTTTGTCGTGGCAATCAAGGTGGGTGACAAGCTTTCCTACCTGGATGGCTCGATCGATGACGGTTGGCTTGATGTCCTGCCCGCCCATCTGCTGGTTGACCGCGCTCGAATCGTGAGCAAGGACAAACCGACCGAATGGGTCGACCTGAGGAGGGTGTCGGAATCCAAATCACAAAGCATGGTTATGGGCGTACTCCAAGCCGATGGCACCTTGCAGGCCGACATTCAGACGAAATATACGGGTCTGCAGGCGGTCTCGCTGCGGCATGATTTCCGCGCAGCAACCGACAGCGCCACTTTTGTGTCTAAACTGGCTCAGGAGTTGAACTGCGAAATTGAATCCCTCACCCTCGCCCACCATCACGGATTGGGACCTGAAGCTGAGCGGAACATGCACGTGACCAAGCATTACGATGCCGCGGGCGAATTCATCTACCTCAACCCGTGGGTGCTGACTGTGATGAGTGAAAACCCGTTGACCGAGGAGCAACGCACGTTGCCCGTCGAGTTCCCGTATCTCTACGCCGAAAACCTGACCTCAGAAATCACCCTTCCCGAGGGCTATGTGGTTGAGGCGCTACCTAAATCGCTGATGATCAAGAGTGATGATGGCAAGCTAAGATGCGTCATCGCTTCGACTACCGATGGCTCGACGCTTTCGTCAAATTGTCAGATACAGGTCGGCAGGCTTTTCTTCTCTACCAAGGAGTACCCCTTCGTGAAAAACTTCTTGGACGAGGTGTGCAAGCGACTGCAAGATGTCATTGTAATCAAGAAAGTGCAATGAGGAACAGTTTTTCATACTCCTGCTGCTGGCGAACCCCACCAGAAAATGCCTCCACTGTCCTGTCCCGTGTTTCGAGACATTGCCTCGAACCCCCAGCGATATTTTTTTATGATTTGCTAGGTTTTTCCGTTATTTTAGCTAAATTTGCGACATGTTATAAATCTGAAAAAAATGAAGACCATACAATTGACACTATTAGGATTGATGTTGTGCCTGGCATCCATGGCGTGGGCACAGACGCCGGAACCCAACCTGAAATGGGGTAAACCCACTGAAGCCGAACTGAATATGACCACCTATGCACCTGACCCCGATGCCGAGGCCGTGGTGCTGTGCAGCCAGACTGAGCTGAGGTATGACTTGTCCTCTGGCTCATTCCAATTGATCACATCCGCTAAGAAACGTATCAAGATCCTTAAGGAAGAAGGCAAAGACCATGCAAATGGTGGCATCTCTTACTTTTTCAATGGGCATCGCTCGGGAAACTGCGAGATTTTGGCAAAGCTCAAAGCGACAGCCTTCAATATGGTTGACGGCAAGTTGGTCAAGACCAAAATGGAGGGCGACATGGTCAATCATGAGGATGTGACCCAAACGCTCCGCTTGACCAAATTTACTGTACCGCAGGTCACTGTGGGCACTGTCATTGAGGTGGAATATGAGATTGACAGCGATCATTACTATGATATTGATGACTGGCATGCACAAAGCAATATCCCAGTCATGTACACCTCGTTTGACGTGACTGTGCCTGAGTATTTTTCCTTTAACGTCGATGAGCGTGGTTCCCATCCCCTGGAACGGAAGATAGAGCCCACCAACATGAAAATTGGGGCAGGTTTTCAATGTGGCGGTACGCATTATCGGTTTGTTGGCCGTAACTTGCCGGCACTGCGCGACAAGAAATTGCTTTATGCTCCTCAGTCCTATGGGCAGCGTGTGTCAATGGAGTTGAGTGCGATCCAAATACCTGGAATCATGTCCAAATATTTCTCTACTGACTGGAACGATGTGGACAAGGGGCTACTGGAAGATGAAGACTTCGGTTGCCGATTGGGCAAGAACCCGCTCAAGACCGAGATGCAAGAGGCAGGTGTGGCCAGCATCAGCGACCCTAAGGAGCGCATCATGGCCATCTACCGTTTGCTCAAGGATCGTGTCAAGTGGAACGAGAATTATGCCCTCTATGCCGAGAGCGCGGGTAAGGTGCTCAAGGAACGCACGGGCAGCAACGCCAGCATCAACTTCATCCTGATCAACATGCTCACGGATGCCGGATTTGAAGCTTATCCTGCCGTAATGCTGTCGCGCGACAAGGGGTTCATGACTGTCGCACGTGCTTCGAACAAAGAAATCAACACCTTTGTGGTAGCGGTCAAGGTGGGCGACTCATATTCCTACCTGGACGGTTCAATCGAGGACGGATGGATCAATGTCCTGCCCGACAATTTGCTGGTTGACCGTGCCCGCATCATAGGCAAGAACAAACAGGCCGAATGGGTCGACTTGATGAAATTGTCTGCAGGCAAGACACGCAGCATGGTTAATGCCGAGCTCCAGCCGGATGGCACCTTGAAGGCCGACGTGCAGACAAAGTTCTCAGGCTCAGAGGCCGCTTCCTTGCGGCGTGAGTTCCGCATGGCTACCGACAGTGCCACTTTTGTGTCAAACTTGGCTCAAGAATTGAATTGCGAAATCGAATCGCTCTCGCTTTTCAATCATCGCGGATTGGGACAGGAAGTGGAACGAAAGATGCACATGACCAAGCAGTGCGATGTCGCAGGCGACATGATCTACCTCAACCCGTGGTTGTTGACTGTGATGAGTGAGAACCCGCTGACCGAGGAGCAACGCACATTGCCTGTCGAGTTTCCCTACATCTATACCGAGAACGTTACCACAATAGTGAACCTTCCCGAGGGATATGTGGTCGAGGAGTTGCCTCAACCCTTGGTGCTGAAGAACGATGATGGCACATTAAGCTGTGTCATCGCCTCCGAAGTGAATGGATCAAAGCTGTCGTCAGGGTGCCAGTTTCAGATTAATAAGATATTCTTCTCACCCCAGGAGTATCCCGTTTTGAAAAACTTCATCGACGAGGTGTATAAGCGACTGCAAGATGTCATCGTAATCAAGAAAATGCAATGAGGCCACTGATTACCCTACTCCTGTTGCTGGCATGCGTGCTGCCTGCCGCATCTCAGACGGTCGATGCCGTCGTCGTGCAATCGACCACCGAGGTTGACTGTCGTGACATGCGCAACACCCGCATCAGCGAGCAGCGCGTCTATCGCCTGCTCCATGAGCGCGCCAACGACATGGCGCAGTTTGCTGTAGGGTGCAGCAAGTGGCAAAAGTTGACCGACTTCAACGGTCAAGTGACCGATGCCACAGGCAAGGTCATCCGCAAGTTCAAGAAGGGGGAACTCAGGCGCAGTGATCTGAGCAGCGAATTTGCTGATGACTTCTATACGCTCTCGCTTGACTATACGCCGCCCAGTTACCCAATTACTGTAGAATTCAACTGGGTCACCGAACGCAACAACGGCAACTTCGGATTCCCGACCTTTGCCCCGGTCGAAGCCTACAATACCCAGGTGGAACACGCCAGTTACGTGCTCACGGCGCCAGCCCAGATGGCAAGCCGGTACCTGTGCTGTAACATTGCCGACCAGGTGACACAGACCACCTTGAGTGATGGCCGCATCCGCTACAAGGCGCACATGGATAACCTGCCCGCTATCGATAGTGAACCCTATTCGCCCCCTGCCCGTGAAATCCTACCTCATATTCTATGGTCGCCAGGCAAGTTTGAATTTCATGGCGTCTCAGGCGATATGACGACATGGCAGGGATACGGGGAATGGATCCATTCGTTGCTCAAGGGTCAGCAAGAGCTGACGCCCAAATTCAAGGAGCAGCTGCACGCTATGACCGACACCTGCCGTACCGACCGCAGCAAGGTGGAGGTCCTCTACAATTACCTGGCCCAAACCACGCGCTATGTGAGCATCCAGTTAGGCATCGGAGGCTGGCAACCGTTTCCCGCCAACGAGGTGTGCCGCACCGGCTTTGGCGATTGCAAAGGCTTGACCAATTACCTGTGCGCCATGTTGCATGAGGTGGGCATCCCGGCCAACTATGTGATCATCGGGAGTGGCCGGCATCACCTTGTCACAGAGTTCCCGTCCAATCAGTTCAATCACGTCATTGCCCAAGTGCCGCTGCCGGGCGACACGCTGTGGCTCGAGTGCACGTCCTCGGCCTTTGTGCCTCTGGGCTATGTGCATGAAAGCATTGCCAGCAACGATGCGCTGCTGATTGACGACAACGGCGGCCACTTGGTAAAGCTTCCCGCTTACACCCCCGAGCAGAATGTTTCCTACAATAAGGCACATGTCACGCTGCAGGATGACGGCAGCGCCAAGGTCGATGTCAATATGCGATATGAGTGCCGCCAGTATGAGGACATGCAGCCCATGGTGTCGCGCACCGAGCAGCAACGTCGGGATGCCATGCTCACGGCCATCAACCTCTCGGCAGTCACACTTGGCGACTTCACTTTCACCGAGCACAAGCAGGGCTCTGCCACACCGCACATCGATGTGTCCATGCAGCTCGAGACACGCAAACTGGCCAACATCACCGGCTCACGCATGTTCGTGCCGGTGGGACTCTTTCACAAGGTGAACGTGCCGCGGGAAATGCAGCAACGCCAGCAGCCCGTCAACATCGACTATGGCTACGTTGATATCGATACACTGGTTGTGAGTATTCCCGAAGGCTTTGTGATTGAGGCCTTGCCGCAAGCGGTCAACGAGGTGACACCCCTGGGCGAGTTGTCCCAGACCTTCGAGGCCAATGATAACACCGTCACCATC
>JAEEGL013630138.1_pt1 | contig 11216 bp, 8 predicted proteins | sample 9134231 | NCBI WGS metagenome assembly JAEEGL01 (sample SAMN16246548, study PRJNA631951) | gut metagenome | biome: gut microbiome; feature: rumen; material: fiber-attached | host: Bos | place: Iran: Karaj | collected 2018-10
GTAAAAGAATTTCAGGAAAAAATCGGTAAAGCTCAGGTAGTCGTATTGGCTAACTGTGAAGGCGTTCAAGTTTCTGATATGACAGCACTCAGAAAAGCAGTTCGTGAAACTGGTTCTGAAATCCGCGTTGTAAAGAATACTCTCCTCTGCCGCGCTTTTCATGATACACCAATGGCCGAATTGGAAAAATCAGTTAAGGGTAACACCGCTGTTACTTTTGGTTATGATGATCCAATCGCTCCAGTAAAAGCTTTGTTTGCTTTTGCTGATAAGGCTAAGAAGTTCACTTTCAAAGCCGGTTTTATGGATGGCGAAGTTCTTGATGTTGCAAAACTTACAGCTTTGTCAAAAGTACCTGGCAAGAAAGAATTGTATACAATGCTTGCTTCTGCAGTTCAGGGTCCAATCCGCAAGTTTGCTTGTGTTATCGATGCTCTTCGCAAAAAGAGAGAAGAAGCCGCAGCTCCAGCCGAAGCACCCGCTGCATAATTTATTTCTTATTTAATAAACTTATTTACAAGGAGTTTTTACAATGAATAAAGACCAGATTCTTGAAGCCATCGAAAAGATGACCGTTCTTGAACTTTCTGATTTAGTTAAAGCTATCGAAGAAAAATTTGATGTTACTGCAAATGCACCAGTTATGGTTGCTGCTGCTGGCCCAGCCGCTGCTGCTGCTGAAAAGGATGAATTTGATGTAGTTCTTGAAAGCAATGGTACCAACAAGATCAACGTTATTAAGGCTGTTCGTGAATTGACTGGCCTTGGTCTCAAAGAAGCTAAAGACCTTGTTGACAGCGTTCCAAAGACTGTAAAAGAAGGCCTCACTAAGGCTGACGCTGAAGCTATGAAGAAGAAACTTGAAGATGCCGGTGCTAAGGTAACTTTGAAGTAATTCATATTTAGCTGATAAAAAAGCCTCGCATTATTGCGAGGCTTTTTTTTGTTTGTAGCCTACTCATTGTCATAAACGTATAGCTTTCAGGGCTAAAGCCCATATACTATACTTTTTATGACAAATGCATAGGCAATTAGCACAATCTAATTTGGACTTAAAAAATAGTTTTAGGACAGCCTCTCGCAGAGACTAGAGATGATACATTCACTACATTTTGGTCGTCTAGCTATACAAGTTTCTCTTCCGTGTAAAATCAGCCAGTGAGAGAAATTTATCCAATGTTTCTTTTCTACTATTTTCATTAAATCTTTTTCTATTTTTTCTGGGTCAGATTCTTTTGTTAAACCTATTTTCTGTGATAAACGGGAAACATGGGTGTCGACTACAATTCCTTCTGCTTTTCCGTATGCTGTTCCTAGTAAAACGCTTCCTGTTTTTCTTCCTACCCCAGGAAGCTTTGTAAGTTCATCCAGGGTTTGTGGTAATTTCCCATTATAAAGCTTTAATAATTCGGATGCGCAGTTTATTATATTCTTTGCTTTATTGTGATAAAATCCAGCAGAGTGAATATATTTTTCTAATTCTTTAATATCTGCTTTTGCAAATGATTCGATAGTAGGAAATTTTTTAAATAATGCTGGAGTAATCATATTTACTCTTTTATCTGTGCATTGAGCAGATAGAATGGTTGCTACAAGAAGCTCCCATGGAGTCATATGGTCTAATGCGCATTTAGGCTCAGGGTATTTTTCATTTAGTATTGTTATTATCTGTTTTACTTTGTTTTTCAGTGTTGTTTTTGTCATTTTCTTTCGGAGTATTTTTTAATTCCTTTTCTATTTCAGCCATTTTTTCTTTTATGGCTTCTTTAAGCTTCTTTTCATCTGGAACTGATAGATTGTTAAATAAAGCAAAACCGCAGCTTCCCAAAAAGAATAATGAGAGAATTAACGATGAAGTTTCTTTTAGTGAATTTAATTCTAAGTTACTAGCTATTAACCATATTACTACATAAAGAAATGAACAGATAAAAAACATAGCCATAATTGTAATAATCATTCTGACTATTTGTGGACCTTGATATTTCGACTCATCAAAATCCATTCTTCTTTTTAGAATGCCCTCAATTTTTTTGTTCGGATATTTCCCTAGTTGCATTCTAATCATGATATTTTTAAGCAGATTCATATTTTTTAATGCTTCATAATCCTCTGCAAGACTAGGTTCTTTTTCGGGCTCTTGTTCTTGGGTTTCTTTTTCCACACTTTTAGAAGAATCAGAATTAGTCTGCTTTTCCTTGCTATCAGTGTTTGTAGTCGTATTTTGATTAGTTGTATTTTTTTCTTCTGCCATGGCTATAATTTTATCATATAGATATATTTGCTTGCAATCTTGCTAATAGTACATAAATTTCTTGCATATTTATGTAGTTTTGATTATCTTTTTATAGATACTCATTAGGCGGTGAGATATGTCTTTAGAAATTATTGAATTATCTAGAGGCGGGTTCCTTGTGAAGACTTCTTGCGGATGTCTTCAGGTTGGTGCTCCCCCAGAAACAATCAAAGATACGATGAATATATTGGGCGATGTGCCTGATACTTTCGTTGTTCCAAATAAAATATTTTCGGTTGAACGAGGGGTTTCTCTTGCTGATTTTGAGTTCCCTACATATTTTAATTTCTTTGTTAAAAGACGACCTGTTAGAATAATCGGTTTCGACCATCAGTTAAAGACCTGCCAGCATGTTGTTAGAGAAGCTTTGCTGGGACCAGAAGTTTTAAATCTTGTTCGTGAATATCCTTATGGAATAAATCGCGATTTGATTCCTAATTTGCGCGCAGAAATGGAATATCTGCGAGCAGATGGGCTTTCTGGAAAACGTAAGGCTGAGTTGTCTGATATGATTATTCCTGTCCCATGGGGACCTAATAATAGAGTTCCTTTCGGAAATATGGCATTGGAAAGAACCAAAGATGTTCTTAGAGTCGTTGATGGCACTGAAGTTTTAGCAGAAGTGCCTTTAGATATTTCTTTTGGTGCTAATGTTCCAGATATTAAGTCTACCAAACCTTTTGAACCACCTTTATTTGGTTTGACTGTAATAGGTTCTGGCTCTGGCTTTGATACAAAAGAACTGACAAGTGGTTTTATTCTTTGGATTAATAAACGCGGAATTTTGGTTGATCCGCCAGTTGATTCAACAAAATGGCTTAGAACAATGGATATTAATCCAAGACTTATTGATGATTGTATCCTTAGTCACTGTCATGCCGACCACGACTCCGGTATTCTTCAAAAGTTATTAGAAGAAAAGAAGATTAATCTTTATACCACTGAAACTATTATGGAAAGTTTCATAAGGAAATACCAACCCTTAACCGGACTTAATCGTAGTAGTTTTATGGGACTCTTTAATTTCCATCCGATTAATTTACAGGTTCCCATAAGAATTAATGGTGGTGAATTTAGATTTTTCTATACATTGCATTCTATTCCTACAATAGGATTTGAAGTATATTTTCAGGGAAAGAGCTTTGTTAATTCATCGGATTCTATGTATGATCCTGCAATCTTTAAAAAGCTTTATGAACGCGGTGATATAAATAGATTCCGTATGATAGAACTTCAGAATTTCCCATGGCATCATTCTGTAATATTCCATGAAGCAGGTATGCCTCCTCTGCATACACCTATGCAGAATCTTATAAATTTGCCTGAATCAGTTAAAAAACGTTTATATCTGATGCATCTTAGCGATACTAAGATTCCAAAAGATGCTGGCTTGAAAAAAGCTCCTGATGGCAGAGAGTCATCTATTATTATTCCTGTTGCTCCACCTCCAACTAATGAAGCATTGGAATATCTTGATGTTTTAAGTCATATCGATTTGTTTTCAGATTTATCTATTGATAAAGCTAGAGAATTTTTGACATTGGTTAAGGTTGAAAACTATAAACCAGGTGACTATTTAATAAAAGAAGGCGCTATTGGCGACAGATTTTTTATGATAGTCAGTGGAAGAGCTAGAGTTGAGCGAAATGGAGAAGTATTTAAAGTTTATTCCAATAACGACTATATTGGAGAAACTTCTATGATTCTCAATAAACCTAGAAATGCCAATGTTATTGCAGAATCAGAAATGCGTGTACTTACTATGGATAAGTATGATTTTCTATATTTTATCAGAGGAACCGAAGTTGCACGCAGAATGAAAGTTGTGGCTCTCAACAGAGAATTTGATACTTGGCAGCTCTTTGATGAAACACCAGTATTGAAAGGCCTTTCACCCACACAAAGGACTCACTTGCAAGGTATAATGAGCCGTGAGGTTTTGCCTAGCGGTACTATATTTGCCCATCAAGGTCGAGTAAGAAGTAAATTCTTCTTAGTAGACAAAGGATTGGTTGCTCTTGTTAGAGATAATAAAGAGATAGTTAGAGGTGGGCGTGGTAGTTTCCTTTTCAAAATTTATGGAGATATGAGAAGAGGCGGTTACCGTTTTTCATATAAAACAATAGAAGATTCTATTGTTTATACAATGGATATATTTGAGTTTTATCATTTCTTGGAAAAGAACCCTGGAGTATTCCTGAATTTAAAGGAAGTCCGTCTGCGTGATTCTATCATAAATAGTGGTATTAAGGAAAAGGATTCATGATAGATAAATTTCAAGCAAGTATGCTTGGTTATGCTATAGGTGATGCGTTAGCTGCACCAGTAGAAGATGTGGTGCGTTATCCAGATGAAGGCGAGGAAATTGTTAAATATTATACAAGAGCTTCAAAGTCTCATCCGCTGTCGCATCTTTTAGCAGGACAATATTCAGATGAAACCCAGTTAATGCTTCTTGTTGCAAGAAGTCTTTCTGATTGTGGTTGTTTTTCTATAAAAGATTTGGAACGTAAATTTATCGACTGGTTTCATTCTCAGAAGAAACGTTCAGAATGGCGATTTCCAGGAAATACCGTAATGACCGCCTGCAGAAAATTAGCAGCAGGTGCTACCTGGGAAACTTCTGGTTCTTTGTCTGCTGGTAGTAATGCCGTTTGTAGAGTATTGCCATATGCTTTAGCTTTTTGTAAGTCTCCTTCAATGCTAAAAACAAGTTTAGATAAGTCTTGTAGATTAAGTCATACTGATCCAAGATGCTTGGGGACTTCCCTTGCCTTCGCTTCTATTATCAATATGGGATTATCTAACGAAGAGTTTTCTGTTGATTTTATTTGTAGCAGAGCAATAGAAAAAGCTCAACCCTATGCTATCGAAATGGGCAGAAAGTTAAAAATAGTTAAAGACTCATTAAAGCTTGATTCCAAAAGAGCTATTTCTAATATTGGTAATACTGGATATTGTGTAGATACTTTTGCTGCTGCACTATATTGGTTTTTGAGAGCTGAAGGCAGATTTGACAATATGATAATCGGAGCTGCAAACTGCGGTGGAGACTCTGATGCCATAGCTGCAATGGCTGGAGCTATGTTTGGAGCTTGGTTTGGCTTGGCTTCTATTCCTGAAAAGTGGTTTGAAAAACTTGAAGGTTATGAAGAAATAAAATTATTAGCTTGCAATATCTATAGAATAGCTATTCCAGAAACTGCAGTCTAAATGAGTAATACAGATAATAAAAAATGGATTTTGGCTATTGACCCAGGTTCCGATAAAGTTGGTTATGCTGTAGTTAATTTTGACGGCAGTCATGGGGACTTAGGTATTGGTTATCTTGCAGATATGCATAGAGTTTTTGCAAAATATTGCAGAGATACTACTAATCCTCCTCAGTTTATTGTTATGGGGAATGGAACAAAGTGTGGCATCTTATGTAAGCTTTTTAATAGCTTAGAACTTGATATAGATATAAAGCTTGGGGATGAAAAAAATACTACCTACTTAGCTCGTTCCAAATACTTTGAAGAAAACCCGCCAAAAGGTTTCTGGAAATTAATACCCTTAGGTATGCAATTCCCTCCGAGACCTATTGATGATTATGCTGCTCTATTGATTGGAGAAAACTATTTAAAAAAGAATAATCTAATAGAGCCAATTAAAGATAATGAAACAATATAATAAACTTTTTTTATTTGCTTTGGTTGGATTAATAGCTGTATTTTTAGGCTTTTTTGCTTTTAGTCCGCAAACAATGCTGGAGTTATATAAGAATTATAGCTATTGGTTTATAACCATAAGTTGTATTTTATGGATAATATCTATTATTGAACCTTTTGCTGAATCAAATAAAACTGAGAATAGTGGCAATACTCTTTTTCTTACAACCAAGTTATTTTTGAAAAATCATTGGGTTGCTCTGTTTTTGTCTTTGTTTTTGATGATATTGGCGATATTTGCATGTAAGCCTGATTTTCGTATTCTTGCCGATGAAACCAATTTGTTGTCTGTTTCTCAATCTTTATATAATAGTAGAGAAAGTCTGTTAGATTGTTCTTCTTTTGTTTACAGAAAAGGCATAAAAGAAATCATTATTGGAAGATTGGACAAAAGACCTATCTTTTTCCCATATTTATTGAGTATTATTCATGTTTTAACTGGTTATAGACCAGAAAACATTTTTATACTGAATTTTATTGTTGGCTTTATTTCATTATTTTTATTCTATTATTTGATTCAATTAATATATGGAAGATTTTGGGGAATTATTGGATTAGTTATTCTTGTTTCTTATCCGTTGTTTGTTGTATATACAGCTTCTGCTGGTTTTGATGTTTTTAATATGATGTGTTCGTTGGTATTTTTTATTTGTTTGTATAAATTTATAAAGAATACCAACGCTAAATCTGCTGAAGTGTTATTGTTATGGCTTCCTCTAATTGCTCAAAGCCGTTATGAATCTGTTTTGTCTTTAATTATTGCTTTGCCACTGGTATTTTATCTTTTGCCTAAAGAGCAATATGAAAAATTTAGCTATAGATTTGTATTTTTCCCTTTATTGTTGATATCACCAGCATGGCTAAGACAGGTAACCAATAATCCTACAGACTGGCAAATGCAAGGCGGTGATTCTGTTTTTTCTTTAGAATGGCTTTGGCAAAATATAAATAACGCTATTTCTTTTTTTATGACAGGTGATGTTTCTTATGGAGTTATACCGTTAATAAGTATTCTGGCTTTAATAGGCTTTATATTTTTTATACAGGAAGTATTTTTCAAAAAAACATCTGCTTTGATACAAAATACAAAATTTTTACCTATTCGTGAATTTCGTATATTTTGGATATCAGTATTTCTTTTTTATATTTTACATGCAATTGTAAAATTATCTTTTAAACTATGTGATTTTACAGATGTTTTAGCTTGTAGACATGCAATTATATTTTTACCATTATTGATAATTATGGCGTTAAGTTTTGGGGTTTTGCTTAAGATACATTATTCAATAAATAGGTTTGGTATTGCTATTGCTTGTCTATTTTTACTAATTGTTTATTGGCCAGATATTAATTCTCTCTGTGGAACAAAGGAAGTGGAATTATTTCGTGAATTTAAATTTACGAGAGAGTATCTTGAAACAAATTTTCCTGATAAACGAGATTATATAATACTGTCCAAAGAAGCTTATTTATATACTCCATTAGGTTACAATTCTGTTTATATTAGTCTGTATAACGATTTTAACGATTTAATCAAAGGTTATTACGATAAAAAATACTGCAGATACTATTTGGTATTTCAAACATTGAATAGTGAAACTGGATTACCTTTTGATGGTTACGAATTTCCAAAAGGATTGAAATCTGAAATATTACTTGAAACTCAATTTAAAAAGGGTTTTTTATATAGAATTTCTCGTTGTGTACCTTATAATGATAATCAATCATTAAAAGAAGAAAAGTAGTTAGAAGGAATAAAAATGCAATTAGCTTTATTTGTAATAATAGGATTAATAGCAGTTTATTTGGGTTTTTTCTGCTTTGATGATTATACGATGATAGATTATTATCAAAGATATGCTTATTATTTAATAACTATAAATATTGTTTTATGGTTGATTTCATTAGTTAAATCTTTCTTTTATACTGAAACAAAAACAGAGAATAATAATTACTTTCAACGATTTAACTCTTTTTTTAAAACACATTGGGTAGCTTTAATTCTTTCTTTTTTATTAATGGTTTTGGCTACCCTTTCCTGTAAACCTGATTATAGAGTTTTAGGTGATGAATCTATTTTGCTTTCTATTTCACAGTCTTTATATGAAACAAAAAAAAGTTTTGTTAGCTGTTCTTCTTTAGAAAACTATGAAGGCACAAAAACAGTATTGGTATCTGTTTTAGATAAAAGACCTATTTTCTTTCCTTATATAGTTAGTGTGATACATTCTTCAACTGGTTATAGACCAGATAATATTTTTATATGTAATTTTATAATTGGGTTCTTGTCTTTGTTTTTAATATATTATCTTATTTATTTGATGTGTGGAAGGTTTTGGGGAATAAATGGATTGGTTTGCTTGGCTGCTTATCCTTTGTTCATTGTGTATTGTACTTCTGCTGGTTTTGACATATTTAATATGATGTGTTCTCTCATATTCTTTGTTTGTCTTTATAAGTTTATCAAGAGTTCTGATGCAATCAGAGCAGAGTTATTCTTGCTATGGGTTCCTCTTTTAGCTCAAAGTCGATATGAATCAGTTTTGGCTTTATTAATTGCTTTACCCTTAGTTTTTTGGCTTTTACCGAAGAAGGAATACTCTAAATTAGGTATAGGCTTTGTTTCTTTCCCATTATTCTTTATCGCTCCTTTATGGTTAAGACTCTTAACCAATAAAGCATCTGATTGGCAGATTAATAATGGAGAAGCGGTATTTAGTGTAGAATGGTTTTTGGAAAATATTAATGCTGCAATTACTTTTTCTCTTTCTAATGAAAAGGCTTACGGTATTATTCCTTTGATAAGTATTATAGGTTTTATTGGTTTGATTTTATTTTTATCGGATACTTATTTTAAAAAGTCATTAAAACTAAATTATATAGAAGAGTTAACTATTCGTGAACATCGTATTTACTGGGGAGCTTTCTTTCTTTTTTATCTTTTACATGCTATAGCTAAATTTTCTTATAAGTTATCTGATTTAAGAGATGTATTGGCTACTAGACATGCTATTATTTTCTTGCCTTTATTTATAATTATGGCAATTTTGTTCTTGTATAGAGTCAATTTGAAATTATGTTTTAAAAGATATTACTATTCTATTTTATTCTTTTTACTAGTGGTTGTTTATTGGTCAAACAATGTAACTTCTTGTTGTGGACAGCCAGAATTGGCTATACCTTCAGAATTTAGAGAAGGGAGAAATTACATTGAAGCAAATTTCCCAAATAAAAACGAGTATGTGATTGTTAGTGACAAACCTAATTTTTATGTTCCTTTAGGTTATAGTTCTATTAATTTTACTGCTTATAAACATTTTAGAGAACTAATAAGGGATTGTTGCAAAAAAAATAGTAATTCTTATTTATTGGTTATTCAGTTGTTAAATGAAGATATGACTCCTTTTAAGGGTCAGGAAATGTTTGACGATGTGGATTCGGAAATAGTTTTCGAAGTTTGTATTACTAAAGGTTATTTTTATAGAATCTCTAAATGTGTTTTTAAAGATGAAGCAAAATAGTATATATAATATGATTTAGAGAAGCATAAAGTAAATGAAAGAGCATTAAAATGGGTATTATCATTATTATATTGACTGTATTAAGTGCAATTCTTTCTTGTTTGTTAGGTTTTTCTTTTTTTTCTAACGATAAGATGAAAGAACTTTATACCTGTTATGTATTTTATATTTTGATTGCTAATCTGATTCTTTGGGTGTTAGCAATAATTAAGGCTAGAAAACAGACAAAGAGTTTTTATTGCGAAACTGCAAGTTATTTAAAAAAACATAAGTGGGCTGTTTTTTTTGCTTTTCTGTTAACTATTTGTGGGGTTTTTGCTTCAAAACCAGATTTTAGAATTTTAGCAGATGAGACAAATTTGCTTTCTATGTCGCAGGCTTTTTATGAAAACAGAGAATGTAAAAATATTACTTCTGCAACTTATTACTATTATGGTTTTAAATCGATAATAAGTTGGGATGTAGATAAGCGACCAGCTCTTTTCCCGTTGTTTGAATGTTTCTTTCATTCTATTTTTGGTTATAGACCAGAAAATGCTTTTGGGGTAAATGCTATAGCCTGTTTTTTGTCACTGATTATTTTATACAATCTTGTGACAAGTCAATTTGGGCGTTTTTATGGAAAATGTTCAATGCTACTTTTGTCTGCTTATCCTCTTTGGGTGTTATACTATACTTCGGCAGGTTTTGAGGTTTTTAATCTTTTATTTTCACTAATTCTATTCTGGTATCTAGCTAAATTTATAAAGGAACCTAATGCTGTTAATACAGAGGTTTTGCTGTTATTATTGCCTCTTATAAGTCAGACAAGATATGAGTCTGCAATTTCTGTTTTTTGTGTTTTGCCTGCAGTGTTTTTGATGCTTCCTAAGGAAGAATATTTAAAGTTTTCTTATAAGTTAGTTATTTTCCCTTTATTACTAGTTCCGGTTGCTTGGCTCAGACTTCTAACCGATAATCCGACAGGATTACAGATGGACGAAGTGGGTAAAAAGGCCTTTGCATGGGAACATTTTGTAGATAATACAAAAAAAGCGCTTGAGTTTTTTACTGGTCAGGATCTTGCTTATGGTATTATTCCTTTGGTAACTTATTTTGCTGCTTTTGGCTGTGCCTGGGCTTTTATTAGTTTTGTTATTAAAGCAGTAAAAAAGAAGATTACTTATAAACAGAGTGTTTTCTGGTCTGTAATTATTGTTTTTTATTTGTTCCACGCAATTATAAGATTTGCATATTATTGGGGAAATTTGACTTACAGGTTTAACTCTAGGTTAGGAATAATATTTCTTCCTTTAATTGTATATTTTGCTATTTATTCTTTTTATAACTTATGGCAGGAACTAAGATTAAAAAAGGTTTTTGCTGCTATTATTGCTGTTATACTATTGCTGGTTTATTGGCCTGTCGCAGGTATGAATCTTGGGGTAAGAGACCTGACTTTATATAGGGAGTTCAGATCGGTTAGAGAATACCTCGAAAAGCATTTTTCCAATAAAAATGAATATATATTAGTAGCAGATAGAGCTAATATGTATGTTCCTTTGAAATACAGCACGATTAGCTTCAATCATTTTAATAATAATGTTTCTAATTATAAAAATAGCTTATCGAACAGGACGTATAACTATATTATATTTGTTCAAACTGTTAATAAAGCAACTGGTAAAGCTATTAGCAATTGTAGTATTCCTA
>JAEEGL015646348.1_pt1 | contig 11216 bp, 10 predicted proteins | sample 9134231 | NCBI WGS metagenome assembly JAEEGL01 (sample SAMN16246548, study PRJNA631951) | gut metagenome | biome: gut microbiome; feature: rumen; material: fiber-attached | host: Bos | place: Iran: Karaj | collected 2018-10
GTTTCTCATGCAGGTACATCCACTATTAGTTTTACATATGGAAGCGATAATATAAAAGATGTACCAACTGGAAATTATTATATTACAGTAGCTTATTTTGCCGACGGCACAACCCTCATGAGCGAGGTAAAGAGGAAGTAGGTGATTTAAAAGACTTTGCAAAATTGTTTATGAAATATATAAGTAAATCAATCGAGCAAAAGGAAATGATACAATTAATAAAGTGTTAAAGTATCGTACAAAAGCATATTATAGATTTTCTTGATGTAAAATCATTGAAAATTTCGGAAATGGGACTTAAGATATAATAGATAGTTTCTACATAAAATGTGCGGATTAAAATATGGCAGAGGTTAATTATGAACAAAAAGCTTAAAAGAGTCGTTTATATTGCTTCAGTTATTGGCATCATTTTAATTGTTGGTTTAGGCACCGTAGTTGTGTTTATTGCCCGCAGGCAGTTTACATCTTCTGTTCGAAAAGAAATGGAAATTACTGCCCGCATTACTCGTGCAGATTTTGAATCGGGTATGAACGGTCAGCTTCAGCTGGTATTGCAGTTGATGCGCATGCCGTCTGTAACTGAGTATCTGAAAAATCCGTCTGATAAAAATATTCGTGCCCGTGCTTTTGAGGATTTACAAACTTTTAAGGATGCATTTACATCAAAATCGGTTTTCTGGGTTTCTGATGTAGATAAGGCTTTCTGGAGCGACATGCAGTTTTCATATTACATTGATCCGAATAATCCGGATGATTACTGGTATAATATGACTATGTACGAAACGGATGTCTATAACTTTAATATCAACTACAATCCATCATTAAAAGTAACAAACCTTTGGGTTAATGCTGTTGTAAAAGAATACGGCAAATCTTTAGGAATGCTTGGAACAGGTATTCCATTAACAGATATGATTTCATCTATTTATGCGAACCTTGATGATAAAACAACGATGTATCTGTACAACAGTTCTAAAGAAATTACAGGTGCAACAGATGATTCAATGTTGAAAAAAAAGCTGGATATAACAGAAGAAATGCCGGACTTAAAAAACTTTGAGATTTTTCCGACTGAGTTTGCTTTTTACTCAACTGTTGAAGGTGAATACATGATTGCTCCGCTTTCTTTAGTTGGCTGGCACATGGTGCTTTTCAGACCTTTCACTATGGCTGAATATTTTAACTACGGAAAAACTGCAATCATTGCGGCGATCTGTGCTTTAATTGTCGTTATAGTTCTTGCAATTCAGATTATCACGATGTTGAATCAGCTTACAATTTTAAACGAAGCGGTAGTTGATCTTTCTTCAGGAAATGCTGACTTAACAAAGCGTATCAGTATTAAAAATCAGACTATATTTAAGGTTTTCTCGGATGTTGTTGATAACCAGAATAAGTTTATCGAAAAACTTCAGGCAATAATTGCAAAAATAAAACATTCTGAACAAAACCTGAATTCTGTGGGTAATTCAATGGCAAACAGCAGTATCAGAACAGTTTCTGTAATGTCAGATATTCTTGCAAATATCCAGAATGTTGATGCACAAATCAATCTGCAGTCTGATAGTGTTACCGAAACCGCAGGGGCTGTTAATCAGATTGCAGCAAACATCAATATGCTGGATAACCTGATTCAGGAACAGACTCGCGGAGTTTCTGACGCTTCGTCGGCTGTTGAAGAAATGATTGGTAATATTCAGCATGTAAATTCATCGGTAGATAAAATGGCGGATTCATTTTCACAGCTTGAATTGCAGTCTCAGGAAGGTCAGTTAAAACAGGTGGCTGTAAACGAAAAAATCCAGCAGATCGAAGAAAAATCAAAGATGCTTCAGGAAGCAAATCAGGCCATTGCAAATATTGCAAATCAGACAAACTTGCTTGCTATGAATGCTGCAATCGAAGCGGCTCATGCCGGGGCATCTGGAAAAGGTTTTGCCGTAGTTGCTGATGAAATTCGTAAACTTTCGGAAACATCTACACAACAGTCTAAAACAATTGGCGAGCAGTTAAAGAGTATTCAGGAATCAATCAACGAAGTTGTGTATCAGTCTAATGAATCAAGTAAGTCGTTTACAAATGTTTCAAAAGAAATCAACATTACAAATCAGATTGTTTCTGAAATAAAAAATGCAATGGACGAACAGATTGAAGGCTCGAATCAGATTATCAGTACTTTGGGTGCAATGAAAAACAGTACTGCTGAAGTTAATACAGCCGCAAAAGAAATGATTGAAGGAAATAAACTGATTATCAAAAATGTTGATGCTTTGCAATCTTCTGCATCGCAGGTAAAAGGCAGCATGGATAAGATGACTGAAGTTGCACATACGCTGAATCAAACCAGTTCCGAAATTCAGGATATTTCTAACAAGATAAAAGGTTCAATTTCTGAAATTGGAAATCAGATAGAACAATTTGTTTCATAAATATCCATAAATTATTTTTTTTGTGGTGTCAATGTGAAAAATATTTGTTATATTTAAATTGGCACACACAAAGGAAAAATTATGAAACAATATACAGTAACAGGAATGACTTGTGCGGCTTGTTCTGCCCGTGTAGAAAAGGCAGTTTCGCAGGTTCAGGGGGTTGAATCCTGCTCGGTAAACCTTTTAACAAATTCCATGGGAGTTACAGGGACTGCAAATGATACGGCAATTATCGAAGCTGTTATTAAAGCCGGATACGGGGCATCTGCAAAAGCCGGAAATAAATCTGCAGCTAGTGCAGCGGACTCAGTAATTAAGGCCGGGACAACCGGAAATAATCCTGAAGAAAATGCTTCATCAAACTACGACGAATCCCTTAAAGATTACGAAACTCCTGTTCTAAAAAAACGCCTGATTTTTTCGATCGTGTTTTTATTTCCTTTGATGTATGTTTCTATGGGGCATATGATGTGGAACTGGCCGCTTCCATTATGGCTGGCTCAGAATCATGTTGCAATGGGACTGTATGAACTTTTGCTTGCTGCCATCGTTATGGTTATTAATCAGAAATTTTTTATAAATGGTTTTAAGTCGCTTTTTCATGGTTCACCTAATATGGATACTCTTGTTGCACTAGGCTCGCTTGCGTCTTTCGTTTACAGCACGTGTAATCTTTTTGCAATGACAGGTGCTGTGCTTTCTGGCAGCAATGAAAATGTAATAAAATACATGCATGAGTTTTATTTTGAAGCGGATGCAATGATTCTGACTTTAATTACTGTTGGAAAAATGCTTGAAGCCCGTTCAAAAGGAAAAACAACCGATGCCTTAAAAAGTCTGATGAAGCTCGCTCCAAAAACTGCGAACATTCTGATAGACGGTGCAGAAAAATCTGTTTCGGTTGATGCTGTAAAAAAAGGCGATATTTTTGTTGTTCGTCCGGGCGAAAATATTCCTGTTGATGGAATTGTGCTTGATGGAAACAGTGCGGTAAATGAAGCAGCCTTAACTGGCGAAAGTATTCCAGTGGATAAAAAAACAGGAGACAATGTAAGTGCAGCCACAAATAATACATCAGGTTTTTTAAAATGCCAGGCGATTCGGGTTGGCGAAGATACAACACTTTCACAAATAATTCAGATGGTAAGTGATGCAGCCACCACCAAAGCACCGATTGCAAAAATTGCCGACAAAGTTTCCGGGATTTTTGTGCCTGTGGTTATCGGTATTGCACTTGTAACATTTTTTGTCTGGAAGCTTTTGGGTGCAGATATCGGAACACGTTTGACACGTGCAGTCGCGGGATTGGTTATCAGTTGTCCTTGTGCACTCGGATTGGCAACTCCTGTTGCAATTATGGTTGGAAACGGCAAGGGTGCAAAAAACGGCATTTTGTTTAAAACTTCCAGTGCTCTGGAAAATACGGGAAAAACACAGGTGGTTGTTCTGGATAAAACTGGAACTATAACTAAAGGAATGCCTGAAGTGACTGATGTAATTCCAGCAAAGGATGTTTCAGAAGAAAAACTTTTACAGATGGCATTTTCTCTTGAAAAAAAGAGTGAACATCCGCTTGCCAAGGCCGTAGTTCAGGAAGCGCAGCAAAAACACGTTGTGCCACTTGAAGTAACGGACTTTGAAGTGTTACCGGGAAATGGACTTAAAGCCCAACTTGATGGAAAAAATCTTTCGGGTGGTAATGCCGGATTTATAATTAAAGAATTAAACAGCATGACAGAGGATGCAGCGTTGTCAAAACTTTTGCAAAAAGCTGAGACCTTGTCAGAAAAAGGAAAAACACCGCTTTATTTTGCGTATGAAAGAAAACTCCTTGGAATTATTGCAGTTGCGGATACAATAAAAAATGATTCTTCACAGGCAGTGCATGAATTGAAGGATATGGGTATCAGAGTTGTAATGTTGACTGGTGATAACGAAAAAACTGCACGGGCAATTGCAAATCTTGCAGGAGTGGATGAAATAATAGCGGGAGTTCTTCCGGAAGGTAAGGAAAAAGTGATTCAGTCTTTACAGGAATCTGGAGAAGGCAAAACAAAAGTTGCAATGGTAGGGGATGGTATTAACGATGCACCGGCTTTGACGAGGGCAGACACTGGAATTGCAATAGGAGCCGGAACAGATGTTGCAATTGATTCGGCAGATGTTGTGCTTATGAAAAGCCGCCTTCTGGATGTTCCAGCTGCAATCAGATTAAGTCGTGCAACAGTAAAAAATATCCGGCAAAATCTGTTCTGGGCATTTTTTTACAATGCAGTTGGCATTCCGTTAGCTGCCGGTGCTTTTACATCGCTTTTAGGCTGGAAACTCAATCCAATGTTCGGGGCGGCGGCAATGAGCCTGTCGAGTTTTTGTGTTGTTACAAATGCACTCAGGTTAAATTTGTTTAAAATGTATAAGAATACATTAGATAAAAAGACGGCAGAAGAAATATCAGCTGCTAAAAAGGAGACAAAAATGGAAAAAACAGTATTGATAAATGGAATGATGTGTGCACATTGTGAAGCTCATGTTAAAAAAGCTCTGGAAGCTTTGAGTGGTGTAGAAACAGTAACTGCAAGTCACGAAAAAAAGCAGGCAGTAGTAACACTCAAAGAAGGAGCAGTTTTTGATGAAGATGCTGTAAAAAACGCAGTAATTGACGCAGGTTACGAATTTGTAAAGGTAGAATAAAATAAACCATAAAAAACTGATATAAACAGAACTAATCCCACAAACACAACTCATAGTTTCTGGAAAAATAGACATTTTAGAAATTTCTAGTGAAAATTTTCTAATTATGTGTTAAAATAGTAAAATATACGGAGATGGTTGCATATGGGGAAGAAAAACAAAGATTTGATTAAATTCAAAATAAAAAGATTCAGTTATTATGCTGGATTTGTCTTTTTAATCCTGCTTTATGCATTTATTGAATATGCAACCAGACAAATTTCTATCTCAAACCGGTTCATTATTTTAGGCGGACAAAGAGTCTTTGTTCCAACTTTAGCGGGTGTTTTTTCTTCTATTGGTTCCCTTATTTTTATCGTTATGGTAATTTTTTACCGTGGTTTTGGATTCTATTCATCTTTAACAGTTCTAGGATTCCGTCTGCTTCATCTGCTTATTTCTTTGTTTAATAAACAGCTGCCGGTTTGGTCTGGTCTTTTTACAACTCTGATTTCTCTTGTTTCAATAATCCTGATATATCATGGAAACGAGCGTTTTATTAAGGTTCAGGAAGAACATAAAAATTCGCTTGAAGATTTTGTACATTCTATTGTTACAGCACTTGTAAACTGTATTGATGGAAAAGATTCATACACAAACGGACATTCAATGCGTGTTGCAAAATACACGAAAATGCTCGCAAAAAAACTTGGAGAAAAACCAGAAACTGTTGAACAGTTTTACAATATTGCCTTGCTTCATGATGTTGGAAAAATCGGTATTCCAGATACAATTTTGAACAAGCCAGGAAAATTAACTGATGAAGAATTTGCAGTAATGAAAAGTCATGCTCAGCGTGGTTTTGAAATTCTAAAAGATGTAAAAGTCCAGGAAGGAATTGCAGCAGGCGCTCATTATCATCATGAACATTTTGATGGAAATGGATATCCAGATAAAATTTCCGGTGAGGATATTCCATGGGTTGCCAGAATTATTGCAGTTGCAGATACTCTTGATGCTATGAGTTCGACACGCCCGTATCGAAAAAAACTTTCGCTCGACTATATTGTTCAGGAAATAAAACGCTGTTCAGGCACGCAGTTTGATCCGGTTGTTGTTAAGGCATTTTTAGAATTATACAACGAAGGTGCCTTTGACGATTTAATTGAGCAACAAAAACAGGCAGTGTAAAAAACTAACAAAAACAGAAAATGATTACAGAAAATAAAATGACACAGCTGTTTGAAAATTTCAAAAAAGAAATTCAAGACCAGGATGAAAAGGATATTGAAGTAATATCAGATGTGTTAAAAGATGAAATAAATGCATCAGAAAAAATAGAAGCATTGGACTGGTTAATTAATAATGCAGAAAAAAATAAACTGTGGCAGATTGTCATGGGAGATATTTATAAAAGCTGTTTAGAAAACATGGAAGGAGAAGAGTTAACAGAAAAAGATATTAGTGAAATTTTAGAAAGAGAAGAAATAATAAATTACAAAAATAATTTTAATGAAGAAGAAAACGAAACAATATTAAAACTTTCTATAGAAAAATCTGTGAAAGATGTATGGATGATATGATTTTTGTGTGTGACAGTAATATAGAAAATCATGCAGTGAGTGGAGGAGCTTTTGCAGCAATTGTGGGTGTAGGACTTCTTGCTTCTGGACCTGTCGGTTGGGTTATTGCTGCATTCGGTGCAATTAACAGTGTTTATATTGGAAACGATGGTTTAAGTTTTGACGGCACTGGTTTTCGAAAATCACTGTATAGTGCATCAGCAATTAGTGGTGTAGTTGGTGCTGGAGTTTCTGGTGCATTAAATGAATATAATCTTATGGACAGGATAATCAGCTGAGTATTATGAATGCCATTAACATACTGGATAAAAACTAAGGTTAATTCTCAAGTATTGTTATGATTTTAGACATATGTTTCCTTATGTTTTTGTAAGGGGGGCTGTTTGCGATAAAATATCTGGATATAGAAAAGTGAGTGCTTATTCTTGTTTTATCCAGCCATTAGAAATGCCGCGTTTTATCTGTTCATCAATCCAGGGTATGAGTGAAGGAAAAACTTCTTCGGCGATTTTTATTCGCTTTCGAACCTGTGTTTCTGTAACATGTCCTTCTAACCATGTGTAGCCATTAGTATGCACATTGTGGGTAAAAGGCTGAAGGTGATCAAGAGCGGCAGCATATCGGGCATCAGATGAGTTTTCTGCATCGAACTCATCCCATAATGATTTTAATTCATCAGCATATTTTTCTGGCAGCTGGGAGCATAGTTTTTTCTGTGCAAGTTTTTCATTGTGTTCTTTGTTTTTGAGGCCATCATTGTCATAGGCAAAAGTGTCACCAGCATAAATTTCTACCATATCATGAACGGTGACCATTTTTAAAACCCGCTCTAAATTGATGTTCTTTTCTGTTGAATAATCAAGTAACAGAATTGCCATTAATGAAAGATGCCACGAATGTTCTGCATCATTTTCGTGGCGGCTTCCATTAATAATCAGATTTCTGCGAAAGATGCTTTTGATTTTGTCACATTCAAAAATAAAGGACATCAGCATCTTGAGTTTTGTGTCTGTTACAGATTTAAAAAAAGGATTTGCTGATATTTCATCAGAAAGCATTTTGTCCTTATCTGTTTGGGAAAGCATTCCTTCTTCAAAATCTGGTTTTATTTGTTTTTCATTCATAATAGGATTAAGAAAATTATTTTAACAGTTCCAGAATTTTTTCTTTAGGAATTACACCAACACTTTGGTTTGCGACTTTTCCATTTTTGAAAACAATAAGAGACGGAATGCTCATGATGCCGTATTCTGAAGCAATTTCCTGATTGTCATCAACATTAAGTTTACAAACTTTTATTTCCGGGTGTTCTGCTGCAACTTCATCGATGGTAGGACTGAACATCTGGCAAGGTCCACACCAGTCTGCGTAAAAATCTACAAGAACTGTTTTGTCAGAATCCAGGACTTCTGTTTTAAAATTTGATTGGTTTATCTGCATAAGCTTCTCCTTTCTTTTGTGAGTGATAGTGCACATTATGAAAATAACAAAACACTAGTTAGAAGTCAAGAAAAAACGATACTGCTTTTTATGACAGTCTGATGAACTTTAGTCACAGCAAGTTTTACCGCCCCATTCTTTGGAATGTTCTTTTTCGTGTTGAATGGTTTTATCGAAATCGGCAATCGGCGAGCATTGTGTTTCTATTTGTGTGGCAGTCTGATGCAGACGTTTGAGGCAGTCTGATTTATCTTTATATCCGAGTTTTGCTTTTTCTATACATTCTCCCATTACGCGGATTGTCTCATCATAAATTTTTAGGGGAACCGGAAACGGATGGCCGTCTTTTCCTCCATGTGCAAAACTGAAGCGGGCCGGATCTGTAAAGCGGGATGGTGTACCGTAAATTACTTCGCTTACGAGTGTTAATGATTGTAAAGTGCGGGGACCTAAGCCTGGTGTCAAAAGTAAGTCTTCGAAATTCTGATTTTGTGTTTCGTATGCTGTGGCAAGAACTGCACCGAGCCTTTTAAGATTGATGTCTTGTGCTTGAACTTCGTGTCGATCTGGCATGATGATGTTTCGGGACTCAAGAGCGCTGAAAGAATCTGCAGAAGCTGAACTCATCGGTTTTTCTGCGAGCTGATGTATTTCGTTTAAAATACGTTCAGGGGTTTCGTGTGAAATGTCTAGGATTGTGGAACGGGTTGGTTTTGCTTCTGTTGCAGCCAGATTGAGGATTTTTCCGGTATTATCACCAACAACACCTGTGTGAGGATTGTTCAGATATGCTTCGGAATCTGAATCAGTATTTAGTGAAAGTGATGACCAGTGGTATCGGCGTGCGGCTTTTTGTTCAACATTCATTCCTTGTTGAACAATAGTCCAGTCACCTTCATCAGAAAGAATGAAGTTATGCTGATATAACTGAAAGCCGTCTTGAACGGCTGTATTATCAATTTTTGCACAAAGTTTACTGGACCGTATCAGGTTATCGCCAGGTAGTCCTGTGGCATCAGATAAAAATTTCAGTTCTTCAGGTGTTCTTCTGGAATATTTTCCGCGGCCACCACAAACAACAATTCCAAGTTCATGAGCCCGGGGATTTAAGCCTCGTTTCAATGCATACATCACGCTAGTTGTGATTCCTGAAGAATGCCAGTCCATGCCCATTACAGCTCCGAAAGACTGAAACCATAATGGATCGCTGAGTCTTCGTAAAACTTCCTGCTTTCCAAAATTCAAAATTAGTGCTTCGGTAATTTGTGTTCCTAAGTAACACATTCGGTCTGCGAGCCATTTGGGAACAATTCCACCATGTAATGGTAAATCGGCATGTCCGGTTGAACGCATTTTATTCTACTTTGAAAAAAGAAAATATCTCACAAACAACGGGGAGTTCTTCTGAAAAGTCATATCCCATAAAATCACCGTCATCCTCAAAAAACTCTTTTTGAAAAGTTCTCCATTCATCAATAGAAGAACAACTTCCATCTTTTTGGGCCAGATCCCAGGTGATTGCATTGAAAGGTAAAATCCGGACATCCGTAAAATGAACAATTCCTTTTGGGTTGCTCGAAAAATCCGTCAGAATATACCACGTATCAGGTTTTGGAATTTCCATATTATCTATTTTGTAAGAATCAAGGGCGTTAAAACTGATAGTTTTTTGTCCCGTTAAAACAAGCTGTAGAAAAAAAGCCGAAGATTCCGGATCCGTACCAAAATTCAATTCACCAGAACAAAGAGTATTTTTATCAATTTTGTACTGTTCAAGGAATTTGTACCAAAATTTTATAAGGTTTTCAGTCATATGGACATTTTAACAGATAATTTTTTCAACAGCAAGTTGAATCTGAGTCAAAAAGACACACTAAAACTGTGTAAAAATGACATACTTGGACAAAATGACGTAACTCAGGAATATTACATGTAATAAAATATATTTTTGTGGTTGGTTTATATGGGTCTATGTAAAAATAAGGACGAAGAAAAAGGGAAAAATTGTGAGGAAAGGAAATGGAAGAGAGATATATGGAAGAAGAAATGATGGGGATGGAAGAAGGAATGATGGGGATGGAAGTTACATAGGTCGGCATAAATAAGTTTTTTGGGATTTCCGTGTTTCTATGTAAAAACACCTCGACCTTCTACAATTTCTCATAAATCATGGGTAAAGTAGCGACGTTTCAGATAAAGTTGGCATGGAATATGCATAATAGTTTGTGTCGGTTGAAAAAAAGTTCAGTTGAACCTGACCGACAGACTAAAACTTTAATTAACCATATTTGGAGGCAAAATATGAACACATTATCATTTTTTAACCCACGGTTTACATCAGATCTTTTTGATGTAATTGACAGAAACTTTTGTGGAATGGGTGCAGACTCATTTATCGATGGACCTCGCGGCGGATATATGCCAAAAGTAGACGTTGTTGAAAAAAAGGACGATTATGTTCTTGATATGGAACTTCCGGGCCTTTCTGAAAATGATGTCGATATCAATCTTAAAGACCGTGTTTTGACAATTGCTGCAAAAAAAGAAGAGAATGCAGAAAAAGAGCCTGACGAAAAAAAGAATCACAAGGACAATAAAAACTTTTTGATTCATGAGCGCCATGGTTATTACTTTAGCCGCAGTTTTACTTTGCCAAATGACATTGACAGCGATAAAGTTTCAGCAGGATTCAAAAATGGTCTTTTGACAGTAACAATCCCAAGAAAACCCGAAACTCAGGTTAAGCGGATTGCAATTACTGCTTAATATTCAGGCAAACAGTGCAGGTTTTCTCCTCTGCCTGCACCTGATGTAATGGAAACATAGACATGTTTTTTTTCTAACCCACACCGCCGGCACATAGGAAACTGGCGGTGTTTTTTTATGGGCGTTACCCTCACACAGGGGCTGTCCAAAAAGAAACGGGCAGCCCTGATTATTTTTAAAGACAAATGAATTCTTCTGTGGTAAAATTTAAATATGAGCAGAGGAGTAAGCGATAAAATCACATTCAAGCCGTACAGCCAGGGAGAACAGTGGCTTTTGCCACCAAGCCTTGATGAACTTGTACCGGAAAATCATTTTGTAA
>JAEEGL015811310.1_pt1 | contig 11216 bp, 8 predicted proteins | sample 9134231 | NCBI WGS metagenome assembly JAEEGL01 (sample SAMN16246548, study PRJNA631951) | gut metagenome | biome: gut microbiome; feature: rumen; material: fiber-attached | host: Bos | place: Iran: Karaj | collected 2018-10
GAACGGCGCGCTTCTGATCGTCAACTGCTCCGCAGGCAACGAGATCATCGGCAAAGCGGATTACAGAAAGCGCCTCGTCGCGGTACAGTCTTCGAAGACGACTTCCGCGTATCTCTATGTCAGCGCGGGCGAGGGCGAATCGACCTCCGACCTCGTCTTCTCCGGCCATGATTTTATCTATGAAAACGGAACTCTGCTCGCCGAAAACAAGCCCTTTGAAAACGGCGGCGAGCTTCTTATAACAGAGATCGACCTCGGCAGGCTCCTCTACGAGCGCCGCAGGGTCAACAGCTTCCCGTCGAGCTTCGACGATAAGCGGGTATGGTGCCTGAGCTGCGGCTATGTTCCGCGCCGCGATGAATACGAGGACGGCTACGGCGGCTATCCCGCCTGGGCGCCGGAGAACAATGTGCTCCCCGAAACGAAGCTCACAAGGCATTTCGACCGCAACCCCTTCGTTCCGAAGGACGGAAACGAGATGACCGCCCGCGCGAGGGATATCCTGACCATCCAGGCGATGGGCCTCAAGCGCCGCATCGAGCAGGTTCGTGCTTCTTCCTGCCAGATCGGCATTTCCGGCGGTCTCGATTCGAGCCTTGCGCTGCTCGTCTGCGCGGAAGCCGTCGACAGGCTCGGCTATGACCGCTCCTTCATCCACGCCGTGACTATGCCCTGCTTCGGCACAACGGCAAGAACGAAGAGCAACGCCCTGCGCCTTTGCGAAGCTCTCGGCGTGCGCTGCGACACCGTCGACATCACGGAGACCGTACGCTCCAATTTCAGGGATATCGGCCACGACGAAAGCGACCACAGCGTGACTTATGAAAACGTTCAGGCGCGCGTGCGTACGCTCGTCCTGATGAATTTTGCAAATAAGGAAAACGGTATGGTCATCGGCACCGGCGACCTTTCGGAGCTCGCGCTCGGCTGGGCGACCTATAACGGCGACCATATGAGCATGTACGGCGTCAACTGCGGCGTTCCGAAGACGCTGCTCAAGTATGTCGTCCGCTATTATGCCGACCATATCGGCAGCGAGGAAGTGAAGAAGGTGCTTTACGATATCCTCGATACGCCGATCTCGCCGGAGCTGCTGCCCCCGGACGAGGCGGGCAATATCACCCAGATCACGGAGGATGTTGTCGGTCCCTACGAACTGCACGATTTCTTCCTCTATTACGTCCTGCGCTGGGGCTATCCGCCCGCAAAGCTCTACAGGATCGCGAAGGAAGCGTTCCGCGGCAGCGAGTTTTCGGAGGAAGTGATCCTGAAGTGGCTCAAGAATTTCTACCGCCGCTTCTTCACCCAGCAGTTCAAGCGCAACTGTCTCCCCGACGGCCCGAAGGTCGGTTCCGTCTGCCTGTCCCCGAGGGGCGATTGGCGTATGCCGAGCGACGCGACGAGCCGCATCTGGCTGGATGAACTCGAAGGGCTGAACAGGATCCATATCCTGCCGAAAGAATAATTCTAACCAATACGCATCGCCGCAAGGAGGCGCCATGGCATACAACGCACTCTACCGCAAATACCGTCCTTCCCGTTTTTCGGAGGTCGTGGGGCAGGAGCATATCACAGATGTGCTACGCAACCAGATCCGAACGGGCAGGATCGCGCATGCCTATCTTTTCAGCGGGACCCGAGGGACCGGCAAAACGAGCACGGCGCGCATTTTCGCCCGCGCGGTCAACTGCCTGAACCCGAGGGACGGCGAACCCTGCGGCGAGTGCGAAGCCTGCAGGATCAATATCGCAGAAAGCATCGATATCGTCGAAATGGACGCCGCTTCGAACTCCCGCGTCGACGAGATGCGGGCCCTCCTCGACAAAGCGGAGTTCGCTCCGATCCACCTTAAAACAAAGGTCTACATCATCGACGAGGCGCACATGCTTTCGAACAGCGCGGAGAACGCCCTCCTGAAAACGCTTGAGGAGCCCCCGGCGCACCTCGTCTTCATCCTTGCGACGACGGAGCCGCAGCAGCTCCCCGCAACGATCATCTCCCGCTGCCAGCGCTTCGATTTCCGCCGCCTGTCCGTCGGCGATCTTGCGAACACGACGCGGCGCATATTGAAGGACGTCGGCGCACAGATCGATGAGGACGGCCTTATGAGCATCGCACGCGCAGCGGACGGCGGGATGCGCGACTGCCTTTCGATCGCGGATCAGTGCCTTTCCTTCAGCGGGAACCATATCACGAAGGAAGACGTTCTGACCGTTCTCGGAAGCGTCGATCCGGATTTCATCTTCGATTTTTCGGATGCGATAATCCGTTCCGACGCCGCGAACGTGATGCGCGGGATCGAAAAAGTCGTTTCCGGCGGCCGTGATCTCGGCGTTTTTGTTCAGGATCTCACGAATCATTTCCGCTCGCTGCTCTTTGCGAAGGTCATGGGCCGATGCGCCGATATCCTCGACTGCACGGACGACACCATGCAGCGCTATCTCGACCAGGCGAAGACGGCGGGCAGGGCACGCCTCGAACGTGCGCTCGATGAGCTTATGAAGCTTCAACCCGCTCTGAAATGGGTAATGCGGCCCCGCGTGCTGCTCGAAAGCACGCTGATGCGGCTTTGCCATCCCGGCGAGCAGACCGAAGTCACGGCGCTGATCGACCGCATCGAGGAGCTCGAAAGAAAGCTTGCGGAAGGCGAATTCACCGTTGCGGCCGCGCCTGCAGCACCAGCCGCCGAAAATCGGGAGGAACCGGAAAAAGCCGAAGCCGCGCCGAAAACGGAACCCGTTCCGCCCGTCGTGCCGGATACCTTCGAAGTTCCGGCGCCGACGCCGCAGGCGGAAGCAGTCTACCGTAAATTCATGGCGTCGATCACATCTGCGGATATTATGCTCGCGATGCAGCTGCAGCTTTCGGCGGCGCATTGGTGCGACAGCGAAAGCCTCTATATATGCTTTGACAAAACAAAACGTTCAAGCTATAATTACGCGCAGGAACCCGAAGTCCATTCAAGGCTTCGCCGTGCGGCGGCGCAGAGCATCGCACCGATGACGGTCGAGCTCGTGCTGAAGGACGGAAGCGTGCGCGTAAGCGACAAAATACCGGAAGAAATCTACGGAGTTAAGATAACGGAGGAATAAACAATGCAGATCCAGGCACCCAAAGGAACAAAGGACGTGCTGCCGCAGGACAGCTATAAATGGCAGTATGTCGAAGGCAAGATCCGAGAGCTCTGCCGCATCTACGGCATCAGCGAGATCCGCACACCGGTGATCGAGCATACGGAGCTTTTCCTGCGCGGCGTCGGCGACACTACGGACATCGTGCAAAAGGAAATGTATACCTTCAAGGACAAGGGCGACCGCTCCATCACTTTGAAGCCGGAAGGAACGGCGGGCGTAGTGCGCGCGTTCCTCGAAAACAGGCTTTTCAACGAAACGATGCCGCAGAAGATGTTCTATCTCAATGCGCCCGTATTCCGCTATGAAAAGCCCCAGGCCGGCCGCCTCCGCGAACACCACCAGTTCGGCGTGGAGATCTTCGGCGCCGCTTCATATGAAACCGACGCAGAACTGATGCTCCTTGCACTGAACCTTCTGAAGGAGCTCGGCCTCGATGATCTCGCGCTGAAGATCAACAGCATCGGCTGCGAAAAATGCCGCAAGGAATACAATAAAGCCCTCTATGAGTACCTCAAGGACCATATCGATTCGATGTGCAAGACCTGCCAGGGCCGCTTCGAGCGCAACCCGATGCGCATCATCGACTGCAAGGAAGAGCACTGCAAGGAGATCTGCAAAGGCGCACCCCGCACGATCGATTTCCTCTGCGACGACTGCCGCGCGCATTTCGAGGGCCTCAAGCGCTGCCTCGATACCTGCGGCGTGAAGTACGAGGTGGACACCGATATCGTCCGCGGGCTCGATTACTATACCCGCACCGTTTTCGAGATCGTTTCCAACAACGTCGGCGCGCAGGGCACCGTCTGCGGCGGCGGAAGGTACAACAACCTTGTCGAAGAGCTCGGCGGACAGCCCCTTCCCGCGGTCGGCTTCGGCCTCGGCCTCGAAAGGCTGCTGCTCGTTATGGAGAATACGAAGGCCATCTTCCCGGATCCTCCGCGCGTCAAGGTCTGTTTTGCCGCAGTCGGCGATGAACCGAAGCTCAAAGCGTTCAGCCTTGTTCAGCAGCTGCGCGAGAACGGCGTCAGCGCCGAATTCGACCACATGGACAGGAGCATGAAAGCTCAGTTCAAATACGCCAACAAGCTCAATGCGGAATACACCGTCGTCATCGGCGATGATGAACTCCGCGACGGTTCCGTGAAGGTCAAAAACATGGCGGACGGCATCGAAAATATGGTAATGCTCGACGAGATCGTGGATTTCTTTACCGAATAATGGATTTTTCAGCCGCTCCCGGATTCGGGGGCAGCTTGTTTTGAGATGGGAGGATACGCAATGGACGGAGAACTGCGGACCATAGGCACTGTTACCGAACTGAATGGCGACACGGCGACGATCGTATTCAAACGCAGTAAAGCCTGCGGCGACTGCCATGCCTGCATTTCGTTCGGCTCCGATCAGGCGCAGACCGAGCTTAAGAATACCCTCGGCGCGAAGGTGGGGGACAGGGTCTCCGTTGAACTGCATTCCGGCAGCGTCATGAAGGCGAGCCTCATCATGTACGGCATTCCGATCGTCGCGCTGCTCGCCGGAGCGATCGCAGGAAGCTTTATCAGCAATCTTTTCACGGCAATACTCGGAATCAGCGCCGCCGCGCTCGCGCTGCTTGCGATCCGGCTTTTCGAGCCGAGATTAAAAAAACGCGGCGAATTCAACCCGGTCATGATCGAGATCGTCGGGCACGCCGAAGAGAGCGGCGGGGAAGAATAAAGCCGAATAACGGACTGCGGCCGAAAGACCGCTTTTTTTGTGCGCAAAAAAGCCGGGCGGCGGGGGAAAGGGCGGGGAAGAGCCGGGCGAAAAACTCCGAAAAAAACATAATGATGTATATTATCACCAAACTATTGACAAAGACCGACATTGGTGATTTAATACGATAAAGTTTAGTAGTGTTAAACTGAATGTTTAGCGTTCGTGACCTCGAACGAAAGCAAAGCTAAACTTCCGGTTTAGCGCTTCAAAACCGAGACCGCCCGGTCTGCCTAAACCCCGCGTTTAGCAGGGCAAAACCATTTTTTCCGACCCGCGCGGAACGTTTTTCTTCGCGCCGGGCCTCAAAGGAGAGGATCGAATGATCGATATCGGAGCAAGAATCAAAGGACTGCGCCTTAAACTCGGCCTGACTCAGGAAGAGCTCGGCGCAAGGACGGAGCTTTCAAAGGGCTTCATTTCGCAGCTTGAAAGGAACCTCACTTCGCCCTCCATCGCGACCCTTGCCGACATCCTCGAAGCGCTCGGCACGGATCTCGCCTCGTTCTTCGCGGCAGGCGAAGCGAACGAGAAGGTCAACTTCACGCCGGACGATATGTTCGAAAAGACGGACGACGAGCTCGGCTCGTCGATCCTCTGGCTCGTTCCGAATGCCCAGAAGAACGCGCTCGAGCCGATCCTCGTAACGATCGCGCCCGGCGGAGCGACGCTTGAGGACGATCCCCATGAGGGGGAGGAGTTCGGCTATGTGCTTTCGGGGAGCGTCGTGCTCATCATCGGCGCAAGGAAACTGAAGCTCCACAAGGGCGACAGCTTCTGCTTCAAACCGACGGAGACGCATTACCTCGTCAACGGCGCAAAGCGGGAAGCGAAGGTCATCTGGGTCTCGACCCCGCCTTCATTCTGATACAGTAAACAAGGAGAACAGGAATGGAAAACAATCGTTTGATCGAGCTTAAAAACGTTTCAAAGGACTATAACGGGGACGTTGCCCTCGACAATATCAACCTCTACATCCGCGACGGCGAGTTTCTGACCCTCCTCGGGCCTTCCGGCTGCGGCAAAACGACGCTTCTCAGGCTCATCGCGGGCTTTATCATGCCGAGCTCCGGCCAGATCCTTATGGACGGCAAGGACCTCGTTTCCGTCCCTCCCTATAAAAGGCAGGTAAACACCGTATTCCAGAAATACGCGCTGTTCCCGCACCTCAACGTTTTCGACAACGTCGCATTCGGCATGAAGATCAAAAAGATGCCGAAGGACGTGATCAAGGAAAAAGTTACCGAGATGCTGAAGCTCGTCAACCTCGAAGGCTACGAGAAACGCTGGATCGATCAGCTTTCCGGCGGTCAGCAGCAGCGTGTCGCAATCGCAAGAGCGCTGTGCAACGAGCCGAAGGTCCTTCTTCTCGACGAGCCCCTCGGCGCGCTGGATCTTAAGCTCCGCAAGGAGATGCAGGTCGAGCTCAAACGCATGCAGCGCCAGCTCGGCATCACGTTCATCTTCGTTACGCACGACCAGGAAGAAGCGCTGACGATGAGCGACACGATCGTTGTCATGAAGGACGGCGTCATCCAGCAGATCGGCACCCCGACCGATATCTACAACGAGCCGAAGAACCCGTTCGTTGCGGATTTCATCGGCGAGAGCAACATCGTTCCCGCCGTCATGCTCGAGGATTACAAAGTCCGCATGAAGGGCATGACATTCGCCTGCGTCGACGCGGGCTTCGGCAAAAACGTCGAAGTCGACGCCGTTATCAGGCCGGAGGATATCGACATCGTCGATCCCGAAAAGGCGCGCATCTCCGGTAAGGTCGTTTCTGTCGTGTTTATGGGCGTTCATTACGAGATCGACGTCGACTGCGGCGGCTACGAATGGGTCGTGCATACCACGGATTACGCGGAAGTCGGCCAGACGGTCGGCATTTCGATCCCGCCCGACGCGATCCATATCATGAAAAAGACCAAGGCGAACAATATTTTTGATGCTGAGGTCTGGCCCACGGAAGGCAAGGTCTATATCGACAACATCGGCTTCGAGGCGAACGACCTCGGCAGCTATGAAAACAAGGAGATCGCGCTTGCGCAGATCGCTCCCGAAAAAGTCAGGCTCGTCGCGCCGCAGGATGCGGAACTCACCGGTACCGTCAAAGCCTGCATGTTCCTCGGCACCCACTACGAGATCACCGTTTCCTGCGAAGAGAACGACTGGATCGCGCATTCCCCCGATTTCATGGAGGAAGGCGAGGAGATCGGCATAAAGGTCGACGCCGCCGATATCGAACTCGGCGACAAGAAGGAGTAAACGATGAAGAGAGTTCGCCTTTCATATCCGTACGTTTTCGTATGGATGCCGATCTTCATAATAGCGCCGATGCTGTTCGTGCTCTATTATGCTCTGTTCCGGGACGGACACTTCACGCTTGAGTTCGTGAAGCAGGTCTTTGCCGACACGACCTACCTCGGCGCGTTCTGGAATTCGCTCTGGATCGCGCTTGCGACGACCGCGATCTGCCTGCTTATCGGCTATCCGGTCTCCTACATCCTCTCCAACATGAAAAAGCGCACGGCGGCGCTCGTATCGCTGCTGTTCATTCTCCCGATGTGGATGAATATGCTGCTCCGCACCCTTGCATGGAAGATCATCCTTGCGAAATGGGGCCAGCTCTACACCCCCGGCGCGGTGCTGATCGCAACGATCTACGACTTCCTGCCGTTCATGATCCTTCCGATCTATACGACCCTGATGAAGCTCGACAAATCCCATGTCGAAGCGGCCCGCGATCTCGGCGCGAACGGCGTTCAGACCTTTATGCGGGTAGTGCTTCCGCAGTCCGTTCCCGGCATCATCTCCGGCATCACGATGGTCTTCGTTCCCGCGATGTCCACCTTCGCCGTTTCGGCAATGCTTGGCGGCGGCGAGGTCGTTCTTCTCGGCCAGAAGATCGAAGAGAAGTTCCTTTCGGGAAGCCCCGGCGTTATCGGCATCGGCTCAACGCTCGCAATAGTTCTGATCATCCTTGTCATTATCTCCATGGTAATCATGAACAAGGTCGATAAGAACAAAGTTTCGGAGGGAGGTACGCTCTGGTGAAAAAGCTCGGAAAAGTTTGCAAAGCCGCGTATCTCGGCCTCGTTGTGCTGTTCATGTACCTGCCCATCGCGATCATGATCGGCATGTCCTTCACCGATTCGAGAAGCGCAACGCAGTGGCGCGGCTTCTCGTTCGACGCCTACGCCAACCTTTTCAGGGACAGAGATGTCAGCGACGCGCTGATCGTGACCCTGACCGTCGCGGCGATATCGAGCGTTCTCGCAACGATCATCGGCACCGCAACGGCGATCGGCATGCACTCGATGAAGAAACGCCCGAGGACGGTCGTCGAATCCTTCACACAACTCCCGATGGTCAATCCGGATCTTGTGACCGGTATCTCGATGATGCTTCTCTTCGCGTTCATCGGCATCAGTTCCGACCTCGGCTATCTCCGCCTTGTGATCGCGCACACGACCTTCAACATCCCGTACGTGATCTTCTCGGTGCTCCCGAAGCTGCGTCAGTCGAGCGATACGCTCTATGAAGCGGCAATGGACCTCGGCTGCAGCCCCTTCCAGGCGCTGTTCAAGGTCGTTATCCCGGATATCATGCCCGGCATCGTTTCCGGCCTGATACTCGCATTCACGCTCAGTATCGACGATTTCGCCGTCAGTCTCTTCACCGGCGGCGCAACGAAGAACCTTTCGATGCTGATCTTCTCCAAGACCGCGAAGGGCGGCGTCAACACGAAGTTCTGCGCTCTTTCCGCGCTGATGTTCCTCGTTGTTGCCGTGCTGCTGCTGATCGTCAACCTGCGCAGCATGAAGCAGGAGAAGGAAGCGGACGTCCAGAATAAAAAGGTCATGCGCAAGTCCTGACGGGCGGAGCCCGGACCGATAAAATCAAAAAACCGAGCTTATCGCCGGTAAAAATAGGAGGAACCAACAATGAAAAAAATCATCGCGCTTGTTCTTACGGCAGTAATGGCTTTGTCCATTCTTCCTCTGCTTGCCGCCTGCAACAATGCAAAAACGATCAATCTTCTGAACTGGGGCGACTACCTCGATCCCGACCTGATCGACGCCTTCAAGAAGGAGACCGGTTACAGCGTTAAGGAGACCAACGTCACCAGCAACGAAGAGATGCTGATCCAGCTCGACCAGGATGATTGCCCCTACGATATGTGCATCCCGTCCGACTATGCCGTCGAGCGCCTGATCTCGAAGGGACGCCTTGCTGAGATCGATTACAACAACATCCCGAACATCAAGTACATCGATAAGGATCTGCTGAAAAAGTGCGAAGTCTTCGATCCCGGCAACAAGTACTCAGTTCCCTATACCTGGGGCATCCTCGGGATCATGTACAACACCAAGATGGTGGATGAAGCCGATCTCGGTTCCTGGGATCTGCTCTGGAACGAAAAGTATGCCGGCCAGATCTATATGTATAACAGCATCCGCGACTCGATGGCAGCGGCGCTGATCAAGTGCGGCTACGATATCAACACCGACAACGAGCAGGAGATCAACGAGGCAGCCGACGCCCTGATCGAGCTTCGCCAGAAGGGCATCGTCCAGGCATGGCTGACCGACGACGTTAAGGATAACATGGTCAACGAGGACGGCGCGATCGCTCTCGTCTATTCCGGCGACGCGGTCTGGAGCATGAACGTTGAAGACGGCGGCAACGCTGACCTCAGCTTCTATGTTCCCGAGGAGGGCAGCAACATCTATTTCGACAACATCGTAATCCCCGTCAACAGCAAGAAGAAAGCGATGGCCGAGGAGTTCATCAACTTCCTGCTCGATCCCGAAAACGCGGCGAAGAATACCGAGTTCATCGGCTATTCCAGCCCGAACACCGAAGTTGCCGCTCTGATCGACGAATTCTTCACCGGCAACCCCGCATACTCCTTCTCCGAAGAGCAGAAGAACCGCTGCGAGATCTTCCGCGACCTCGGCGACAAGATCGAGGTCTATGAGAAGGCCTGGGACCGCGTCTTCAAGTGATGCGCAGTTAAAACGGGTTTCCGCTCGGCTCCGGCTTCGGTCGGAGCCGTTTTTCATCCGGGCGGTTTTCGGCCGGCCTTTTTCGACAGGAAACAAATATATTGCTCTTATACTTGAATATTGCATATAATTATGCTAAAATTCAAAAATAGTTTTGTACGCGAGGTGCAATATGATCAGGTTATTCGAATTGCATAAAGACCCGGGTTCATACGTCGGTCCAATCGAAGTTTCCGGCTGGATCAAGACCGCAAGGCAATCCAAGACCGTCGGCTTCATCGAGCTCGGCGACGGCTCCGCTTTCCGCTCCGTTCAGGTCGTTTACGAGACCGACGCGATCGCGGACGACGTCAAGCGCCTTCTCGATACCGGCGCTGCAATCACGGTAAAAGGTGAACTTGAACTCACTCCCGATGCGAAGCAGCCCTTCGAGATCAAGGCGAAAGAGATCACCGTCGACGGCATCTGTCCGAACGATTATCCGCTCCAGAAGAAGCGCCATTCGCTCGAATACCTCCGGACGATCCAGCACCTTCGTCCCCGCACGAATACCTTCCAGGCCGTGTTCCGCGTCCGCAGCGTCGTCGCGCAGGCGATCCACCGCTTCTTCGATGAGCGCGGTTTCGTCTATGTCCATACGCCGATCTTTACCGGCAGCGACTGCGAAGGCGCAGGCGAGATGTTCCGCGTCACGACCCTCGATATGGATAACCCGCCGAAGGGCGAGGACGGCAAGGTCGATTATTCCAAGGATTTCTTCGGAAAGACCTGCAACCTGACCGTCAGCGGCCAGCTCCACGGCGAAGCGTTCGCCCTTGCGTTCCGCGATATCTATACCTTCGGCCCCACCTTCCGCGCCGAAAACAGCAACACCGCGCGCCATGCTGCGGAGTTCTGGCAGATCGAGCCCGAGATGGCGTTCTGCGACCTCAACGGATATATGGACACCGCCGAGGCGATGATCAAATACATCATCAAGACCGTGCTCGAGCGCTGCCCCGACGAGATGGCGTTCTTCAACCAGTTCATGGACAACGGCCTCATCGAAAGGCTGACCCACGTTATGAACGCCGATTTCGTCCGCTGCAGCTATACCAAGGCCGTCGAGCTGCTGCTCGCCTCCGGCCAGGAATTCCAGTATCCCGTCTATTGGGGCTGCGATCTTCAGACCGAGCATGAGCGCTATATCTGCGAGCAGATCTATAACTCGCCCGTGTTCCTGACCGACTATCCCGCGGAGATCAAGAGCTTCTACATGCGCCTCAACGACGATGGCAAGACCGTCGCGGCGGCGGACCTGCTCGTTCCCGGCGTCGGC
>JAEEGL015971280.1_pt1 | contig 11216 bp, 8 predicted proteins | sample 9134231 | NCBI WGS metagenome assembly JAEEGL01 (sample SAMN16246548, study PRJNA631951) | gut metagenome | biome: gut microbiome; feature: rumen; material: fiber-attached | host: Bos | place: Iran: Karaj | collected 2018-10
GAAAATATTGCTAATGATATTTTCTTTTTTTAATGTTTATAAAATGGTATAATTTTTATAGAGGTAATTATGGATATAAGTGGTTTTAATAATAAAGTATTAATAGTTAAAGATGAATCTAAAAAAAATTTTATTGAACTTTTAAATGGAAAATTAGTTAATGTTAAAATATTAACTTTAACCGAATTTAAAAAGAAATATTTTTTTGATTATGATAATAAAACTATATACTATATTTGTAATAAATATAATGTAATTCCTGAAATCGCTAATATATATTTAGAGAATTTATATTATATAAAAGATATAAATAATGATAAAGTAAAGTTTTTATTAAATTTAAAAAAAGATTTAATAGACAATAATTTATTATATGAAAATGAGCTTTTTAAAGAATTTATAAAAAATAGTGAAATAGTTGTATGTGACTCTGAAGATATAGATGAATTTTATATAAATACTTTTAATGAGTTAAAAGCAGATTTTTATAATCTTGAAGGAGAAACTTCTAAAAAAGATTTATATAAGGCTAGAAATATTGAAGAAGAGATATCTTTCGTATCATCTTCTATATGTTCATTAATAAAAAAAGGAATAGATATTAATAAAATAAAGTTATGCAATGTTAATTCAAATTATATATTTGATATAAAAAGAATATTTAAATTTTATAATATTCCTGTTGAATTAAAAAGTGAAGAGGTAATAGAAGGTACACCTTTGATTAAAAGATTTAAAGAATTATATAGTGACAACATTAGTGAAACTTTAGATAAACTATATGAAAGTATTGCTTCAGAAGAAGATGCTATTTATTATAAAAAGATAGTTGATATAGTTAATTTATTTAATTTTTGTGATAATTACAATGATGTAAAAGACTTGATATTTAAAAAGATAGATAAAATTAAAAAAGTAGTGAAACATTTAACAAATAGTGTAAAAGTAATTGATTTTAAAAATGAATTAATCAATGATGATGAATACATATTTATGCTAAACTTTAATGAAGGAGTAATTCCAACTGATTATAAAGATGAAGATTACTTAACTGATAGTATAAGAAAAGAATTAAATATTAGTACTTCATATGATTTAAATGAAAAAGAAAGATATTATTTAAAAAAGAAAATTAGTCTTGTTAAAAACTTAGTAGTAACTTATATTGAACAAGACAAAAATGAAAAATTATATAGATCTAGTTTATATGAAGATGAACTATTTAATGAAAAAGAAATTGAATTATCTTTTAATGATTCAAATTCATATAATAAACTTATTCTTGTTAATGAAAAAGATATAAATAATAAATATGGAAGCATAAGTGAAAATTTATGTAAGTTAAATGCTCATTATAAAGATGAAGGGTATTTAACATATAATAATAAATTTAAAGGTATTGATACAAATAAATTAAGTAATTATTTAAATAATAAATTAACTTTATCATATACAAGTGTAAATTCTTTTTATGAATGTTCTTTTAAGTATTATTTAAAGTATATTTTAAAACTAGATAAATATGAGGATACTTTTGATACAGTAGTAGGTAATATATTTCATAATATACTTTCTGAATGTTTTGAAAAAGATTATAATGTAGATTCTGCATGGGATAGTTGGATAAAAAACTCTAAATATGAGTTTACAAATGCTGATAAATTTTTCTTAAGAGGACTTAAGAATGAATTATTATTAACTATTGATACTATAAAGAATCAATTAAATTATACTTCTCTTAATAGATTTTTATATGAAAAAAATATAACTATTGATATAAACAAAAATTTAAATATAAAATTTACTGGATATGTAGATAAAATGATGTATGGAGAGTTTGATAGTAATTTAATAGTTGTAGTGGTTGATTATAAAACAGGGGCACCTAGTATTAATTTAAAAAGTATTGAACACGGATTAGATATGCAACTCCCTATATATATCTATTTAATAAAAAATTCTAATGAATTTAAGAATGCAAAAATAGGTGGATTCTATTTGCAACATACATTGGATGATGTACTTGATAGAGATTTAAGAATTGATAGTTTAAAATTACAAGGCTATTCTAATAGTGATAAAAATATATTAAAGCATGTTGATAGTAGCTATGAAAATTCTAAAATTATTAAAAGCTTAAAAACTAATGTTGATGGAAGTTTTAGTTATTATTCAAAAACTATATCAAATGATGAAATAAATGATTTATATACTTTAGTTGATAAAAATATTAAAGATGCTAGTGAAAATATAATGAATGCTAAATTTGATATAAATCCTAAAAAGATAAATAACAAATTACGTGGATGTGAATTTTGTAAATACAAAAGCATTTGTTATATGACCAACGATGATGTAGTTACTTTAGGAGGTGAAAATAATGAACTGGACTAAAGAACAAACTTCTGCAATTTATAAAGATGGAACTAATATAATAGTAAGTGCAGGGGCAGGATCTGGAAAGACTGCAGTATTAACAGAGAGAGTTATTGAAAAAATAAGAAATGGAACTCATATAAATGAATTATTAATACTTACATTTACAAAAGCCGCTGCAAGTGAAATGAAAAGTAGAATAAGAAAGAAATTAAAAGATTATAAAAATGAGTTGAATTTACTTAATTCATCATATATAACAACATTTGATTCATATGCATTATCTATATTAAAAAAATATCATTATTTATTAAATATTTCTAAAGATATACAAATTACTGATGAATCTTTATTAGAATTAGAAAAAATAAGAATATTTAATGAGTTATTTGATAGTTTATATTTAGATAATAATAAAGATTTTGAAGAATTAGTAAGTAAATATTCTGTTAAAAAAGATAATTACTTAAGAAAAAATATAATGGAAATATCTCTTTCTATAGATTTAATGTTTAATAAAAGAGAATATATTGATTATATTAAGAATAATTTCTTTAGTGATAAAAATATAAGCAGTATTATTAGTGATTATAAGAATTTATTAATTAATAAAGTAGAATCAATTAAAAGTGATTTAGAAAACCTAAATTATTATTTAGATAATTCGTATGTCGAAAGAATGTATGAATCTTTAAACGGGTTATTAAGTAGTAATATAGAAGATTTATATTTAATAGAAAATATAAGTTTTCCAACACTAAGAGGAGCATCTGAAGAAGAAAAGAAATTAAATGAAGAATTTAAGAATCAGGTTAAGGATTTATTAAATTATTCAAAATATGGTTCATTTGATGATATAAAGAAAAGTATATTAAATTCTAAAAAAGATATTAATACAATACTAAACATAGTAGAAAAATATTTAGATAAATTAAATTTATATAAAAAAGAAAATGATATTTATACTTTTAATGATATTGCAATGTTATCTATGAAAATATTAAAAGATAATAAAGATGTAAGAGAAGAAGTAAAAAATTCATTTAAAGAAATAATGATAGATGAATACCAAGATACTAATGACGTACAAGAAGCTTTTATAAATTTAATATCAAATAATAATGTCTATATGGTAGGAGATATTAAACAATCAATTTATAGATTTAGAGGATCAAATCCTGATTTATTTAAATATAAATATGATTTATATTCATTATCAAAAGAAGGAATAAAAATTGATTTATTAGAAAATTTTAGATCTAGAAGTGAAGTAATAGATGGTATTAATAAAATATTTTCTTTAATTATGGATAATGATATAGGTGGTTCTAATTATAAAGAGAATCACAAAATGAAATTTGGCAATAAAGTATATGAAGAAAATAATTATAAAACAAACTATAACATAGATATTTTAGAATATAATAACAATTTAGAAGACTATTCAAATGAAGAAATAGAGATATTTGCAATTGTCAAAGACATAAAAGAAAAAGTATATAATAATTACCAAATATATGACAAAGAATTAAACTCAATGAGAAATATTAAATATAGTGATTTTTCTATAATTCTTGATACTAGTACCAGTTTTATAACTTATAAAAAAATATTTGAATATGAGGGGATTCCTCTTAACATATTAAGAGATGAAGACATTAAAAGTAATATTGATATTGAACTTATTAAAAATTTAATAGATATAGTTGTTAGAATTAATAATAATGATTTTGAATATAAATTTAAATTTGATTTTATGAGTATTGGTAGAAGTTTCTTATATGAATATGATGATGAATACTTATTTGAAATTATAACTAACAATAAATATTATGAAACATCTTTATATAAGGATTTATCTAGTATTAAGATAAATGATACAATGACTTGTAATGAACTTTTTGAAAACATTTTAAATGTAACTGATATATATAATAAGATATATAAAGTAGGTAATTATAAAGAATTTAATGCAAGAATAAATAAAATATATGATTTAACAATAATGTATAGTAATTTAGGGTATAGTATTTATGAATTTAATGAAGAATTAGATAGTATTTTAAAATCAAATATAAATATAAAGTATACAAATACAGTTGATAATGATAATGCTGTTAAAATACTTACTATACATGGTTCTAAAGGACTAGAATACCCAGTTTGTTATTTTGCCAATCTTTATCATAAATTCAATACAAAAGATTTAAATAGTAAAATAATAGTTGATAATAAATATGGAATAATAATCCCTAATGAAAAGAATGAAACATCTTTAATAAAAGAATTATATAAAGAGAATTATAAAAAAGAAGATATTAGTGAAAGATTAAGATTATTCTATGTTGCTCTTACTAGGGCTAAAGAAAAAATAATTATTGTTTTACCTTATAAAGATACTATAAAAATACATAAGAATGAACTAGGTATTATAGATTTAAATAAGAGATTAAAAGTAAAAAGTTTATCTGATTTTATATATCTTATAAAAGATTATAACAAAGATTATTTTAAAGAAATAAATTTAAATGAAATAAATTTATCTAAAAAGTATTTAACTAATAAAACTAGCTTATTAGAAATAAAATCATATGAAGATAGTATTTATGTAGAAGAAATAAATATTGAAAATAATGATTTAACTGATAAACACTTTTCTAAAGAAACATATGAATTTGTCGATAAAGAAACACAAGAAAAAATGGAATTAGGTACTAAAGTTCATGAAATATTAGAATTTATAGATTTTAAAAATTATAACCCTAATTTAATAGAAAATGAATACATTAGAAATAAGATAACTAAGCTTGTTAATTCATTTATTAATATAAAAGATGCTAAGATTTACAAAGAGTATGAATTCAATTATAGTGATTCAAATAACAATTATAATGGTGTTATAGATTTAATGCTTGAATATGATAAGTATATTAACATAATTGATTATAAACTTAAAAATATAAACGATGATGCATATATTAATCAATTATTAGGATATAAAAAATATATAGAAAGCATTAGTTCTAAAAAAGTAAATGTTTATTTATATTCAATAATCAGTGAATCTTTAAAAGAAATAAAAGAACAGTAGTTGTTCTTTTATTTTAAATTCATAAATTTTACAATATCATCATATATATTCATTTGTTCTGCGTATGTAAGAAGTAAATCAATATTCTTATTTTCACTATTCAAGTATTTATTAACTATTCTTTTTACATATTTAATATCAAATCTTTTGTATGATCTAATAATATCAATAATAGTTCTTTCAATATTATAAACTTTAATGGTATAACCCATTTTATCTTCTATTTCTTTAAGACCAATGTTGTACCAATCTTTTTTAATATAAAACATATCAAATTTACTAAATCCATCTGCATATACATTGTTAACGCATGTCATTTGAATTTGTTCTGGTTCTTTAGAAATAAAATTTTGTAAATATAAAGAAGTTAAATGAGAATATACAATTTTAGGAAATCTAAGGTGATATGTATAATAAACGTCTTCTACAGTTTTTCTACCTATATATATGCCTCTTTCAACATTTTTAATTTCACCATAGTCAACTAACCATCTAAGATAATCTCTTGCTATTCTATTTTGTGAGATTTCTTTGGTTGTTAAGTATCCTTTATTTCTATTAAGCAAATAAAATATCTTTTCTCTATTAGAAAAAAGTCTGCTATTCTTTTTTAATTTTTTCTTTACACTTACGAAATAAGTGTTTTCATTATTTGTATCCATGTATAAAATATATCATTTATCATTGATTTTGTCAAATGAAGTACAAAAAATCTTCTTTTTTCTTTCAATTTATTAAAAAATAGAGTAAAATTATAGGTGGTGATATATATGTATAAATATGATGATATACTTATGGGTGATGAAGTAGAAGCTTTAAAATTCTTAGTTGATAGGTGCGGAATGGAAAGTGGATATGCTTTAAAGTTTTTAAAAGAATATTGGCAAAAAAAGGAATATGAATTATTAGCTTTAAGTATGGAAACTGATGTAACAGTAGTGGAAGACACTTTTAAAAATATGACAGAAGAAATTGATCAAAGATTGTCTGAAAGAGAATCTATTAAAAGGTAGGAGATTTTATGAAAAAAAAGATTTTATTATTATTTTTAACTTTTGTTTTACTTTTAACTGGTTGTAAAAATGATGCATTAAAATTTAAAGAAGAGTATGAATCCATGAATGGAAAAGAAAATGCATCTGGTAAAATTCATAGAATAGTTAATATTGATGAAAAAAACCCATATGTTTATGTGACTGCTAAAGATGTAGTTAACAAAATAGAGAATAAAGAAACTTTTTATGTTTATTTTGGGTCAACTTTGTGCCCTTGGTGTAGAAGTGTAATAGAAAAATCTATAGAAGTTTCTAAAAATAAAGGGATATCTAAAATATATTATATTGATATTTGGGATAATGAAGGTAATGAAATATTAAGAGATAAGTATATATTAAATGAAGATGGTTCTTTAGAATTATCTATTAAAGGAACTAATGAATATAGAAAGTTACTGGCATATTTTGATAGTGTACTTTCAAATTATAATTTAAAAGATTCAAATGGTAAAAATGTTCCAACTAATGAAAAAAGAATATATGCTCCTAATTTTATATATGTAGAGAAGGGTGAAGCTAAAAATTTAGTAGAAGGAATATCTGATATGCAAAAAGATTCAAGAGAAACTTTAACAGAAGAAATGTTAAAAGATGAAGAAAATATATTTAATAGTTTCTTTAAAGAAAATGATGTTTGCAAGATTGATAATAAATGTTAATAAAAGAGAACAAAATTTTGTTCTTTTTTTATATTTTTTAAAATAAAAATATTGTTTTTTAATACTTAATAATGATACAATTTTTATGTGAGGTAATATTTATGTATGATGTAGTTATAGTAGGTGCTGGGCCTGCTGGTTTATTTTCTGCTTATGAATTAATTCAAAAAAAACCAGGTATAAAGGTTCTTTTATTAGACAAAGGAAAGTTTGCGAATCATAGAGTTTGTCCGATGAAGGATATTGGAATATGTGTAAATTGTAATCCGTGTAATATATTATCAGGTTATGGTGGAGCTGGTACTTTTTCTGATGGAAAATTAAATTTTATACCTAAATTAGGTAAATCAGATCTATTTAAATATATGTCTATAAGTGAAGCTAATAAATTGATAGATGATACAGAAGAAATATTTAATGAGTTTGGCATGGATAGTGATGTATATCCAACTAATATGGAAGAAGCAAGAGAAATTCAAGAACGTATTGCTAAAGTTGGAGCAAATCTACTTATAATAAAGCAAAAACATTTAGGTAGTGATAAATTACCGGGTTATATAGATTTATTTACAAATTATTTAAAAGAAAATGGCGTAGATTTATTAGAAAATGCAGATGTTATTGATATTGATGGAAAAAATGAATATAGAGTTATTTATAAAACTTTTGGAAAAGAAAATAATGTTATTTCAAAATATGTGGTAGTTGCACCTGGTAGAACAGGCGCTAAATGGATTCAAGAACTTGCAGATAAATATAATATTCCTTACGTTTCACAAAGCATTGAAATAGGTGTTAGAGTAGAGGTTAGAAAAGAAATATTAAAAGAAATGTGTAATATTATATATGATCCAACTATATTTATAAAAACAAATACATATAATGACCAAATAAGAACATTTTGTACTAATCCAGAGGGTTTTGTTACAAAAGAAAAATACGGTGATTATATATGTGTGAATGGACATGCATTGAAAGATATAAAATCAAACAATTCAAATTTTGCATTTATATCAAAAGTAAATTTAACAGAACCATCAACAAATACAAGGGAATATGGTGAATCAATAGCTAAAATTGCAAATACTTTAGGCAATGGAAAACCAATAGTTCAAGTTCTTAAAGATCTTAGAATGGGGAGACGCTCTAATATGGATAGAATTAGCAAAGGATTTATAGAGCCAACTTTAAAGGATGTTGTAGCTGGAGATCTTGCATTAGTTTTGCCTCATAGAATAATAATAAATATTTTAGAAGGATTAGAAACATTAGATAAAATAATACCAGGCGTTAACAATGGAGAAACCCTTTTATATGGTCCAGAAATTAAATTCTTTAGTAATGAAATAACAACAGATAATAATATGAAACTTGAAAACCATAATATATATTTTATAGGTGATGGATCTGGTAAAGCGGGTAATATAGTTACTGCTGCAGCAACTGGTTTAGTAGCAGCTAGAGATATTAAAAGAAGAATAAGAAAATTGTAATAGTGTTAAACACTATTTTTTCTTTTAAATATAATATAATTGTTATATAATTGTTATAAGGAGAAATTATGAAAAATTATAAAGGTATTGTGTGGGGGACTGTTTTAATACTAGTTGGATTAGTATTAGGGCTTAATGAATTTGGAGTGACTAATATTAACATATTTTTTAAAGGATGGTGGACTTTATTTATTATAATACCATCATTTATAAACTTATTTGTTGATAAAGATAAAATCGGGAGTTTAATAGGATTATTAATAGGAGTGATTTTATTATTATCAATTAGAAATATTATTGATTTAAATATTATATGGAAACTAATTATTCCAACTATACTAGTTTGTATTGGATTATCTATTATTTCTAAAAACATTTTTGCTAAAGAAGTGTCTAAAAGAATAAAAGAGTTAAATAATATAAATTATAAAAGCAATTATTGCTCTACATTTTCATCTCAAAATATTAATATTGATGAAGAATTTGAAGGTACTAATTTAGATGCAATATTTGGCGGTATAGAAATTGATTTGCGAAATTCAAATATAAAAAAAGATGTTGTTATAAACGCAACCGCAATATTTGGAGGAATAGATATATTTGTTCCAGATGATGTTAAAATTAAAATTAAGTCTACTTCTATATTTGGAGGAGTATCAGACAAAAAGAAGAACAAAACCAGCGATAAATCAAATACAATTTATGTAAATGCTATTTGCCTATTTGGAGGAGTTGATATTAAATGACATCATTTCAAAAAGCAATTAAATACTTAGCAATAGGTTTAGCATTATTTATATGTATAACAATGTTTACAGGAATAGCAATAGGAATTAGGAGTATACTTGATAACTTTAATATAATAAATGAGAATGATACTGATTATGAAGAAGTTATAGAATATAACGATGAATTTCAATATCTTGATATTAATTTAAATAGTACTAATTTAATTATTAAAAATGGAAGCAAATTCTCAGTAGAAACATATGATAAAAATATAAAATTTTATAAAGAAACTGATAAATTGAAAATAGTGGGTAAGAGTAAAAAAATTATAAACAAAAAAATTAAAGACTTTATAATAACTATTCCACAAAATTATATTTTTAAAGCTGTTGAAATAAATACTGGTGTTGGAAAAGTAAATGTTGATGGAATAAAAACAGATTTATTAGAAATGAATTTAGGAGCTGGTAAAACAATATTAAATAATATTAATTCAAATAAATCTATATTAGAAACTGGCGCTGGTAGTGTCGAAATAAACAATTCAAGTTTAAATGATTTAAATCTAGAACTTGGGGCAGGCAAAATAGATATTAATGCTACAATAACTGGAAATAGTTATATAGAAAGTGGTATTGCAGAATTAAACTTATTATTATCTTCATCTATACATAATTATACTTTTAATTTTGAAAAAGGTATTGGAGAAATAAAAATAAATGGAGAAAATATAAGAAATAATATAATTATTGGTGAAGGACAAAATAATATTAAAATAAAAGGCGGAATTGGAAGTATCAACATAAAAACTTTAGAATAGTTTGATATTTTATTTAATAATAAAGTGATATATAAATATAAAATAATTAATTAAAATAGAATATAAAAAAAGAGATTAATTTATCTCTTTTTTAATTATTATATTTTAAATTTCTACAATCATATATATTTGATTTTCTATAATATTTAGCAAAAGATTCAGACTCAGTTGATGTTCGCATATTTTTTAAAATATCAATAAAATTCATGCCATTTCTTGACCATCTTATTGTTACATTTGTTGGACCATCTGGTTTAGTAGAGCCCGCATAATCACTGTTAGTAATAGAACCATCATCATTGACTAAAATAAAGTATTTTGTTTCATTATAAATTTCATCAATTATACTCTTGTATTTTCCTGAATCATAATTCAATTTCATATTTGCTTCACTATAACATTGTGTGCAATTACCTGTTGGAAATTCTACTTCTCCATCATTGTTAATTTTAAATCTATAATCGCTGAAGAAATCACCTTTAAATAATATTATAAATGCTTTTGCAAATTCGTGTGTATCTTTATTTATTACGGCTGAAGGCTCTTCATAACTGAATGCACCTTTTTGATATCTTACAAAATCTATAACTTGGTTAGCTATTTCTGTTTCAAATGGCGGATCTCCAGTTCCCATACCATGTCTTGTAATTGGACTTCCACCACCAGGAAGAGCTGATGTGTACATGCAATTATAAGTTGTAGTTCCTACTTTACAAGGACATCTATATAATCTTATTTTTAGTTTTTCTGGGTTTAAAATATATCTACAAAATTGTTTTACTTTTTCAGACACTCTTATTTCACTGCCTAAACCAGTTCCTTCTTTTTTCCAATTAACTTTAACTGTTATTATACAATCTCTTTTGGATAAATCACATCCTCCATAATTGGCAAGTTCAACTGCTGTGTATTGTCTTGTTTGATCTATTTCAATATTATTTATTATATATTCTTTTCCTTTGTTTATTATATATTTGTCTTTTTTCCAATTAA
>JAEEGL011938625.1_pt1 | contig 11215 bp, 11 predicted proteins | sample 9134231 | NCBI WGS metagenome assembly JAEEGL01 (sample SAMN16246548, study PRJNA631951) | gut metagenome | biome: gut microbiome; feature: rumen; material: fiber-attached | host: Bos | place: Iran: Karaj | collected 2018-10
CCGTCCCTCCGCCTCGTATGAGACGTGGCGGAGCGAGCAGCCGCCGCATTTTCCGAACATCGGACAATCGGGCGCGATCCTGTCTCCGGACGGCTCGACCATACTCACGACCTCTCCCTCGGAGAAGTTCTTGTGTTCCTTCGTTATCCTGATGTCGAGCGCGTCTCCGGTGGCGGAGAAGGGAACGAAAACCACTTTGCCGTCCACCTTCGCGACGCCCTGACCACGGGAGTTCACGTCCGATATGATGACTCTTATGATTCCGTTTTCCTTCGTCATACGGATCCCGCACCTTTCCGGATCCGGCATATTTCCCGCCGACCCATAATATGTATATTATATCATTTTATTTTACCATACGTTTGCTCTCGTGTCAATTTCTTGTCCGGCTGAAAGATTCGTGTGTCACGACACCGCGGCTGACATAAGATAAAAATAGGGGGCTCCTCCAGGAAACTGCCTCCCGGGCAGAAAAACCACAGGAACAGAGTGACAAAAGAAATGCGAAAGTGTATTATAACGACCAGGTCTCAGACGCTGGCGAAAAAGGCGGAGCGCTCCCTTTCCCGCACCGGGATCGATTCCCGGGTCACGAGCGTCGATCCTTCGCTGACAGAGCGGGGGTGCGGTTGGGGACTTGAACTTTTCTGCTCCGACGTTTCGGCGGCGGAACAAGTTCTACGCCGCGACAGGATCTATTTCGGTGTGACGCTCGGAGGAGGTATCTGACCTCCGGCCTCGCGCAGGGGGGAGAGAATATGATATACCTCGATAATGCCGCAACAACATTCCCGAAACCGCGGGAAGTGATAAAGGCGACTTACACCGCCATGAGGGAGTTGTGCGGAAATCCCGGCAGGGGCTCCCACCATGCGGCTGCCGCGGCGGCGGAACGGGTTTTCCGGTGCAGGGAAGCGGCGGGAAGATTTTTCGGCGCCCCGCCGGAAAACGTCATCATGACATGCAACGCCACCGCCGCGCTCAATATTGCCATAAAGGGATACGTGAGGGACGGCGGGAGGATCCTCATATCCGATATGGAACACAATTCCGTCCTCCGCCCCGCCGCCAGAGCGGCGGAGGAGCGCGGAGCCGAGTTTATGATATACCGTACTTTCCCCGGCGAAGACGAGCGGACTGTTGAAGAATTACGGAAGCTTATAAAGCCCGGATCGACGGTCGTCGTGGCAAATCATATGTCGAATATCTGCGGCAGGGTCCTTCCCGTGGCGGCGATAGGGGACCTTTGCAGGAACTCCGACTGCATTTTTATCGTTGACGGCTCTCAATCTGCCGGAAGACTCAAAATCGACGTTTACGGGATGAAGATAGACGCTCTTTGCGTTCCCGGTCACAAGGGCCTTTACGGTCCTCAGGGGACCGGACTGCTGGTCCTGGGAAAAGCCGGTCACGGTCTTCCGCGAACGTTGATGGAAGGCGGCTCGGGACTGAATTCAATCGATATAACGATGCCCGACGACCCGCCGGAGAGATACGAGGCGGGTACGCTGAACTCACCGGGCGCGGCGGGACTCTGCGCAGGGATAGAGTGGGTCGAAAGGAACGGGATCGACAGAATAAGCGAACGTGAAAACGAACTCTGCCGTATGTTCTGCGAGCTCATCGCCCGGGTTCCCGACGTCAAGATATACTCCGGTCCCGGCGGTCCCGTCGCACTGTTCGGCATCGACGGAAAAAGCCCCGCGGGGATCGGCACGCTGCTCGACGAGCGGGGCGTTTGCGTCAGGACGGGACTCCACTGCGCGCCTCTCGCCCATAAGACTGTCGGTACCGCCCCGGCGGGCGCCGTCCGCGCCTCCTTCGGATATTTCAACACGAAAAACGACGTAAAAAAAGCCGCGGACGCAGTCCGTGAGATAGCGCGACTGTAAAATAAAAAGCGTTTCCGTTTTTGCGGAAACGCTTTTTTTATGATGCCAAATATCTCTCGAGCCAGATGAGACCAAGCTCAAATGCCTCGTAGAAGCCGGACTTCATGTCCTGCTTCACGATCCTCTCGTGATCGGGCAGGGACTTGTCGGTATTCATCACCTGGATAAGGATCTTGTCCGGCACCTGCTTGCCGCCCTCATCCTTCATGGTCATGATCATCATCTGAAGGATATACTTGTCGTCCATGCTGCCGTAGCAGATCATGTTTCCTTCTCTAACCAGCGGACGACCTTTGTAGACGAGGAATTTTCCCTCCACGTCGGAGATCATCTCATACGTTTTGTTTGTATCTTCACTCATGCCGACGGTGTTTCCTTTCTGCGAACTTCATACTCTTAAAAGATATTTTACTACACTTTAATGCGTTTGTCAACACGGGAAGGTAATGATCGCGCGTTCTTTATGTAATATAGTTTCGCAGTTACAAATATAAATTAACGAAAAAACCGCATACGCGGAGAAACGGAGACGTTCCATGAAAAAAAACATTTGTGTCGTTCTATCGCTACTCGTTCTTTGGCCATTTCTTTTCAGCGGTGTTCCGGTATTCGCCGAGGATGACGCGCCTTTCGACGTCAGCGCCCGGAGCGCTGTCCTGATGGACGCGGGCACCGGGACAGTCCTGTACTCTAAAAACGCGGACGAGCCGCTCCCGCCGGCGTCCGTCACGAAAATAATGACGCTCCTTCTCGTAATGGAAGCCGTCGACAGCGGGAATCTGTCCATCGACGAGGAGATCTCCGTCAGCGAACACGCAGCGGAGATGGGCGGTTCGCAGATTTACCTCGAGCCCGGAGAGACAATGAGAGCAGACGATCTTATAAAATCAGTCGTCATCGCGTCCGCTAACGATGCGGCGCTGGCTCTTGCCGAACGTGTGGCGGGAAGCGAGGAAGCGTTCGTTGAGAGAATGAACCGTCGCGCGGCTGAACTCGGAATGAAAAACTCAAATTTTGAAAACGTGACAGGCCTTGACGACGATACGACGAACCACGTGACCAGCGCCTACGATATCGCGCTTATGTCCCGGGAACTGATGAAACATAAAAAAATATTCGACTATTCGACTAAATGGATGGATTCCGTCCGTGACGGTGCGTTCGGCCTGACGAACACAAACCGGCTTATCAGATTTTACAAAGGAGCGACAGGCCTCAAGACAGGTTCCACGTCCAAAGCAAAATTCTGCATAAGCGCAACGGCAGAGCGCGACGGTCTCCACCTCATTGCAGTGATCATGGGCTCTGACACGCGGGATATTCGTAACGAGGCGGCGAAGACTCTTCTTGACTGGGGCTTCGCAAACTACTGCGTTTATAAAAAAGAGCGCTGCAAAGTCGGAGAAATACCGGTATCAGGCGGAAAGACGGAGAAGGTCGACGCGGAATGCCCGTCTGTAGAAATCCTGCTTCAACGAGGAAGGACAGGGGCGGTTACTGAAGAGGTGATCCTTGATGAGACGGTCAGCGCACCGGTGAAAAAAGGAGATCCCGTCGGAAAAATACGGTTTATTCTGGACGGAGAAGTGCTCTCTGAGAATAAAGTGACAGCAGCTTCGGACATTGCGAGGATCGGATTTGGAGATATATTCACGCTACTTTTCAGAACTGTACTGCTGAGATAAAGAATCTTTAAATATTTGTTTTTTCTACTTGAAAAAAACCTCGCGTTGTTGTATCATATATACGGGAAAAGATTTCCCGATCGGGGAGAGGCGCCACAGCGCAAAATCACGTTTCTCCGGTCTGCTCAGACGTCTGTTCGCCTGGCTGAAAAATGAAAGACGAGGAAAAAATGGCTCTTAAACTGAACACGGATTTTATAGGTTCATCTGTCGATCTGTCGGAGAACGGCGAGATCGCGAAGATCGCACATATTGCTGTGGCGGCGCACAAAAAGGTGCTTGATAAGTCCGGCGCCGGATCCGATTTTCTCGGATGGGTCGACCTTCCGGTAAACTACGACCGCGAGGAATTCGACCGCATCAAAAAAACGTCGGAGAAGATCCGCAAAATGTGCGATGTTTTCGTCGTAATAGGCATCGGAGGTTCATATCTCGGCGCGAGAGCGGCGATCGAGTTCGTTAAGAGCCCTCTTTACAATAGTCTCAAAAAGGACGCCCCGGACGTGTATTTCGCGGGCAACTGCATCAGCCCGTCGTATCTTGCCGACGTTCTGTCCATATGCGAAGGCCGCGATATCTGCATCAATGTTATCTCAAAATCCGGCACTACCACGGAACCGGCGGTCACGTTCAGGATCTTCCGCGAGCTTCTCGTGAATAAATACGGTGAGGACGGCGCACGTGAGCGCATCTTCGTCACCACAGACAAGAGACGCGGAAAACTGAAGGAATTCTCTGACGAGAAGGGTTACGAGACATTTGTGGTCCCGGACGATATCGGCGGCAGATACTCTGTTCTCACCGCCGTGGGTCTTCTTCCCATCGCCGTTGCGGGGATCGATATCGACAGAATGATGAAGGGCGCGGCCGACGCGCGTGAGCAATACAAGACCTCCTCTCTTGAGGAAAATGACGCGGTCCGTTACGCCGCCCTGCGCAATATCCTTTACAACAAGGGATATTCGACCGAGATTCTTGTCTCATACGAGCCTGCGCTCCAGATGCTCTGCGAGTGGTGGAAGCAGCTTTACGGAGAGTCCGAGGGAAAGGATCTTAAAGGCCTCTATCCAGCATCAGTGATATTTTCGACTGACCTTCACTCTCTCGGACAGTTCATCCAGCAGGGAAGGAGGATCATGTTCGAGACCGTCATCAGCTTTAATAATTCCCGTGACGAGGTCGTAATCCCGGACGACCCGAACAACGTAGACGCTCTGAACTTCCTGTCGGGGAAAGACCTACAGTACGTCAATCAGATGGCGATGAAGGGCACGCTTCTTGCGCATAACGACGGAGGAGTTCCGAACGTCGTAATCGAAGCGGACGAGAGGAATGAGTACACCTTCGGTCAGCTTGTATACTTCTTTGAGACCGCCTGCGCGGTATCCGGTTATATGCTGGGTGTAAATCCGTTTGATCAGCCAGGCGTGGAAGCATACAAGAAAAATATGTACGCACTGCTTGGAAAGCCCGGCTTTGAGGACAGAAAGGCCGAGCTTGAGGCAAGGATAAAATAAAAGGTGCCGCCGGAGGCGGCAGAATGGAGGAAAAAATGCTCAAATTGATCATCGGCGCTAAAGGAAGCGGAAAAACCAAGACCCTTATCGAGATGGTGAATAAGGCTCTGACTGAGACCAACGGCTCGGTCGTCTGCATCGAAAAGGGGGATAAGCTCAGATTTGACATCAAATATCAGTGCCGTCTTATCGACGCTGAACAATATAAAATCACCGACGGAGAAGCGCTTTACGGCTTTGCCGCGGGAATGCTTGCTTCGAACCATGATATTTCCGACCTGTTTATCGATTCCGCTCTCAAAATATGCGGAAACGACACCGAATCGTTCGACAGATTCCTTGATAAACTTGATCTGCTTGTGAGAGAACTCGGAGTGAATTGCCTCATAACTTCTTCTATTGCTGTTGAGGATGCGACGGACACGATGAAGAAATACATATAAGTTGACGACGCCGGGGGAGGAAGCCTTATTCAAATTACGAAGCGACTTTCTTCCTTCTGCGGGTTCTATATGTGTATCAAAAAAGAATAAATCCGTAGGTTCTTCACTTTAAAGTGATGAAACCTACGGATTTTTGTTTCTTCGGTCATTGTGGCCGGTTTCCCGTATGGATGAAGGTTACTTTTTTTGTCTGTTAGTTCGGTATTCTGACGTAATTGACGGTAGCGTTTTCCGCTGTTATTTTGATCGAATTTGTCGGGTCGTCCGGCGACTTACGGTATCCACCTTCCCGCTCTTTTTCGTCAACCGTTACAGTACCTGATGAGCAGAAGATGTCGTACGTCGTCTTGTCGCTGAACACCTTGTTTTCAATATCGATCTTTCCATTCTTGATCTCTTCGATATCGATATTGTCGATGGAACAGTTTTTTGCGTCGACTGTGAGATTGTCGGTCCCTTCCTTGATCTCGAAGTTCTTTACGGAAACGTTATTGAAAGCGACGTCCGCTTTCCCTGAAGCAAGGGAGATCTTCGAGTCGATCTTGCTGTCCGTGATCTTCAGAGTACACTGTTCCGATTTTTTAAGCGATATATTGCTTCTTACCGAAAGATTCTCGATATTTATCACGCTGTTTTTTGATTCTACGACAATATTTGAAACGGTGGAGCCCTCATGAATGTAAATGTTGATGATCTTTTCTCCTTCCGTCTTTTTGGAGGTCAGAGAAGAGAAGAGATCCCTTATTCCTTTTGATCCGAGTTCGTTTTCCCAGAATTTCCACCAGGATACGATACCTTGAGTTTCCTCAAAATCGACAGCGCTCGGACTGCATATCAGGTTGTACTGGTTTGAACTGTAATTCTTTAACTCGATATACGACGACGTCACACAGTCACCGATAATATTGATTTGAGCGTCTGAGACCGAGAGCTTGATCGTCGAGACTTCGCTGGAGTCGAATTCCTGCTTGAAATAAGGAATGTTGTCCACGTATTCGGTGAAAAGCTTTTTGTTGTTGTTCTTAGCCATATTCACCCCGATAAGGCACGTGATGACACCTGCGATAACAAGGATGACCGCAATTATTATAACAATGATTGATCCGGGTTTCATGATGCGCGCCTCCTCTTGATCTTCATCTTATGGGATGCCTCTCTTATCCTCTTTTTGAGTGATTTGATTTTTCTTCGGAGAAGACGCTGACACCTCGGAATGAAATTGCCGACGCAGTTATAAACGACGACTCCGAGGATCAGTATGACGCCGCCAATAATAATGGAGAGACCAAACTCAAATATTCCCGCTTCGCGGAATGATCCGAGCAGCCGAATTGCATTGGCAATACCAATGAAGAACAAAGCAACTCCGGCAATCGTCAGGGCCACAAGGAGGACCATCAATACGATCCTCAGGACTTCCATCAATACCCGAAGGATCATCAGGAAAGCAATTTTAGCATGACCGGCGGCGATCGCTCCGCTCGTGGGTTTTATCGGCTTTTCCTCGCGAACGATTTTGATTTTTGTTTTCCCGACAAGTTCGTTATAGTCATCGCCCCTCGGCATATCTTCTTTCTCGAAGTCAACGGGAACGACACTGTCGGGACTGACGTATTCCGGAAGAACCTTTTTTTCAGTTTGCAATGAAACCTGTTCTTTTTGGTCGGTACTTTTGTTTTTTGCGGCTGAAACCGGATTATTCTGAGAGGTTACCGGTACCTTTTGTCCTGCAGCGGCATTATTTTGATCGGATGCTTCTGACAGGGGATTTTCCGGCGTTTTTTTCTGCTTTTCCGGAGACGGGGAGGGAGAGGTCTCCGCTGAATCGTCCTCTTTCAAAAGTTTGACGACGTTTTCGGCGAGTCTGTCGACTTCAAGAAGGATCTCGTCATCGGACTTTGACGCCAGTTCTTTTTCGGTCACGGGGATAGAAAGGATCTTAACATGCCGTATCGCTGCTTCTTCCGGTATACCGCGCCCGATAAGCGCGGTGCCCAAAAGTTTCATATAGTCTGATTTGTTCAACTCAGATCGACCGCCTTTCATATAAGGAAATAGCGAAAACCGGAAATAGTGGACTGTTCCGGAAAAATGTGGTAGAATATATATGCGCCCTGATGTCTTCCTCGAGTTTATTCTCCTATTATTTTAGCAGAAAACGGAGCATATATCAAGTATGAGAAACAGAAAAAAGAAAAACGGAGTGAACAGACTCGAAAATCTGTCGGTTTTGATATTGAGTGCGGACGATATTTCGTCCGGCTGTGAAAAACTGTATGACGAAGAGCGTCCTCTGAGACTTGAGATCGGTTGCGGGAAAGGGGATTTTGTGTCCGGTATTTCCGCTTCAGAACCAGGATTCAATTATATTGCCGTGGAACGGATTGGCGACGTTGCTCTTGCAGCCGTGGAGAAATACGCTGAGAGAAGAGGACTTGGAACGCTCGACTTCCACGGAGGGTGGCGAGGTCCCGACGGCACTCTTTATAAAGGCGAAAAATGGAACATTCCGGTAGAAAAGAGAGGCAACGTCCGCTTTTTCATCGGAGACGCCGCCGCCTTTCTCGAGATAGCTCCTAAAGGGATCTTTGACAGGATATACGCGAATTTCAGCGATCCCTGGCCCAAAAGCCGTCATGAATCCCGCAGACTTACTCACCCGGGTTTTCTGATGAAATATGCCGCGCTCCTCTCGCCGAACGGTCAGCTCCGGATCAAGACAGACAACGACGGTTTGTTTGAATATACGCTCGAATCACTGACCGCGTCCGGATGGGAAATTCTGTTCAGCACGTACGACCTTCACTCTGCTGAAACCGACCCGGTGATCCGGGGATCGAACGTGGCTACGGAGTACGAAAAAAGATTTACCGAACAGGGCGTAAAGATAAAAGCGGTTTTTGCGTCTGCTCCCGCCGGCTGACGCGCTCAGAAGCAGCGCTTTTTACGATCAACGCGGCATTCGTTCATGTTCTCGCAGAGATAGCATATCTCATTTTCGGCTACGCCGTCGCTGAAGAAACGGATAATATTCCTCACCGTGACTGAGGCGATGTTTGACAACGCCTCGTCAGTAAGAAAGCCCTGATGTGACGTGACGATGACGTTAGGAAGCGTGAGCAGGCGCGCCATAACGTCGTCGTTCACGATCTCCCCCGAAAGATCCTCGAAGAACAGATCGGACTCCTCCTCATACACGTCGAGGCAGGCTCCACCGATCTTTTTCTTTTTTATCCCCTCGATCAGCGCCTCGCTTTCGATGAGCGCGCCGCGGGACGTGTTGACGATGATGACTCCGTCCTTCATGGATCTTATCGATTTCTCGTTGATGAGGTGCTTCGTATCTTTCGTCAGAGGACAGTGGAGGGAGATCACGTCGCTTTCTCTGAAAAGTGTTTCAAGCGTCACATATTCGATCTCCGCCGAAATATCAGGATACGGATCGTAGGCTATGACCCGCATTCCGAAACCCCGGCAGATGTCGATAAAGCATCTGCCGATTTTCCCGGTCCCGACGATCCCCGCCGTTTTCCCGTGAAGATTGAATCCCACAAGACCGTTAAGTGAAAAATTGAAGTCGCGAGTCCGATTGAACGATTTGTGGATCTTTCTCACCGACGTGAGCAGCATCGCCATTGCGTGCTCCGCCACTGCCTCGGGAGAGTACGCGGGTACCCTGACAATGTGTATTTTGCCGAAGGCCGCCTTAACGTCCACGTTGTTGAACCCCGCGCACCTTAGAGCGATGAGCTTTGTTCCTCCCGCGACGAGCCTTTCGATCACGGCTTTATTCACGTCGTCGTTCACAAAGACGATGACGCATTCGTATCCATTCGCCAATTCAACAGTGTCCTCATTGAGTTTTGCTTCTATTGTCTTCAGTTTTATGGAGTTTCTCCCGCATTCGCTGATAAAAAACTCCGCGTCATACTGTCGTGTATCAAACATTATCGCTTTTATCATTTTTAACTCCTTTCACGGTATTACGGTTATAGTTTTCCGTACTCCGAATTTTTTATTTGCCATTTTTCTCTGCTTTAAAAACCTGATAAATTCCGTTTGCGTGAGAATACTAAACACAGGCGAATGAGAAAGGTAACCGGAGAATAAAATGGATCATATACTTGACGGATCGAAAAAAGAAGAACTTTACCGCCTTATAGGCGAGTTGAAGATCCCACTCAGCGAGAGATCGCGCAAGCAGATCGAGAATTACAGATACGCCGAAAACACAGAGATACGGATCGCTGAGACGGGAATCGAGGTGCGCACGAGCTTTGCCGACGGACAAAGGCAGTTCCTGGGGATAAAATGTGACGGTACTGACGCAGTCATCGGAGGGTTTGACTCCGGCTGTAAGTCGGGGTAGTCCGTGATTTATTGTATCATATCCTGAAAAGGAAATAAAGTCGGTAAAACAAAATACGGCTTCTTCCGAAGCCGTATTTTGTTATGCAAATTAAAGTTTCGACACAATGTCCTCGGTGTCGGACGCGATCATGAGTTCCTCGTTTGTCGGGATCAGGTAGACCTGGACCTTGGAGTTGTCCGTGGAGAGTTTCACGATGTTCGGCTGATGATGAGCCGCGGCGTTCACAGCCTCGTCCATCTCGATCCCGAAGTAGGAAAGCTCGGAGCAGACGCGGTATCTCAGGTTCGGGTTGTTCTCGCCCATGCCGGCGGTCCAGACGATGGCGTCGAGGCCGTTCATGGCGGCGGTATACGCGCCGATGAATTTCTGGATCTGATAAGCGATGACGTCCGTGGTGAGGATCGCTCTCGGGTCGCCCTTCTCGGCGGCGGCTTCAATGTCGCGGCTGTCTGAGGAGATACCTGAAAGTCCGAGGAATCCGCACTTCTTATTCATGTATTCGTCCATCTCGGCGGGGGTGTATCCCTCTTTTTCCATGATGTACGTTACGACCGCGGGGTCGATGGAACCGCAGCGGGTCCCCATGATGATACCGTCAAGGGGAGTGAATCCCATGGACGTATCGAGTATCTTGCCGCCTTTGACCGCGGAGATCGACGAGCCGTTTCCGACGTGGCAGGTGATGATCTTCGTCTCTTCCGCGGGCTTGCCGAGGATCTTGATCATCTCGCGGGAGACGAATCTGTGAGACGTGCCGTGAGCTCCGTAACGGCGGACGTGGTACTTCTCATACATGTCGTAAGACACTCCGAAGGTGTATGCCTTCGGAGGCATGGACTGATGGAAAGCAGTGTCAAAAACAAGCACCTGGGGCTTCTCGGGCATGACGGCGAGACAGCCCTTGATACCCATAATATGCGCTCCTGTGTGAAGGGGAGCGAAGGATCTGCAGAGCTCAAGTTTTGCGAGAACTTCATCGGTAAGAAGGACGGACTCGAAAAAGTAGGGACCGCCGTGGACCACACGGTGACCCACCGCTTCGATCTCGCTCATGTCGGAGATGACCGCCGCTTCGGAATTTGTCAGAATTTCGATGACCTGCTTCATCGCCACAGAATGATCGGGAAGGGAGACCTCCTTGACGGATTTTTTACCGTCTTCGCCTTTTCTGTACTCGATCTTGCCGTCGATGCCGATCCTCTCGCAAATACCTTTTGCGAGGACGGACGAGGTGGCCGTGTCGAAGAGCTGATACTTCAGTGAGGATGAACCTGCGTTTACAACGAGAACCTTCATAAAAAAACTC
>JAEEGL012096297.1_pt1 | contig 11215 bp, 8 predicted proteins | sample 9134231 | NCBI WGS metagenome assembly JAEEGL01 (sample SAMN16246548, study PRJNA631951) | gut metagenome | biome: gut microbiome; feature: rumen; material: fiber-attached | host: Bos | place: Iran: Karaj | collected 2018-10
ACGGCGCAAACGCGCCCGTCCCGCTTCTCCAGCTGCCGCGCAGGCGTCTCGCGCACGACGCGCCCGCCGGCGGCGAGGAAGGCGTCCTCCAGCGCGCGGAGCGCGAGCGTGATGCCGACGCCGGCGCGCTGGATGCCGCTGCCGACGAAGGCGTGCGTGCCGGCCGGCTGGTAGGTGGGGCTGTCGTGGTCGTCCTCGTTGGCGTCCTCGAGCACCACGTCGCCGCCGGCGGCGCGGATGAGGTCGATGAGCCAGTCCATGGCCGTCTCGCTGTTGTCCTCCAGACGATACCACTTGCGCTGGTCCACCTGGAAGGAGCGGGCCTCCAGCTCCTGGAGCAAAAACTTGTCGTGATTCTCGCGCGGGAAGCCGTGCTCGGCCATCACCTTGCTGTAGGCGGCGAAGACGCTCCCGCCGCGGCCGACCGGGGCCTTGCTCGCGGTGACGATCAGCGTGTCGGCGCCGGTCTGCTGCGCGCGCAGCGCACAGCATAGCGCGGCGAGCCCCTCGCCGACCACCACGACGTCCGCCTCCGCGCGCTCCCGGATCTCGCGCTCCGGCACCGGGGGCGGGGGCGTCAGGAACGCGGGCGTCCCGCGCAGTTCCAGAATGGATCGCATTTCCTGCATCATGCCGTGTCATCCTCCCGTTCATCGTATCCGGTCTCCCGGAGGGGAGCCGGGGGCCTTCTTACCACTGCCGGTAGGTCTTCAGACCGTCCGCGGCGGCGCGCGCCTTCTGCGCGAGCTCCGTGTCGAGCCCGTAGCCGTGCGCCTCGCAGACCTCGGTGTAGCCCGGGTCGGTGTGCGCGTTGCGGGGCAGGGGGACGTCCTGCTCGCCGGCGAGGATGTCCTGCACGCGGCGGATGTCCACGGCGCGGGCGGTGGTACCGCCCTGCACCGCGACCGCCGCGGCGACGCCGGCGGCCTGGCCGGTGCCGACGCACTGCGGGATCAGGTTGCACCAGTCGATCGCGACGTTGTCCGCGGAGATGTGGCGGCCCGGCGCGAGCAGGTTCTCCACCTTCTGCGGCACGATGGCGCGGTAGGGGATCTCCACCGGGGCGCAGTCGTTGATGAGGCAGATCGTGGAGTGCCAGGCGATCACGTCGTCGTGGCGGTAGGCGAAGGCATAGTCGTTCACCGTGATCTGATACTCCCCGCCGATGCGGCAGCTCCCGCGGGTCCCGAGCTGCGGCGCGATATCGTAGAGCCAGGCATCGCCGAAGGCGATCGGGCAGGCCTCTCTCAGATAGTTCAGCACGTCGTACATCGTCGCGCGGGTCTCCAGCTCGGTCTGCGTGCAGTCCCGGATCAGGGAGCAGTCCTTGCCGCCGTGCCAGTTGTTCACCCAGACGATGCTGTCGACGGGCGTCGGCAGGGGGGCGCAGGAGAAACCGGCGATCCGCTTCAGGTTCGCACGCAGCGCCTCGTTCTCGCGCGGGTTCGCCTGCCGCCAGGCGTCGTAGCGGTTCCAGCTCACGCCGCCGATGCGCCAGACCAGCGCGGTGTTGGAGCAGCGGGTCTTCCCGTCGGCCAGCGTGGAGAACGGCGCGCCGCTCTGACGCACGAGGTCGCCGTCGCCGGTGGCGTCGATGACGATCTTTGCCAGCACGACCTTGCGGCCCTCCTTGCTCTCAAAGATGACGCCCTTGCAGACGTTCCCCTCCATGATCGGCTTCGTGCCCCAGCAGTGGCACATGATGCGGATCGCGTCCTGGTGCTCCAGCAGCATCTTGTCCATCTCGATCTTGAGGACGTTCGGCTCGTAGTAGACGGCGCGCACCAGCCGGTGCGGCTCGCTCTCGCTGACGCAGCCGTGGACGCGGCTCCAGGCGTGGAGCAGGGCGAGGTCGTCGTCCTTGCCGATCTTCTCCAGCGCCGGTCCCATCAGAGCGTCCGGGATCGGGGCGAGGCGGGTGAACCACTCCTCCTGCAGCCCGCGGACAAAGCTCTTGTCGTACCAGGAGAGCTTCGGCACCATCAGCACGTAGCCGCCGGTGACGTCTCCGCCCATGTAGCCGTAGCGCTCCATCAGGATCACGTTTTTGCAGCCCGCGCGCGCCGCGGCGATCGCGGCGGAGTGGCCGGCGCTGCCGCCTCCGACGACGAGCACGTCGCACTCGTCGTAAACCGGGAGTACGCTCTGCGGTTCCAGAATCGTCTTCATCGTTATGCTTCCCTGTCCTTTCCAGCTCCGTTGTTTCCTCTGCCAGCCGCGCGGACGCGCGGCCATATTATCCTGTCTGTTATTCTATGGGCAGCGCCGCCGGATGTGTAGACCTCAAATAATTGCAACGGCGTAAAATCTGGTTACGGCTCCGCCGCGGAAGAAAAAGCCGCGGGGAGACCGGCCTGACGGGCGGTCTCCCCGCGGCGGCGCCCGTTCCCGCCGGGCGGCGCGTCACGAGACGATGAGGTTTGTTTTCGCGTAGCTGATAAAATCGTGGAAAGCCTTGTTGTGGCGTATGTTGCCGTTCCAGAGGATGCGCATGTAGAGCTTCTCGCACTCGTCCACCGGGATCGTCGCGATCTCGGGATCGTTCTCCATGCTCTCCCGGGGCTTGATGCTGCTGCAGATGTTCTCGCGGATCATCTGCCGCAGGGAGGTCATCTGGTTTGTCAGATAGACGATGTTCGGCGTCAGGCCGTGGCTGGCGAACAGCGCGGTCATCTGGTTGCTCTCCTTCTCCAGCCGGGAGAGAGCGACCAGCGGCTCGTCCTTCAGATCCATCACGGAGACGTGACTGCGGCCGGCCAGCGGGTGCTGCTTGCTGCAGCAGAAGGCGAGGAAGGTCTCCCGGATGTTGAGGAACTCGACGCCCTCCACGCGCTCGCCGCTGCAAAGCGCGATCTCGAGATCGTAGTCCGGGACGAGCGTCCGGCTGTCCAGGAACGCGCGCTCGATGTCCGTGAGGCGGATCTTCACCTCGGGGAACTCGTGATGGAACGCGTTGATGAAGGGGAGGACGACGCAGCGCGCCGTGAAGGAGATGCCGATGCTCAGGACCCGGTCGCTCTCGTCCTGGGCGCCGCACTTGAACGAGGCCATCTCCGTGCCGAGCTCCGCGAGCATCTGCTGGATCTTCAGGCACTTCTCGTAAAAGACCTGCCCGGCCTCCGTCAGGACGACGCCGGTCGTGTTGCGCTGCAGCAGCGGCACGCCGAACTCCTCCTCCAGATCCCGCACCGCCCGCGAGACGGCCGGACGGGAGACGAGCAGGGCGTCGGCGGCCTGGGAGATGCTGCCGTAGCGGCATACCGCGACCAGGTATTCAATTTGAAACAATTTCATGGCGTCCTCCGATGTGAATGTGATCTGTGATTCCGGATGAACTTGCGTCAAATCTCAAGCGGATTATAATATTTTTTCTGTGTAGCGTCAAGAGGATTCGGCCCCCGCTGTCAAAATATGGTTACATCCGGTGTGCGGCATCGGCTCTTTTCAGGCGGACGCGCGGAGCGTATAATCAAAGAGGCGGATTGTGCGGCGCGCAAGTGCGCCTTGCGCTTTCCGGCCTTTTCTGCTATGGTAAAGGCATCAATTCTGAACAGAAACGGAGTGAGTGCAATGAGCCTGACATTGACCGGCGTCAGGGTCGTCGAGCTGAGCACCTTCATCGCGGTCCCGGCCTGCGCGCGGTTTTTCGCGGACCAGGGCGCGGACGTCATCAAGGTGGAGGCGCGGGGCGGGGACGCCGTGCGCTGGAACGGCGTCAGCGAGGGCCGCAGCGGCAGCCCCTATGAGAACACCACCTTCGACCTCGAGAACGCGAACAAGCGCGGCGTCGTGCTGAACCTGAAGGACCCGAAGGGCAAGGAGATCCTGTTCCGCCTGCTCGCGGACGCGGACGTCTTCCTGACGAACTGGCGGCCGCAGGCGCTGGAGAAGGCCGGACTGACCTACGAGGCGCTGCACGGCAGGTTCCCCAAAATGGTCTACGGCACCCTCACCGGCTACGGCGACAAGGGACCGGACAAGGATCTGCCCGGCTACGACTTCACGGCCTTCTGGGCGCGCGGCGGCATCATGGAGTCCCTGCGGCAGAAGGGCGAGTGGCCGATCAACCTGATCCCCGGCATGGGCGACCACATCGCGGGGCTGCTCCTCGCCTCCGGCGTCATGGCCGCGCTCTTTGACGCGCAGCGCAGCGGCGTCGGCCAGCGGGTGTGCATCAACCTGCTGCACACGGCGATCTGGGACCAGGCGATCATGCTCCAGGCCGCGCAGTACACGCAGCTCGGGCAGAAATACCCGATCTCCCGCCACACGGCGGACAACCCCTTCAACTGTGCCTACCGCACGTCGGACGGCCGCTTCATGCAGATCTCCATGCCGCCCTTCGACGTGTTTTACCCGAAATTCATGCCGCTCATCGGCCGCGCGGACCTCGTCGGCAACCCGCGCTACACGATGGACAACATCACGCAAAACAAGCTCCACGCGGAGTTCATCGACATCCTCACCGCGGCCTTCGAGCAGAAGACCGCCGCGGAGTGGGACGAGATCTTCACGGAGAACGACATCCCGCACTCCGTGCTGCGCGGCTGGGAGGAGGCGCTCGAGGACCCGCAGGCGAACGCCAACGACGTCTACTACGAGATGCATTATCCCACCGGAACCACCGTCAAGCTGGTCCGCCAGCCGGTCTTCATCGGCGACGGGCTGCCGGAGTACCGGATGGCGCCGATGCTCGGCGAGCACAGCGAGGAGGTCCTGCGCTCCCTGGGCTACGGCGACGAGGAGCTGAAGGCCCTGCACGAGTCCGGCGTCTACGCCACCTGGGACGATCTGAAGGCGCAGCATGGCGGCTGACCGCTTTACCATGGGGGTGGACGTCGGCTCCACCACCTCGAAGTGCGTCGTGCTGAAAAACGGCGCGGAGGTGGTCGGCACCGCGCTCGTGACCGCAGGGACCGGCACCTCCGGACCCGGACGGGCGCTCGCCGCCGCGCTCGGGGACGCCGGGCTGGCGCGCGCGGAGATCGAATGCCTGACCGCCACCGGCTACGGGCGCAACACCTTCGAGGGCGCGGACCGCGTCATGAGCGAGCTGAGCTGCCATGCGATCGGCGCGGCGGCGCTCTGCCCCGGGACCCGCACGGTCATCGACATCGGCGGGCAGGACGCCAAGGTGCTGCGCCTGGACGCGCGCGGGCGGCTCGAAAACTTTGTGATGAACGACAAGTGCGCCGCCGGGACCGGCCGCTTCCTGGAGGTCATGGCGCGCGTGCTGGAGCTGGAGCCCGCGCAGCTCGAGGAGATGGACGCACGCGCGAAGGGCGTCGTCCCCGTGAGCTCGACGTGCACGGTCTTCGCCGAGAGCGAGGTCATCTCGCAGCTCGCCCGGAACGTGGATCTCTGCGACCTCGTCGCCGGCATCCACGCCTCCGTCGCCGTGCGGACGGCGAGCCTCGTGCGGCGGCTCGGCCTGCTGGAACCCGTGACGATGACCGGCGGCGTCGCGCGCAACGGCGGCGTCGTGCGCGCGCTGGAGAGAGAGCTCGGCACGGAGATCCGCGTCCCGCCGACGGCGCAGCTCGCCGGAGCGTACGGCGCCGCGCTCAGCGGCTGGAATCAAGGAAACGAGAGGAGCTGAAGGAACCATGACGGAAGCAACGGAAAAGAAACCCGCCAAGATCGTCCTGCGCGAGCTGCAGGACCGGATCGCCCGGGACGCCTGGGATGCAAAGCTGCGCGGGGAGAAGGTCGGCTGGTGCGCCTCCAACTTTCCGCAGGAGATCACCACCGCGATGGGCATCCCGGTGGTGTACCCGGAGAACATGGGCGCCGCGGTCGGCGCGAAGGGCGGCGGCGAGCGCATGTGCGAGCACGCGGAGGGCATGGGCTACTCCGGCGATATCTGCTCCTACGCGCGCATCAACTTCGCCTACGCCGATCTGAAGCGCTGCGAGGAGCAGGAGATCCCCTTCCCGGACTTCCTGCTGTGCTGCAACAACATCTGCAACTGCATGATCAAATGGTATGAGAACCTCGCGCTGGAGCTGGATATCCCGCTGATCCTGATCGACATCCCGCGCCTCGATGAGGAGAAGTGCGACGAGGACCGCGTGCGCTACATCCGCGCCCAGTTCGACGACGCGATCTCGCGTTTGGAGGAGATCACGGGCAAGCGCATGGACTACGGGAAGCTGCGCTCCGTCATGGAGGTCTCCCAGCGCTCCAGCCGGGCCTGGCTGCGGGCGGTCGGCTTCATGGCCGCGACGCCCTCGCCGTTCTCCGGCTTCGACATCTTCAACAATATGGCCGTCGCCTGCGTCGGGCGCGGCACCGTGGAGGCCGCCGAGGCCTTCGAGCAGCTCGCCGACGAGTATGAGGCGCTGGCGAAGGAGGGGAAGAGCAGCTTCAAGGGGGAGGAGAAATACCGCATCCTCTTCGAGGGCATCGCCTGCTGGGCGAACCTGCGCTTCACCTACAAGACGCTGCAGAGCCGCGGCATCAACCTGACGGCGTCGATCTACGGCCCCGCCTTCAGCTTCCTGTACGGCAGTCTGGACGAGCTGATGGCGGCTTACGCCTATGTGCCGAACTGCAACTGCTTCGAGCGGGAGCTGCAGATGCGCGTGGACGACGCGATCCGCAACAAGGTCGACGGCGCGCTCTTCCACATGAACCGCAGCTGCAAGAACTGGAGCGGCACCCTCTACGAGATGCAGCGCCAGTTCCAGGAGAAGACCGGCGTGCCGACCGTCGTGTTCGACGGCGATCAGTCCGATCCGCGCTGCTTCTCCGAGGCGCAGTACGAGACGCGCGTGGAGGCGCTGACGGAGATCATGGCGGCGCGAAAGGGAAGGGAGGCGGCCGGCAATGCCTGAACTGGAAAAGCTGTTTGCGGAGCTGAGCGGCGTGTGCGCCGATCCGAGGGCGCAGCTCGACGCCGCGCTTGCCGCGGGGCGGAAGGCCGTGGGCGTGATGCCCTATTTCTGCCCGGAGGAGCTCGTCTACGCCGCCGGGATGCTGCCCTTCGGCCTCTGGGGGGCGGAGATGAGCGCGAGCGAGTCGAAGCGCTATTTCCCGGCCTTCGTCTGCTCCATCCTCCACACGACGCTGGAGCTCGGCCTGCGCGGCGACCTCGACGGGCTCAGCGCGGTCATGGCGCCGGCCTGCTGCGACGCGCTGAAGGGCATGGACGGCAACTGGCGCTACGGCGTCGGGGCGCGCATCCCGTTCCTCCACGTCGCCTACGCGCAGAACCGCGCGACGCCGGCCGGCGTGACGTTCACCGCCGCGCAGTTCCGGAAGCTCCTCCGCCGGCTGGAGGAGATCGCGGGGCGCGCGGTCACGGACGCGGACGTCGACGCGGCGATCCGGACGTATGATGAGAACCGCGCCGCCCTGCGCGCCTTCACCGCCGCGGCGGCCGCCCACCCGGAGCTGGTCTCGCCGGCGCAGCGCAGCGCCGTCATCAAGTCCGGCTTCTTCCTGGACAGACGGGTGCACACGGAGAAGGTGCGCGCGGTCACCGCGGCGCTGGAGGCGGCCCCGGCCGTCCCCTGGGACGGCGTGCGCGTCGTCACCACCGGCATCCTTGCCGACGCCCCGGCGCTGCTGCGGATCCTCGCGGACAACCGCGTCGCCGTCGCGGACGACCAGGTCGCGCAGGAGTCCGTGCTCTTCCGCGCCGACACGCCGGCCGGCGCGGACCCCGTGGAGCGCCTCGCCGCGCGCCTGGGCGTGACGGAGGGGTGCAGCGTGCTCTTCGACCCCGAAAAGCGGCGCGGCACGCAGCTCGTCTCGCTCGCACAAGCGGTGCGCGCCGACGGCATCCTCTGGGTGATGACAAAGTTCTGCGACCCGGAGGAGTTCGACTTCGTTCCGGTCAAGCGCATGGCGGACGCTGCGGGGATCCCGCTGCTCGCCGTGGACGTGGACCAGCAGATGGGCAACTACGAGCAGGCGCGCAGCGCCGTGGAGGCCTTCGCCGAGCTGCTGCGGGCGAGGAGATAAAAAACGAAAGACCGAGGACGCCCCTCCGGAAAACGGACGGGGCGTCCGTTTTTTCTGCGGCGGAACGGCTCAGATGTAACAGCTTTTTACACCGATGAAAGCTTTTGAGGGCTTCAAAGCGGCGGGGTGGGACCATATGATAAATACAGCGGAAAATATCATTGGACGCGGTATGTCCGTCTCCGGACGCCCGGCCTCCTTCCGGCGGGGCGGCGGGGCGCAGGGCAGACGGCACGCCGCGCGGGAGGGATCCCACCACAACAGAAGGAGGAGCGAAGACCATGATTCATACCAGCCACAAGATCGAGTACGACCCGGAAAAATGCGTCGGCTGCAAGCTCTGCTACAAGGCCTGCTTTGTCGACGTCATCCGCTGGGATGAGGAGAAGAAGAGACCCGTATTCAAATACGTGTCCGACTGCGAGCATTGCTTTTACTGCGAGGCGGTCTGTGCGAAGGGCGCGATCCGCGTGCTTCCGGACTACGCCAGCGAGCACATGCGCCAGCACTTTGACCGCTACGCCTGAGGGGAGGGAAGAACGATGGAAAGACAGAATCTGAATTGTGATGTGCTGATCGTCGGCGGCGGCGTCGGCGGCCTCGCCTGCGCGGCGGCCGTGAAGGAGCGCCTGCCGGACAGCGACGTCCTTGTCATCGAGAAACAGACCGCGGGCTATGCCGGCAAGGCGAACCGCGGCGGCGGCGTCCTCCAGTACTTTGACCCGGAGAAGGTCAAGGCGGAGGACTTCCTGAAGTTCCACGTCAACGAGATCGGCTGCTTCCTGGGCAACCAGGAGCTGATGCTCCGCTATGTGAAAATGAACCCCATGCTCCTCGAGACGCTGGAGCGCTGGGGCGTCAATATCCCGCGCAACGAGGAGGGCAAGCTGCGCGTCATGCCCACCGGTCCGCTGACCGCGATGACCACCGTGGACCTGGACATCTGCCTGCGCATCCGCCGCTACGCGGAGAAGCTCGGCGTCCGTTTCATGGACAAGACCGTGATGGCCGACCTCCTGACGGACGGGGACAAGGTCTCCGGCGCGCTGGCCTACAGCCTCCTTGACGGCACGACCTACGTGATCGGTGCTCCGACGGTCGTCCTCGCGACCGGCAGCCAGAACTACCGCTTCGCCTCCATGTGGAGCAGCGGCCGCGGCGACGGCACCGCGGCGGCCTTCCGCGCCGGCGCGAAGCTGCGCAACGTCGAGTTCGGCAACTTCGCCCAGCTCATGCGCGTGAAGAGCCACAACGAGATCGTCTTCGGCGAGAACTTCATGCACAACGAGAAGGGCGAGAACGTCACCCGCAACTTCACCGACCACCGAGAGACGGACATCAACTCCACAGCCATCCGCGAGTGGTACCGCCAGATGAAGGCCGGCAACGGACCGATCCATCTGGACTTCGGCGAGGTCCCCAGACCGGGCGGCGGCGGTGGCGGCGGCGGTGACCGCGCCTGGGGCAAGCCCTACGGCAAAAAGTTCCACGAGCTGAACGACAGCCACGCCATGGAGGCCGACGGCCCGATGGACGGCCACTATATCGAGGTCGCACCGATGCTGGTCGGCGAGCAGAGCCCGATCTGCACGGACACCCGGATGCGCGCCTCGCTCCGCGGCCTGCTCGCGATCGGCGACTGCAGCTATTCCGGCTCCGCCGCCGCCGGCGCGGTCCCGGCGCCCCCGGGACGCAACCGCGGCTCCGGCATCCTGAACGCCGTGTTCGCGGCGGTCGTCGCCGGCGAGACGATCGAGGACGACAAGTTCGCCCCGGCCCCCGGCCCGAAGACCCCGCCCCCGATCCACGAGGAGCAGGTGGAGGAATGCACCCGCCGTCTGTTCGCGCCGCTGGAGCGCAGCGAGGGCTGCGCGGCCGAGGACGTGATCGACCTCGTCCAGCAGGCGATGGCCCCCTCGGACTACTCCGTCGTGATGAACGAGCAGCGCATCGGCGAGGCCCTCGAGATCGTCATGAAGGCGAAGGAGCTCGCAAAGACGCTCAAGGCGAACGATATCCACGAGCTGCTGAACTGCCATGAGGCGGAGGCGATGGTCCTCTCCGCCGAGCTCCACTACCGCGCGTCGCTGATGCGCAAGGAGTCCCGCGGCTGGTTCATGCGCGAGGATTACCCCGAGCGCGACGACAAGGAGTGGCTGAAGTGGATCGACGTTCAGAACAAGGACGGCGAGTTCGAGTTCAGCACGGTCCGCGTCCCGGTCGAGCAGTGGCCCGTCAAGCCCGACGACAGCGTGATCCCCCGCGTCCCCATCACCGAGGAGCAGAAGAGCAGCCCGCTCTACAAGTACTATGTCCTCCCGATGGCGGAGGCCGATCCCGCCAAGTACGCCGACGTGGCCTGCCCGGCCGACCCGGCGAGCGCGGACTCCCCGCTGGAGATGAACCGCCTCTTCGACCCCGGCTACCGGCCGCTTGAGCTCGGCTACTGCAATCTGCCGGACGGCACCGCGATGCTCGCCAACCTCACGCCGATGCCGAACGTCACACCGGAGATGTTCGACTTCTGGTTCGCCTGGCACGGCGCGGGCCCGCTGCGCTATACGATCTGGAACCCGCATCAGCACTACAAGGCCGAGAGCATGAACATGGACCGCGCGATGGACAAGTCCCTGAGCCTCAAGGAGCGCTACTGGGACACCACGCACGACATCATCGAGGACTGCGGCAACGGCCCGCAGCACCTCTTCATCAACTTCCGCAACCCGGCGGACATCGGCTTTGATCCGGAGAAGCTGAAGGACTTCGACGGCACGATCGTCTGCTCCGGCAACGAGAAGGCCCCGGTCATCATGTGCCACTTCCTGCGCCGCGCGCCTGACGGCAACGGCTACGAGCTGCGCAGCCGCTTCTGGATGGGCTGGCATGTCGTCAACGGCAAGCCGGAGAAGTTCCTGCCGAACGGTTTCCGTCTCCCGCTGGACGGCGTGAAGAGCCTGCTGATGCACAACATCAAGGAGTTCACGCATCTGGCCGCGATCCTGCCCGACGTCTACGCGGAGTTCCACGAGGAGTTTGAAAAATGATCCCTTCCGCGCTTCCGCGGAAGAATAATGGAGGATTTGAACATGGTAGCAGTTGAGAAGAATTTCGTACAGGGCATGTTCTCCGTCGAGGGGAAGGTAGCGCTGGTGACGGGAGCGACGGGCGCGCTGGGATGCGTGCTGTCGAAGGCGTACGGCTACGCGGGCGCGAAGGTGTTCATGACGGGGCGCAACGAGGCGAAGCT
>JAEEGL012330519.1_pt1 | contig 11215 bp, 10 predicted proteins | sample 9134231 | NCBI WGS metagenome assembly JAEEGL01 (sample SAMN16246548, study PRJNA631951) | gut metagenome | biome: gut microbiome; feature: rumen; material: fiber-attached | host: Bos | place: Iran: Karaj | collected 2018-10
GGCGGCACATCGGCATCCCCGCCGTAGAGGTCCTCGGTGCAGGCGAGCACTTCCAGCCCGTTCGCGGCGCAGACGGCCTTGGTGTATTCGTGGAGGAAGCGGCTGTCGGTCTTGAGGTGCACTATCCCGCCCTTCCTGAGGAACTTGCGGTAGCGCTCCAGGAAAAGGGGCGAGCTGAGGCGGGCGTTCTCCCTGCGCATCTGCGGATCGGAGAAAGTCAGCCAGATCTCGCTGACCTCGCCGGGAGCGAAGTACGCCGTGATGAATTCTATCCTGGTGCGGAGGAAAGCGACGTTGGGCAGGGCGTGCTCGGTGGCGTATTTCGCGCCTTTCCAGAGCCTCGCGCCCTTGATGTCCACGCCGATGAAATTGGCACAGGGCTCCTTGCCGGCCAGCGCGATGGTGTATTCGCCCTTGCCGCAGCCGAGTTCCAACACCAGCGGAGCGTCCGGGTCGTCGTGGAACATCATTCCGTTCCAGCGGCCCTTCACCTCGTGGTCGCGCAGGTGGAAATAGCCGTCCGCCAGCACCTCCTCCGCGGAAGGCTGAAGAAGGCAGGAGAAATGCTCGTTCTCGGCGAATTTACGGAGTTTGTCGTGCCCCATCGTTGCGTTTGCAGATTATGCCCATGCCGCTGAACCCTTCCGGGACCTCTGCGGGACGGATGCTGATCTTCCAGATGCCCGGCTCGGCCATCGCGACGCCGCAGCGGTAGGGCTCCACCCTGCCACGGTCGCCGCCGGCCCTCATGAAAACCTTCTCCTCCAGCGCAAGCACGCCTTCCGGAGATTCCCAGGCAACCATCAGCGGAAGCGACGGAGCATTCGTCTGGCCGCCGCCCAAGGTCCTGGTATAGAATGAGATATCGTAGGTGTTGGTAGTGTCGGAAAGGTCCAGTTCGAATTCATAGACCCCGCCCGAAGACTGGGCTATGGTCACGAAGCGCTCATACGAGCCCGGACGTGAGCAGGCCGCGGCGGACAGCGCCAAAAGCACCGTCGCCAGGATGCGGAATGCCCTGCCGCAAGCCATTATGAAGACTGTTTGTCCTGCCTGCCGCGGTCCCGTCTGCCACCGCCCTGCCGGCCTTCGCCCTGGGCGCCTTCACCGGATTTCTTGTTCCGGTTCCGGTTGCGTCCGCCGCGGGATTTCTTGCGCTTGGGAGCGTCGAAGCGGGAGATGCTGTCGTCGCCGACCGCGGTCACGAATTCGGGGACGTACGGCTCGGGCTCGCTGCGCAGGGATTCCGGCTTGATGCCGTTGCGGTTCATCTTTATGATCTCGGCCACGTCGGCGGCATCGAGCGCATAGAGATCGGCGTCGGAGCCCTTGTCGTAGGAGAAATACATTATCTCGCGCAGGATGTCCGTCTTGCGCAGGTACGCAAGGCCGTCCTCGAACTCGAGCGGCTCCTGCACGCGCGGGATGCGGGACTGCGCATCCATATAGGTGGCGACCTCGTAATTGAGGCAGCACTTGAGCTTGCCGCACTGTCCGGCCAGCTTCTGCGGGTTCAGGGAAAGGTCCTGGCAGCGTGCAGCTGAAGTGCTGATGCTCTGGAAATTGGTGATGTAGTTGGCGCAGCAGAGTTCCCGTCCGCAGACGCCAAGACCGCCGATGAGGCCGGCTTCCTGGCGTGCGCCGATCTGCTTCATCTCAATCCTGATCCTGAATTCCTCGGCGAAGACCTTGATGAGCTGGCGGAAGTCCACGCGTCCGTCGGCGATGTAGTAGAAGATGGCCTTGGTGCCGTCTCCCTGGAATTCCACGTCGCCTATCTTCATCTCCAGACCCATCTCGGCGGCAATGCGGCGCGCCTTGATCATCGTGTCCTGCTCCCTGGCGATGGCTTCCTGCCACCTTTCGATGTCGTTCTGCTTTGCCTTGCGGTAGATCTTCTTGAACTCGGTGGTCTCGGGGTCTATGCCCTTGCACTTCATCTGGCGGAGCACTATGGCCCCTTCCAGGGTGACTATGCCGAGGTCGTGGCCGTTGGTCGCCTCCACGATGACCATGTCGCCGAGCTTGACGTTCTGCCCGGAATCGTTGCGGTATATCCCCTTGCGGGTGTTCTTGAACCTGACTTCGTACAGGTTGGGATTGGTGCCGTCGTCGGCCCCGTGCAGCCAGTTGCGGTCGCCGAGCTTGCAGCAGCCGGCCCTGTAGGTGCACTGGGATTCGCCCGTATCGGCATCGTGGCGCACCACGCAGCCTCTCAGACAGTCGTATTGTATGGTTTCGTTGTCCATATCGGTCATATTGTCATATAAAGCCTGTCAACCAGGTCCGTGAAGAGGATCTTGAGGTTGACATTGCGGTCTATCAGCGACAGGGCACGGTCCAGGTGGCCGGAAGCGACGCGCGGGAAGGTCTTCCTGCACTTCGCCGCCCAGGCGGACAACTGCTGGTCGTCATCGTTTTTCAGGGCATCGAAGCCCTGCTGGATGATGAATATGCAGCGCAGCCTGTCTGCTGCAAATTTACAAAAAGCTTTGGCACTTTCACGCGAAGGCAGCGAGGCGGCCTCTTCCCCTACGGCAATGGCTCCGGGGAGGTCGCGTGAGGTCAGCGCGTCCATAAGGCGGCTGAAAAGGTCGGAGCAGGTGTCCGCAAGTTCTCCGGAAACGGCCCTCACCGGGGTTCCGGACACCACCCTGATGCGCTGGCAGCGGGAGGAGATGGTCACGAGGACCTTCTCCGGGGAATGGGTGATCAGCAGGAACTGCGTCAGCGCGGGCGGTTCCTCTATCATCTTCAGGAGCCTGTTGGCGGCTTCCTGGTTCATCTTTTCGGGCAGGTAGATCACCACCGAGCGGTATCCTCCCTCGAGCGCGCTGAGCGATAGCGTGTCCAGCAGGGCCTTGGATTCGCCGACGGAGATGATTGCGGACTTGCCTTCCATCCCGAGGGCCTCGGAAAGTTCCGTCTCGGTGAAGAAGGGGTTGGTCCTGACGAGCTCCCTCCAGGCGGCGATACAGCCGGTGGAAGTGTTGGGCGAGACCGTGGGGAAGATGAAGTGCACGTCCGGGTGGATGAGCTTGGAGATCTTGTTGCACGCAGGGCACTCCCCGCAGGAATCCCCGTCCCGGCGCGACTGGCAGTAGAGGTACTGCAGGAACGCGATGGCGATGCCTATGGCCCCGCCGCCGTCATCCTCGTGCAGCATTATGGCGTGCGGGATGCGGCCGGAATCGACCATCCCCGCCAGTGCCGCGAGCACTTCCCTGTTTCCTGCAGTCTCCGAGAATCTCATACCCTTCTGAGCGCGTTGAATCTTGCAAGTTCCGCGAGCATCTCCTTCGCCTCCCCGTCCGGGAAGACGTCGAGTGCGCGCACGGCCTTCTCCACATATCCGTCCAGCCGGGCGGAGGCATATTCCACGCCGCCGCGCTCCAGCACGAAGTTACGGATTTCGCCGCAATATTCCGGATGCTCCCGTATCTCCCTGACCTTGGAGCGCATCTCCGCCTCGCGCGGGGAATCCTTCAGGGCGCCCAGCAGCGGCAGGGTTATCTTCCTCTCCATCAGGTCTATGCCCACGGGCTTGCCGAGTTCCCCGCCCCCGTTGTAGTCCAGGATGTCGTCCTTGATCTGGAAGGCCACCCCGAGCGCATCGGCGTATGCCACGGCCGCGGCGGCATGGGCGGCTGTCGCATCCACCGAGACGGCGGCGGAAGAGCAGGCGGAGACGAAGAGCGATGCCGTCTTGCAGCGGATGATGCGGAGGTAGTCCTCCTCGGTGGTGTCGGCGGTGGACGCCTTCTCCAGCTGCAGCATCTCGCCTTCGGCAAGGTCCACGAGGGTGTCGGAGAATATCTTGATCACGCTGCGGCTGAAGCGGTCCGTCTCCATCACCTTGTCCATCGCACGGGCGAGCCAGAAATCCCCTATGAGCACGGCGGACTGGGGCCCGAGCAGGGAATTCACCGTGGGCATACCGCGGCGTTCGCTGCTTTCGTCGGCCACGTCGTCGTGGAGGAGGGTCGCATTGTGGAGCAACTCCACCGTAGTGGCGAAGCGTATGGTGTCCGCGCTGCAGTATCCCGCGCAGGCCCTTGCCATCAGCATCGTGAGGATGGGACGCACGAGCTTCCCCGAATGGCTTAGCAGCCCTTCGTTGGTGGTGGCGAGCAGGCTGATGTCGGTGTGCAGCGCTTCACGCATCTGCGCCGTCATCTTCACCCAGTCGTCGCCGAGGAACGCTATGACGTCTTCCTTTCTCACAGCAATGCCTCGAATTCTTCCACGGTGGAGGGGAACGATATCAGGGCCCGGTCGGCAGGCTCCAGCATATTGGTGGCCACATAATGGTCCAGGAGGGCCTTCAGGGGATCGTAGAAGCCATCCACGTTGACGGCGGCGATCCTGCAGTCCAGCCTGCCCAGCTTGACGAGGACCAGGGTCTCGATCAGTTCGTCGAGGGTGCCTATGCCGCCCGGGAGCGCCACGGCGAGGGAACAACCCTCCCGCATCAGCTCCTTGCGTTCGGACATGGTATCCGTCCAGACGGTCTTCGTCATTCCGGGGTACACCAGTTCGTCCATGAAACGGGGCAGGATGCCGATGACCTCCACGCCGTGCTTCATGGCCTCGTCGCACACGACGGCCATCGTCCCCTTCACGGTGCCCCCGCTCACTATGCCGTATCCATGCAAACAAGCTGCACGGACTATATCACGCGCAGCTTGATTGTATTTCGGGTCTATCGTATAGCTGGCGGAGCAGTAGAAAACTGCCTTCCTTGCCTGCATGCTTCTAGAAGAAGAATCCCACGGAGGCGCAGATGCCGTTGCACTTGGTCTCCTTGATGGAATTTGTGATGTCGGTGAAAGCCTCTGCGAAGCTGCCGTAGGTGGTACCGTCCCTGTAGAGCTTGTCGAAATTCCAGAAATACTTGACCTCGACCTGGAGGAACCTGAACAGATCGGCACCGAAGCCGAGGCTGGCGCCATATTCGAGCCTGTTCTTGATGTTGTCCCAATTGTTCTTGATGACGATCTTGTCGGTGGTCTTCTTCTCATTGGAGACGGCATAACCCACGAAAGGCTCGGCAAAACCGAACACCCTGACCATGTCTCCGAAATGGATACCGGCCTGGATCTGCACCGGAACCTCGATGAAACCGGTCTTGAAGTCGATTCCCTTGACGGCGCTGCTAATCGACGAAGCGGAGGCGAGGGCGCTGAGGGACTGGCCCTTGACGTTGTAAATGACTGCCGGCTGGATTCCGATAAGGCCGAGGTCGGCACGGAATGCAAGTCCGAAATGATAGTTCGTCACGCTTCCTATCTCAACCTTGGCGGCAGTGAGGTCGGTGGCTGAAGAAGTTACGCCGGCGACAATGCCGGGCTGGGCGTTGAGGCTCACCGCAAAGAGCAGCGAGACAGCGGCAAAGAGGAGTTTTTTCATATTGTTTCAGATAATGATTACTAAAGGAGAGCATCGAGTTTCTCGGCAATCTCACCCTTCCTCACGAGACCGACGGTCCTGTCCACGAGCTCGCCGTTCTTGAAGAACAGGAGCGTAGGGATGTTGCGAATGCCGTAGGCGGCCGCGATGTCGTCGCAGTCGTCCACGTTGCACTTTGCGACGAGGACGCGTCCTTCGTATTCCTTGGCTATTTCGTCAACCGTGGGGGTGAGCACGCGGCAGGGGCCGCACCAGGCTGCCCAGAAATCTACGAGCACCGGCATGGGTGACTCGAGAACCTCATTGATATTGAGTGAATTCAAAACTGTTTCCATGGATACAAAATTAATAAAACATTTCGATATTCCACACATAGGCGCGGAGTCCCAGGTCAGGATAGTCCTCGTCCTTGCGTTTCAGGCCGGCCATGATGCCTTCGACCTTGCCGTCGTCCACCATCGACAGGATGGCGTGGTTCATGGTGGGCCAGGCGTGGCTGCCCATATGGGGTTCGCCGTCCACGCCGCCGCGGCCCTGGATGTCTTCCCAGCGGGTGAATCCGCGCTGGCCGTTGGCCTCGAACACCTCGACGATCTCTTCGTTGTAGGCCTGGTTGTAACTTACGAATATGGCTTTCATTTCTTCTTTCTGTTCGCAATCCTGGAAACGTATCCGCAATAGAGCGTAGGGATGAGCACGAGCGTCACGAGGGTGGAGATGGAAAGTCCCCAGCACACGGTGATACCGAGCGAGCGCCACAGTTCGGAGCCTTCACCCCGTCCTACCGCCATCGGCAGCATGCCGAGCACGGTGGTGAGGGTGGTCATGAGGATAGGGCGCAGACGGCTCCTGGCGGCGGTTACGGAAGCACTGACGGCGTCCATTCCGCGTTCCAGGCAGAGATTGGTGTAGTCTATGAGCACGATACCGTTCTTCACGACGATACCGAGAAGGATGATGATGCCGACGATTCCCATGATGCCGAGGGCGTTGCCCGTGAGACGCAGGCCGAGCAGCACGCCGACCAGCGCGAACGGCACCGAGAACATGATCACGAGCGGTCCCACGAACGATTCGAACTGGGAAGCCATCACCATATAGACAAGGATGATTATGAGGATGATCAGGAGCAGCATGTCCCTGAACATGTCCTGCTGGTCTTCGTAGTCACCGGCGATGGTGCAGAAGATGGACGGGGACATCTCGGTCTCCTCTATGGCCTTCTGCGCCACTGCGACGCACTCGGAAAGGGCCGCTCCGCGTCCGACAATGCCGTTCACGGTGATGACGCGCTCCCTGTCCTTGCGCTCGATGGTGGGAGGGACCGAGGTTTCCACCACGGTGCCGAGCTCCTTCATCCTTACGGGCATTCCGGCGGCATTGTTCACGACGATGTTCTCCATGTCCTCGATGCTGGTGCGGAATTCCGGCGCGTAACGCACGCGTATGCTGTATTCCTCGCCTTCCTCGCGGTAGAAGGAGGACACCGCTCCGCTCATGGCCGCGCTGAATGCCGCGCCCGCCGTGGCCGAATTGAGGCCGTTGAGCGCGAGTTTCGTGCGGTCGAAGTCCATGCGGTACTCGGGGGTGTATTCGTCGCGGCTGAGGATCACCTGCGCGAAGGAAGGGTCCGCGAGCATCTTGTTCCGGAGTTCCTTCGCCACGCGGTCGGTCTCCTCGAAGTCGTAGCCGTAGACCTCTACCTGCACGGAGGAGGCCCCTCCCATTCCGCCGCCGCCCTCGCGGACGTTGGCGCGGCGTATTTCAGGATGCTTCGCGAGTATGCCGCGGATCACGTCGGCGATCTCCGCCGAGCTCCTCTTCCTGGTGCTGGAAGTACCGATATTCACGTTCATCGAAAGAAGGTGCGTACCGTTGCTCTGCATGTTGGCGAAGGTGTTGTCGGAATCCGCCTGGCCGAAGGTCGCATTGAGGATCCTGGTCTCGGGGACTGCCGCCATGACTTCTTCATACACGACGCGGTAGAACTCGCGCGTCACGTCCTGCGCCGTGCCCATCGGAAGTTCGATGGTGGCGGAGATGCGGTCGGAATCGCCGCGCGGGAAATACTCGGTCTTGAGGCCGGGGGCGAGCAGCACTATGGATGCCACGAACACCAGCGCGAAGCCGCCGATGACGAGTTTCTTGCGTATGGTAGCCCAGCGGATCACGCGGGAATAGCCGCGGGAGATGAAGTCCAGAAACCGGTCCACCGGGGTGAAGAACTTCTCATAGAACCAGGAGCGCTTCTCCTTCGGCCTGAGCAGGCGCGAGCAGAGCATCGGTACGAGCGTGAGCGCCGCGGTGGTGGACACGATCATGATGATGCTCACGATCCATCCGAGCTGCCTGAACATGATGCCGGTGAAGCCGCTGATCATCGTGAGGGGCACGAACACGCAGAGCATCGTGAGGGTGGATGCGACCACGGAGATACCCACCTCGGAAGTTCCGTGCACGGCAGCCTCCTTCGGTTTCTCGCCGCGGGCAAGGTGCGTGGAAACGTTCTCGAGCACCACTATGGCGTCGTCCACCACCATTCCGATCGCGATCGCCAGGGCCGACATCGATATGATGTTCAGCGTGTTGCCGGTCGCGAACAGGTAGAGCAGCGAAGCCAGCAGGGCGATAGGGATGGAGAGGATGATGATGAGCGTCGACTTGAAGTTGCCGAGGAAGAGGAACACGACCAGCATGACCACGAGGAAGGTGATGATGATGGTCTCCAGAAGGGTGTGGATGGTGTTGATGATCTCGGTGGAGCCGTCGACGACGGTGGTGATCTTGATGTCGGAAGGAAGGTTTTTCTCGATATGCTTGAGCTGCCTCTTGACGCCCTTGATGACGTTCACAGTGTTGGCTCCGGACTGCTTCTGGATCACGATGCGGGCGGAACGGCGGCCGTTGGTGTAGGACTCCTGCTCCCTTTCCTCGGAACCGTCCTTGACCGTGGCCACGTCGCGCAGATACACCGCGCGGCCGCCCGACGCACCCACCACGATGTCGAGGAGTTCGGAAGGATCGGTGAACTCCTGCTGGACGCGGAGGGAATAGGTATCGGAGCCTATGTCGATGTTTCCGGAAGGCAGGTTCCTGTTCTCGGAAGCGATGATCTGGGATATGCCGCTGATGCTGAGGCCGTAAGCCTGGAGCTTGTTGGGGTCGCAATAGACCTGGATCTCACGCGTGGGGGCGCCGCTCACGGACACCGTACCCACTCCGGCCACGCGGGCCAGCGGGGTGGACACCTTGTCGTCGAGTATCTTGTCCAGTCCGGCGAGGCTGGCGTCGGCGGTGGCGGAAAGCATCATGATGGGCATGTCCGCAGCGCTGAACTTGAAGATGACCGGCATGGTGGCCCCGTCCGGCAGGACGGAATTCACCATGTCCAGTTTGTCGCGCACGTTGTTGGTGGCTTCCTCGATGTCCGTTCCGTATTCGAAGGTTAGGGTGAGGATGGCCACGTTCTCCTTGGACTGGCTGTTGAGTTCCTTGAGGTTCTCCACGCCGTTCAGCGAGTTCTCAAGGACCTTGGTGAGGTTGGTCTCGATGTCCCTGGCGTTGGCGCCCTGGTACGAGGACATCACCATGATGGTGTTCGAGTCGAACTCCGGGAACTGGGCTATGCTGGTGTTGATCAGCGCGAACAGGCCGAGGATGGCGAACGCGACGAACACCAGCGTAGTGGTGACCGGATGGTTGACTGCGCTTCTGTAGATGCTCATTATTCGGCCACCTCCACCTTGTCGCCGTCCTTGAGGGAGGTCTGGCCCTTGACTACGACCAGTTCGCCTTCCCCGAGTCCGGAAGTGATTTCATATTTGCTGTCGAAATGGCGTCCGAGGGATACCACCCTGAGGGAGACGGTATTGTCCTCCCCGAGCACATAGACGGTGCGGGTACCGGCCCCCTGCTGCTTCAGGACGGCCATGTCGGGCACGACTATGCCCTCGCTGGCGCCGAAGTCCACGGTGGCGCGGACGTACATTCCAGGGCGGAGTTCACGCTTCTCGTTGCGCACCTGCACCTCCGCGTTGAAGGTATGCGTGGCGGCGTCCATCACCGGGTAGATGCGTACGACCTTGCCGGAGAAGACCTTTCCCGGAAGGGCGTCGGCGGTGACGGTCACGGCGTCACCCCTCTTCACCTTGGTGTAGTCGGACTCGGAGATGCCCACGAGCATCTTCACGGGAGTGATCTGCTGCACGGTGAAGATAGGCTGGGACATCGTGTACATGTCGCCCTTGTCATAGTTGCGGGCGGTCACGACTCCGGACACCGGGGAACGCAGCACGGTGTTCTCCTCGAGGTTCTTGAAAGCGCTCTGGGAGACCTTGAACGCAAGCTCCAGCTGGTCGAAATCGGACTGGGAGATGCCGCCCTCGGAGAGGAGCTGCCTGACCCTGCCGAGCTCGGCCTCGTCGTTCTTGAGCTTGAACTCGGCCTGCTCGAGCTGGGAGCGGTCCATCTCGGCGAGGACCTGTCCCGCATAGACGAAATCGCCCACTTCCACGTTGATCTTGCGGATGCGGCCGGCTGTCTGGGAGGCTATGTTGTTGACTATGTTGGCCTGTACGGTGGAAGAATAGCTGCCGTTCTGGGGAATGACCTCCTTCACGGCACCCTGCACCTCCACGAGGCGCGCCTGGGGCGGAGCCTGCACCGCAGTTTCGGCTTCCTTGGCAGTCCTGCCGCCGTTCTGTCCACAAGCGCAGGCAGCGGCGGCGATGGTGAACACGATGATGGTTCTGCAGATGTTCTTCATATGCTGTTTCTTATTTGTCGTAGGTGTGATTGAGGATGACCTTGCCGTCATCGCCTATGAAATCGGCCCCGAGGACGCCCTCGAGATTGGATTTTGCCGTCAGGAAATTGTGGATGGCCTGGGTGACGCTGAGCTTGGCCTGGGTGAGCTGCAGCTGGGCGTCGTTGAGGTCAGTCATGGTGTTGCGGCCGACCTCGTAGGCCTTGCGGGCGATGTCGTATGCCTTCGTGGAGGTCTCCACAGCGCTCTGCGCGGCGCCGTAGCTCTTGATGGAAGTCTCCATCGTGTTGAGATAGCGGCGGATGGAAATCATCAGCTGGCGCTCGGTGTCGGCCTTGCGGACGTCGAGTTCGGCAGCCTGCACTCCGGCCTGCTTGATGGCGTGGTAGCGCTTGCCACCCGCGAAGATGGGGATGCTCAGGCTGAGCCCGATGTAGGAATACGGGGACCACTTGTACTGGCTGAAGTTCAACCCGTTGTCCATAGCGTTGATGCTGTAGGAATAGGACAGCGACAGGGTCGGAAGGTTCGCGTATTTCTGCGTCCTCACGGCGCTGGCGAGCTGCTTTGCCTGGATGTCCAGCTGGCGCATCGTGGAATTGTTCTCGAGCGAGAAGTTGTCGTTCTCGTGAAGGTCGTAGAACATGTGCCCGGCGAAGTCGGAAAGGCTTCCGGCCACGTCGATGTTCTCGTCCAGGTCCACTCCCATCACCGCCTTCAGCTGCCAGAGGCTCAGGATGATGGAGCTCTCGGAGTCATAGACGTTGGGGATGGCGTTCGCCACGGAACTCTTCGCCCTGGCGAGATCCAGCTCCGAAGCGCGCTGCGCGTTGTATTTCTTCTGGGTGAGCTCGAGATTTCCCACCGCGTTCTCATAGACGGACTTATAGACATTGAAGGCCTCGCGTGCGAGAAGCACCGCGAAATAGGCCTGCTTGACCTGGGTGACCGTCTCGAGGCGGGAGCTGCGGGCCTTCTCCACGGCGAGCTCGACGTCCGCGGCGGAGAGCCTGAGGCTTTCCCACAGCTGGGCGTTCACGA
>JAEEGL013380838.1_pt1 | contig 11215 bp, 13 predicted proteins | sample 9134231 | NCBI WGS metagenome assembly JAEEGL01 (sample SAMN16246548, study PRJNA631951) | gut metagenome | biome: gut microbiome; feature: rumen; material: fiber-attached | host: Bos | place: Iran: Karaj | collected 2018-10
AGTAGACTTAAAAATAATGTAAAAGATGCATGGAGAAAAAGATTTATTCAAGAAAGAAATAATGCATATGAATTAGATGCAGATATTTTAATGCATCCTAGAGTTTGGGAAGCAAGTGGGCATGTTTCTGGTTTTTCAGATCCATTAATAGATTGTAAAGATTGTAAAACACGTCATAGAGCGGATAACCTTATAAATGATTATACAAGTTCATCAATTGCTGATAAAATGAGTGAAGAAGAAATGGTAAAATATATTAAAGATAATAATATACCATGTCCTAAATGTGGTAAATGTAATTTTACTGATATTAGAGAATTTAATTTAATGTTTCAAACATATAGAGGTGTACTTAAAGATAATAAAAATATTGTTTATTTAAGACCAGAAAATGCTCAAGGAGAATATGTTAACTTTTTAAATGTTCAAAGAACAATGAGATGTAAATTACCATTTAGTATTGGTCAAATTGGTAAAGCATTTAGAAATGAAATAACTCCAGGTAATTTTACATTTAGAACTATTGAATTTGAACAAATGGAATATCAAACTTTTTGTAAAGAAGGTAATGATACAGAACTATATGAATATTTTAAAGAATATGGTAAAAAGTTTTATATGGATTTAGGATTACCAGAAGATAAGTTAAGATTTCATGATCATGAAAAATTAGCATTTTATGCAAAAGCAGCTTGTGATATTGAATATTTATTCCCATTTGGATGGGGTGAAATAAATGGAACTCATAATAGAACCAATTATGATTTAACACGTCATCAAGAATATAGTAGTCAAAATATGTCTTATTTAGATCCTGATACTAATGAAAGATATATCCCATATATTATTGAATCGACTTATGGTCTTGATAGAACAGTTTTAGCATTATTATTTAATGCATATCATAAAGAAACATTAGAAGATGGAACAGAAAGAGAAGTATTAAAAATACATCCTTATCTTTCACCATACAAAGTTTGTGTACTTCCATTAATAAAGAAAATACATGCTGAAAAAGCAAATGAGGTATATAATATGTTATCTAAATACTTTATGACTAGTTATGATGAAACTGCTAATATAGGTAAAAGATATAGATGAGCAGATGTAGTCGGAACTCCATTTTGTGTTACGATTGATGATGAAACTATTAATAATAATACTGTTACTATAAGAGATAGAGATACAATGGAACAAGTAACGATTAAAATAGATGAAATAGTAGATTATGTTAATAAAAGAATACAATTTTAGTTTGTGAAATATGAAATAAAATAATTAATAATAAAAATATCCTAGAAAAAATAAATTTCTTAATTTTCTTGTTGCTACAAATAAAATTATGTGGTAGAATGTTATTGTATGAAATAATAAGGAGGCCTAAATATGGGTATTAAATTATCAAAAATATTTCAATCAGAAGATCCTGATATGGAAAATGAAGAATTTGAAGTAAAAGAATCAGTAAAAAGTAGTGATAAAACATTAAAAAATAAAACAATTTTAGTAGAACCAAGAGCTTTTTCAGAAGCACAACAAATTGCTGATTATTTAAAAAATAAAAATCAAGTAGTTGTTAATTTTAAAAGAGTTACATCTGATGTTTCTAAAAGAATTATGGATTTCTTAAATGGAATTATATATGCGATTGATGGAACAATGCAAAAGTTAGGTCCTGGAATTGTTTTATGTGCGCCTAAAGGATTTGAAATTGAAGGTTCAATAACAGAAGATGATAATAAAAAAACAACTAAAAAAGATGAAACAGGGGAATGGTAATTAAATAACAAAAAATATTTAGTAGGAGGAGTAGCATGAATAAGTTTGACACTGTCTTTCGTGGTTATGATAAAGTACAAGTTCAAAAGTTTTTAGATGATGTTATTAAAAACTATGAATTATTACTTAGAAAAAGTCAGAAAACTAATGAAGAAAATAAAAAATTAATTGAACAAATTGCTTATTATCAAAACATTGAAGATAGAATGAATAGAGCAATCTATAGTGCTGAATCAGCAAGTGATCAAATTAAAAAGAATGCAAGAAAAGAAGCAGATCAGTTAATAACTGAAGCAAGACATAATGCTAGTAGAATTATAAATGATGCATTATTAAAAGCTGAAAGAGCACAAAATCATGCTGATCAACTAAAAAGAAATACTGAACTATTAAAGAGAAGATTAAGACAAATAATTCAAAATCAATTAGATGTTATAGAAGAAATGGATAGAGTTGATTTTGATAGAGTAGATAATAAATATTAGAATCATTATTATGATTCTTTTTTTTATATTGAATTAATGTTAAAATAATATTGAAAGGAAACATTATGAATTATATACCACTTAATATTAAAACTGATTATGATTTAATGAATAGTCTAATTAAAATAGATGATTTGATTTTATTTGCATTAAAAAATAATATTAATAGTCTTGGTATCACAGATAGTAATATGTTTGGTACTATTGAATTTATAAATAAATGTAAATCTAATAATATTAAACCTATAATAGGTGTTCCTTTTGAGATAGATAATATTTCTTTTACTTTATATGCAGTTAATTATAATGGATTAGTTACTTTATTTAAATTAGTTTCTAAAAGAAATATAGATGTCGTTAATATAAATGATTTTAAAGATTTAAATAATATTAAATGTGTATGTGATATAAATAATTATGATAATTTAAAATTAATATTTAATGATGTATTTATTAAATATGAAAATGAAAGTGAAAGAATAGAAGCATTAAAGATAAGTAATAATATAGTATATTTTCCATTAATTAGATATTTTAATAAAGAAGATATTACTTATTTTAAATATATAAAATATATTGAAGAAAGTAAAACTATTGATGAAAAGATTGATATAAAGAATAGTTACTTTAATTTAAATGTTAGTGATTTTGATATTAAAACAACTAATAATTTTAGTAGTGATATAAATATAGAACTTCCTAAATTTAAATTACATATTCCTAAATATAAAGATAATTCTTTAGAATTTTTAAAAGCTTTAATTAAAAAAGGACTTGATAAAAGACTTAATGGAAATGTACCTTTAGAATATAAAAATAGAATCATGTATGAACTTTCTATTATTGAAAAGATGAATTATGTAGATTATTTTTTGATAGTTTATGATTTTGTTTTATATGCTAAAAAGAATAATATTTTAGTTGGCCCTGGTAGAGGTAGTGGTGCAGCTTCTTTAGTAAATTATGCTCTTGGTATTATAAATACAGACCCATTAAAATATAATTTAATATTTGAAAGATTTTTAAACCCTGATAGAATTAGTATGCCTGATATTGATATTGATTTTGATAATGAAAGAAGGGAAGAAGTAATAGATTATGTTACTAATAAATATGGAAATAAAAATACTGCACGAATTATATCATTTAATACAATGCTTCCTAAACAAGTAATTAGAGATGTAGGTAGAGTTCTTAAATTAAATGAATCTTTAATTGATAATATATCTAAAACTATTAAAGATGAAAAAAACTTTTATGAACTTAAAACTAATTATGAATATAATAAAATTATAAATAGAAATGAAGAAGCACTTAACTTAATAAGTATATGTAATAAATTATGTGGTCTTAAGAAAAATACAGGTATGCATGCAGCAGGTGTTGTTATAAGTGATACAGAACTTTATAATTTTATGCCTTTATATAAATCTAATGATGTAATACTTACAGGATATCCTATGGAGTTTATTGAACCTTTAGGTCTTTTAAAAATGGATTTTTTAGCAATTAAAAACTTAAATACAATATCTAATATTCTTAAAGATATTAATGATAATAATTTTGATATAAACAATATTGATTTAAATGATAAAAATACATTATATTTATTTAAAAATGCTTACACTACTGGAATATTTCAATTTGAAAGTAATGGTATGAAAAGTTTTCTTAAAGAACTTGAATGTGATTCATTTCATACATTAATAGATGCGATTGCTTTATATAGACCAGGACCTAGAGAAATGATACCTGAATATATTAAAAATAAAAGAAATCCTAGAAATATAAAATATTTAGTAAAAGAATTAGAACCAATTTTAAAAAGTACTTATGGAATAATTATTTATCAAGAACAAGTATTAGAAATACTTCGTTTAATAGGTGGATACTCTTATGCTGAAGCAGATATTATAAGAAGAGCTATGTCCAAAAAGAAAGAAAGTGTTATTTTAGAAAATAAAGATAAATTTATAAATGGTGTTATTAGTAAAGGATATAGTGAAAATATTGGACTTGAACTATATAATTTAATAATTAAGTTTTCATCTTATGGATTTAATAAATCACATTCAGTAGTTTATTCTTTATTTGCATTTCAAATGGCTTATTTGAAAGCACATTATAAATTATATTTTATGAAAAACTTACTTAATATGAATAAAAGTAGTGATAAAATAAAAGAATATATTGATGAAAGTAAAATACTAGGAATAGAATTTTCTAAAATTGATATTAATGAATCTTGTCATGAATTTATAATTAAAGATAATAAACTTGTTTTACCGTTTATATTAATTAAATCTATTGCAGGTACTTTATCTAATGATATAGAAATTGAAAGAGAAAAAGGTAAATTTAAATCATTTTATGATTTTATGATAAGATGTTACTCAAAAAACATTAATAAAAGAATTGTTATTTCTTTAATAGAATGTGGTGCATTTGATACATTTAATTTAAATAAAAAACAAACTATAGAAAATATTGATGAAATAATTAATTATGTAGAATTATGTAAGAACTTAAATGTTGAAGTTGAAGAAAAACCTGAATTTGATTATATGGATGATTATAAAGAAACTGAAATAATTGATATGGAAATAAATAATTATGGATTTTATTTATCTTTTCATCCAGTTACTAAATATGATAGAACTTCTTCAATTAAATTAAATGAAATATATAATTATTTTAATAAAACAGTAACATGTATTTTATATGTAGAAAATGTTAAAACAATTAAAACTAAAAATAATGATAAAATGAGCTTTATTACATTAAGTGATGAATATAAAACTATTGAAGGTGTTATGTTTCCAGATGTATATAGAAAAATAGGTGAAGTTAAGAAAAATAGAGTATATAAAGTAATTTGTAATGTTGAAAAAAGAAATAATAACTTACAATTAATTTTATATAATTTAGTTGACATTCAAAGTTAATGTATAGTATAATTATCTCACACATAAAAATTATGTTTATTTACATAAAATATTATGTGTAATAAAAAAGCGAGTGAAGCCAGCTCTATAAATGGTAAATAATAAAGCGAGTGAAGCCAGCTCTATAAATGGTAAATAATAAAGCGAGTGAAGCCAGCTCTATAAATGGCACCTAAAAAAGTAGATTAGAGAGCAAACTCTAATCTTTATTTTAAAAAAATGGAGGTTTTGTATGAGAAATTTTATTTTGGTAAAAGTAGATCATAAATATTGTGATTATTTAAGAAAATTTGATTCTAGAGTTATGTATAATGCTGGTGTTAAAGAATTAAGACCTTTCATTGGTGTACTTTTTAAAGTAAATGATAAAGAATATTATGCTCCTTTATCTAGTCCAAAACCTAAACATAGTAGCTTAAGAAACACATTAGATATTATAAAAATAGATAATGGTAATTATGGAATTATTAATTTTAATAATATGATTCCTGTTACTAAAAATAATTATGAAGTAATAGATTTATATAAAAAAATTAAAAATGAATCAGAATTAAAAAGACAAAAATTGTTAAAAGCACAATTAAGATGGTTAAATAATAATTATAAATACGTTTCAAATAAAGCAATTAGAATGTATAATTTGTATATTAATAATAATCTTCCTAAACGTGTCAAAAATAGATGTTGTGATTTTAGATTGCTTGAAAGCAAATGTAGTGAATATAATAATATAAAGGTTAGTTAATACTAATCTTTTATATTGACTTTATAGGTAAAATATGTATAATAATAAGACACAAGAAAGAGGGGAATATTATGTTAGGAGAAAAATTTGCTTTAAAATATTTAACTGATGAATTAGGAGAAATATATACTGATAATAATAAAATAATTTGTATAGTTGATGAAAATAAAATTAAAGATAAGAAAAATATTATTTTTAATAAACTTGATAATAAAAAAAGAAGAATTATTAAAAGATATAATCTAAATAATAAAGATATTATTTATTTAATTAAAGGTATTGATTTTAATAATAATATAAGTATTCAAAGCTTAAATGGTGCAACTATATATATAAGTGACTCAACATTTAATAAATCATTTAGTATTAATGCTGAAGGAAATGTAAATATAGATAATGTTATATTTAATACTGGTTCATTATGTGATATTACTGCTGATAATATAAATATAAGTAATATACTTGTTAAGAAAAATATAAGACAAGAACCAATTCTATTAGGAATATATGCGAAAAATAATTTAAGTATAAAGAATAGTTGTTTTGGATATTCATTAGATAATTTACATCTTATGATGAAAGCAAATAATGAAATGTTATTAGATAATGTTATTATAGATAGTGAAAAATCTAAAATTGAGGCTGGTAAGTTAGTATCTTTAGATAATTGTAATTACATTTCCAAAAACAATATAATAATTAATTCAAGTTTATATGATATTAGTAATATATGTTCAAAAGAAGTAATATTTAACGGAATTAAATATAATGGTGATACTTCTTATATATTTAGTAATAATAGTGATAATTTTGAAATGAAAAGAAAGTAGTGATGTGAATGAATAATACATTTTATAAATTGTATTTTAAAGATTTAAAAGAACAATTTGAATTTGATAATGAAAGATATTTTATAGATAACGAGATATATGCTGAAGATATTATTTATACTAAAAATATACTTGCTAATGATATATTATTTTTTATTAAAATGAGTGATTTTGTATATTATGATTTAATAGGAAGAAATATATTTAAGAAAGTAGATGATAATATATTTTATAATGATAGAACAGGGCTTTATTTTGATGAAAAATTGCTTATTAAAACTAATGATTCAAACGAGGTATTAAAAAGAATACTAAATAAAGAATATTCATTTTATTTAAAAGATTATTTTAAAATGCATAGATTATTAAATAAAATTGATAATGAGCTAATTCAAAAAAGTGAATCAATAATGTTAATTAGAGGTATAAAATATAATAAAAAAAATTAATTATAAAAAGTAAAATTATTTGACATATAAAATTAAGCATGTTAAAATAATTGTCAATTTGAGATGTTGGTGAAAAAATGGAAAATAATTATATTAAAATCACAAAATTAGTAACTCCAGCTGGATTAAATAAATATTATGATGAAATAGATGAAAATAGTCATAATTATAGTGAAAATGAATTAATAATGCATAAATATGATATTGAATTATGTATGGCTGTGATAAGTTCGTTAGATGATGAAGATGTATTTGGATCAATTCCAGTTTATTTATATCCTATATCTCATAAAGATAAATATGGTTTTGAATATTATGATGAATTACAAGTATTTGATTATTTTACTAGAAAAGAATTATTTAAAATAAGAAAATATAATAAAGGTATTAAAATATTAAATATAAATAATAAAGAATATAAAAATATTAAAATAGATTTATATAGAATTAATAATAATTTATCATATTATAATGATAATAATGAAAAAGTATTAGAATTATTAAATAATTAAAATTGATTATGAAAAATTAATCAATTTTTTTGTAATAAAATATATCTTATTGCATAAATTAAGTTCATTTTTGTATATTTTAATTGTTTTATTTGTATGATATAATTTTATTGTTAATAGGGAGTGATTTAAATGGAAAAGTTTCATTATGAAAAACCGAGTATTGAAAGAAAGACAGATGCATTAGATTTTATAGATGAATTTCATAAATATAATTCAAATATCAATGGTGTTGGTGGACTTGATAGATATTTAAATGATTATGAAGGTTGGTTAAAAAAATTAGAAGATGACGAAAATATGAAACCAAATAGTAAAAGAGTTCCTGAACGAATGGTAAAATAATATGAATAGAAAAGAAACATTAAATAATTTTTATGAGTTTGACTGTCAAGAGGATGAAAGATTATCAAGTTTACATGGAAAAGTAGAATTTATTACTACTGCTAAGTATATTGATAAATATTTAAAGAGTGGTGATAGAATTTTAGAAGTTGGAGCAGGGACTGGAAGATATTCTTTACATTATGCTGAAAAAGGATATCAGGTAAATGCTATTGAATATGTAGATTATAATGTTAACATATTAAAATCCAAAATTAAAAACAATATGAATATAATTGCAGAACAGGGAGATGCATTAGATTTAAGTAGATTTGAAGATAATACATTTGATGTAACTTTAGTTTTAGGACCATTATATCATTTATACACAACTGAGGATATTGATAAGGCTATTGATGAATCAATAAGAGTTACAAAGAAAAATGGTATATTAATGTTAGCATTTTTGACTAGTGATTCTATTATGATTGATTGGGTTTTAAAGAAACATAATTTTGATAAAAAAGGACAAGCATTTGATAATAATTATAAAATGATCAATCAATTAGAAGAAATATTTTCGGCATTTTATGTAGATGAGTTTAAAAATATAGTTGATACAAAAAATGTTGAAGGATTAAATATGGTAGCAACAGATGGAATGTCTCATCATTTAAAAGAAGTAATTGAAGAACTAAATGATTTTGAATTTAATGAATGGTTAAACTATCATTTATCAACTTGTGAAAGAAAAGATTTATATGGTTATAGTAATCACATGCTATATATTTGTAGGAAAAGGTAGGAGAATTAAATATGAATAAAGATTTAATAATAGAAACTGATAGACTAATATTGAGACAATATAAATTAGAAGATGCAAAAGATGTTGTTGAAGGATTAAATAATATTAATGTTACTAAATGGTTAGCAGGAGCTCCATATCCATATACTGAAGAAGATGCTTTACATTTTATAAATAAATCAATAGACAATAACTTATATAATTTTGCTATTGTTTTAAAAAGTGAAAATAAAGTTATTGGAGGAACACAACTGACAAATGTGGATTTATTTAATGGAACTGCTGGTGGTGGAATTTGGATTAGTGAAAAATATTGGGGACATGGTTATGGGGCTGAAGCATTTGGTGCAAGAATAAAATATGCATTTGAAATTTTAGGATTAAGAAGACTTGAAAATGGATATTTTAAAGAAAATGAAAAATCTCACAAAATGCAACTAAGATTTGGTTATAAAGATGAGGGAATAAGAAGACAAAGATTTGTATCAAAAGGAACTGGTAAAATTGAAGATGAATATATAACTGGTTTATTAAAAGATGAGTGGATTAGATAAGGAGTAGTTAAATATGATTAAATTAATTAATGCAGATAAGAAATATTTAAATGAATATAAGGAAGCATATTTGTTATCATTACAAAAAGTTAATGAAGGATTAATAAAATAGCATGATTTAATGTTTAAAAACCCTGATGAAGTAGATGTTATTCAAAAGTATAAAGATAGTAGAGATGTTACTAAATTAAAACCAGGAAGAGTTCTTTCGTATGATTATTTTATAGTTGATGGTGAAAAGTTAATAGGATTAATTCATATTAGAAATTCTTTAATTCCGTCTCTTTTAAATTATGGTGGACATATTGGTTATACAATTAATCCTAAATATTGGCGTAGGGGTTATGGAACTGACACTTTAAGATTAGGATTAATAAAAGCAAAAGAACTAATAAATGATAACAAAATTTTAATAACATGTGATGATGATAATATTGGTTCATATATGATAATTGAAAATAATGGCGGAATTTTAGAAAACAAAGTTAAAAATAAAATCGGAGATGAAGAATTTTTAACTAGAAGATATTGGATTAATATATAAAGGAGGAAATAATTTAAATGATAAGATATTATTGTAGTGGATTTGATATAAATAATGCTTTTGGACATGGACTAGGAAATATGTTTAAAACTGAATTAAAAGATACAAAAAGTATTGTTTATATACCTGGTGGTGCGGATAAAATGCAAAAGGTAAGAGAAAAATATGTACCAGCTTTTACTGAACATTTTAAAAATGTTCAAATTGAATTTGACAAAGTAAATATAGTTGAACCAACTTTATCTAAAGAGGCAGCTAAAGAAATGATTAAAAATGCTAACTTTATTATGCTTATGGGCGGAGATCCTTTCAAACAAAAAGATCTATGTAAAGATTTAGGTATATTAGAAGATTTAAAATTATTTGATGGTATAATGATGGGATTTAGTGCTGGAGCTATGTTAATGTCTAAATATATTATAATAACACCATGTAATGAAAAATATCCTGATTTTCATATTGAAAAAGGTTTAAATTTTGACGAATTATCAATTTATCCACATAATAATACATCAAATGAAGATTATCCAAATGAATTGGTTTGTGGAGATGAAACTTATAAAAAAGAAGATTTAATAAAAGTTGCTAAAGAATATGGTGAGTTTTATCTTCTTCAAGATAATTTAAGAGAAGATGGATTATTTGATATTAGCATAATTAAATCTACTAATGGAAATATTGAATTTTATACTGAAAATGAAGGCAAGATTTGGAAAGTTAGTAATGATATTAATTTAATATCTAATAATTTTATTAAATGCAAGTAAAATTTGCTTTTATTAAAAATATTTGATATAATCTAAAAGAACTCGATTAGGAGATGTTTATTAATGAAAAAGGGTAATTTATTTAATTTTGTGATAATAATACGTTAAACGTATGTGCTAATTATGCACATACGATTTTGTGTTTGTGCTAATTAGAGATAAATTACTTATATAAATATTAACTCGATTGGCACTATTACTAATCGAGTTTTATTTTTAAAAGAGGGAGATAAATATGAAATTTAAAAAATTAGAAAGTAATCCAGATTTTAATGATATTCAAGATAATATTATTAGTTTTTGGGAAAAAGATAATACTTTTTTAAAATCATTAAAGAATAAAAATAAGAGAGAAGTTGTATTTTATGATGGACCTCCATTTCCAACCGGAAAACCACATCATGGAACTGTTTTAGTTTCATTTATTAAAGATATGATAGCAAGATATCAAACAATGAATGGACATACTGTTCCAA
>JAEEGL015185704.1_pt1 | contig 11215 bp, 10 predicted proteins | sample 9134231 | NCBI WGS metagenome assembly JAEEGL01 (sample SAMN16246548, study PRJNA631951) | gut metagenome | biome: gut microbiome; feature: rumen; material: fiber-attached | host: Bos | place: Iran: Karaj | collected 2018-10
AACCAGTTTTCGGTCTGGATCTTCTTTACCATTTCCTCGTCGCCTACGAAATCGGCGCCGGCTTCCTGAGCCTCGCGGGCCTTATCGCCCTTGGCGAAAACGAGAACGCGAACGACCTTACCGGTACCGTGGGGGAGAACGACCGCGCCGCGGACCTGCTGGTCAGCATGACGGGAGTCAACGCCCAGACGGATGTGAGCCTCGATGGTCTCATCGAACTTGGCCTTTGCGGTGCCGAGAACGACTTCGATACCCTCGGCGGGATCGTAAAGCTTCTGCTTCTCGATGGTCTTTACGCTGTCATTATACTTCTTACCGTGCTTCATATCTTACACCTCTCAGTCTACTACGACGACGCCCATGCTGCGGGCGGTACCGGCGACCATGCTCATAGCGGCTTCGATGGAAGCGGCGTTAAGGTCGGGCATCTTCATCTCGGCGATCTCGCGGACCTGCGCCTTGGTGATGTTGGCGACCTTGGTCTTGTTGGGAACGCCGGAGCCGGACTCTATACCGCAGGCCTTCTTGATGAGGACGGATGCGGGCGGGGTCTTGGTGATGAAGGAGAAGGAGCGATCCTGATAAACCGTGATGACTACGGGGATGATCAGGCCCGCCTGCTTGGCGGTGCGCTCGTTGAACTCCTTACAGAAGCCCATGATGTTAAGGCCGTGCTGACCGAGAGCGGGGCCTACGGGCGGTGCGGGTGTAGCTTTACCTGCAGGGATCTGCAGCTTGACAAAGCCGGTTATTTTCTTTGCCATTTTAATTTTCCTCCTGATAATGTGGTACTTGCGGAGAATCTGATCAAACGATCCGTTTCCTCCCACTTATGAAAACCCCGGATGGGGAAACCATACTAAGTGAATGTTTTTTAAAGCTTTTGAATGTCGATGAAGTCGAGTTCCATGGGGGTTTCCTTACCGAAGAGGGAAACGAGGAGTTTGACCTTCTGGGTGTCGGGGTTGATATCGGTGACAGAGCCGATAAAGTTGGCGAACGGCCCGTTTACGATACGGACGTTTTCACCCACTTCAACGTCAAGCTTTAAGCTGATGCGCTCAACGCCCATCGCCGTGACTTCCTCGTCGGTGAGGGGGATGGGCTTGTTGCCGGAACCGACAAAGCTCGTAACGCCGCGGGTATTCCTGACGATGTACCAGGTGCTGTCGGTCATGATCATTTTGACCATAACGTAGCCGGGATACACCTTTCTCTGATATACCTTGGGCTTTTTAGCTCCCTCGGGCAGCTCGCTCACGGTTTCCGTCGGATATTTGACGTCTAAAATAAGGTTCTGCAGGTTGCGGTTCTCGATCGTTTTTTCGAGATCCTCCTTGACCTTATTTTCATAACCGGAATAGGTATGAACTACATACCAGCGAGGCTCGGTAGGCGTTTCGTCGTCGTAATGAGTACGATCCTCATTGACGCTTGCCTCATCGGGATTCTCACTCAGCGTGACAGCCTTTTCGATTATGTTCTTTACCTCATCTGCCATCTTGTATCTACCTTAATTGCCGAGGCGGGCGAGCCAGTTGAAGCCCTCGCCGAAAGCGAAATCCAGCAGACCGATGATGATAGCCATCAGAGCGCAGAACGCGATAACCGCGAGGCAGTAATTGATGAGCTCCTTCTTGGTCGGCCACGTGAGCTTCTTAACTTCAGCCCAGACTTCCTTGAAGTATTTGCCTATTCCTTTGAAAAAGTTGCCGATCCTTTTGAAGAAGGGGACCTTTTCCTTAGTGTTGTTGTTAGCCATAGTTTTTTTCCTCTTTTTACTTGGCTTCCCTGTGCAGGGTGTGCTTACGGCAGAAACGGCAATACTTGTTGAACTCAAGACGATCGGGATCGTTCTTCTTGTTCTTGAAGGTATTGTAGTTCCTCTGCTTGCATTCGGTGCAGGCAAGTGTGATCTTTACGCGCATGGTTTTATCCTCCTTGAAAGATTGCGGTTCGAACGACCGTTTTGCGGTCTTCCGCTTAGCGGTCTTCCGCTTATTCAGCCGTACAATAATACAAGCCAAATAACGCCCCTTCACAGGGGCTATAGTACTTTAACACAACACCCCTTCCGTGTCAAGGACTTTTTTTCCGTTTTTTAAATATATTATGGTAAAAAAATCCGCTCCTATATAGGTTTTTTGAGCGTCCTTCCATGACGTTAAACACAATATAAAGATTAGATTAAACGGTTTTATACAAAATGTTGTTGTTTATATCGGCAGCGATCATCAGCCCGCCTATTTCCTGAAGAGGATCGATAATAAAAAAGCGGCGCAGGGAGAGATCCCCGCGCCTTATGCTTTATTATTATGTTATTTTTTTGCCGGTCGATTTCAGTTTCTCATCAATCTTATAGGAAGAATGAGATAGTAGTATGCGTCGCCGTTGACGGGCTCCACGATACAGGGAGTTACCGAGGTGTTGAAATTGAGCGCTATCATCTCATCATCGACCGCTTTTGCAATATCGATGAAATACTTTGCGTTGAAAGCGATCTCAACGGGAGTTCCGGCGGTGGTTATCTCGACGTTTTCATTGATGCTGCCGGCCTCGCTCCTGGCGGAGATGTGCATAACTCCTTCGTCAAAATCGAGCTTTATCACGTTGTTGTTGTTTTCCTTCGCGATAAGCCAAACAAGATCGAGGCTCTCAAGGAATTCGCTCCTGTTAAGCACTATCCTCGAAGCGGATTTTCTTGAAAGGATATTCTTGTAATTGATGTATTCGCCCTTAATAAGGCGGGCCTTGACCTTAGTCGTTCCCATATCCACGGTGATATGGGTGGTGGAAAGGGTGATCTCTATCTCATCCTCGGTATCGGAGAGGATATTGGCAATATCGAGCATCGTCTTCGCGGGAACTACGGCGTTGCGCTTGGCGCCGTTGACGCTGACCTTTTCGCTCCTTCTTGCAAGGCGGAAGCCGTCGAGCGCGATAAGATTGAGGAAGCCTTCGTCGGTGAACTCCATAAGTACGCCGCGAAGGATAGCCTTTGCTTCTTCATCGCCGCAGCTGAACGCGGTCTGCTTTATCATGGATCTGAAAACGTTCTGCTTTATCCTGAAGGAAACGTCGCTCCTGATCTCCTCCATTTTGGGATAGGTATCCGGGCTGAAAAACTGAAGCACGCTCTTCGATCTGCCGTTTTCGATCTTCATTGAATACTCGTCCACGGTCTCGAAATTGATCTTCGATCCCTTCATCCTCCTTATAAGATCGGCAAGCAGGCGGCCGGGAAGCACGGCTGCTCCCTCTTCTTCAACGAGAGAAGGTATGAAGGTCTCTATCTGGACGGATGAATCGGAGCATTTGAGATAGAGCTGGTTCTCGAATGCGCTGATATATATGCCCCTCAACACGGGAGTTTCGTTGTTTGTGGAAAGCGCTTTTGTTACGACGGCAAGAGCTTCGTTCAGCTCGGAGGATTCGACGCAGAATTTCATTTCTTTTACTCCTTTATCATTCTCTTTATATTTAATTAGATAAGCAGCAGCAGTAGGCAACGGGAAAAACGTGGAAATCCCGTTTTGATCCATAAGTTACAACGGTTTTTAAGTGTTGATAACGGATGGATAAAAATGTGGAAAAGGATCCGATTTTCCTCGTTTCCCATTTTTTTGGAGTTTTAAATATTAACAATCAAGTTATTAATATGGAAAACTCTTAAAACTCAACCTTGATTGCTGTAATTTTCCTCTTCGTCATATCCGCAGGGAATGAACATCTTGATGAGCTGAGCAACTCTCTCGGCCTTCTCTTCGTGGGCGAGATGGCCCGCGTTGCGGATCAGGGTGTAATTCACCTTGGGCATGACGGCGCGGAACATATTGCTCATTTCGGTGGGATGCCATTTATCCTCGTTGCCCCAGAGCAGCAGGGTATCGGCGTTGACCTCGCGCAGGGAATGGATGACATCCTCATCGTCGTAATTGGCTACGCAGGCCCTTATGACCCTCTTGGTCTCGGGGAAGGCGATCGGCTTATAATACTCGTCTATAACGTCGTCGGTATGGTTGGTGAGATCGAAATAGCACTCGGAGAGCATCTTGTTTACCGATTTATAACTGATGAGCCTCGCGGCGACTCCTCCTAAAAGCCGGTTGTCTATCATCCTTACGGAGGAGGGCATCTCGGGGGTTATCCCGCCCGGGGAAAGCAGCACTATCCTGCCTACCCTCGAAGGATAGCGCTTGGCAAAATCGATAACGTAGCCGGCGCCCATCGAGAAGCCGAAGAGGTGAGCGGTCTCCATCTCCATGGCGTCCATGAAATTGGCTATGAAATCGGACATTTCGCTTATCGTATAATTGAAATAGTAGGGTTTTTCGGAATATCCGAAACCAACGAGATCAACGGCTGTCACTCTGAACTTGCTGCTGAGCTTATTGATGAGCTCACGGAAAGTGAATAAGGATTGACCGACCGAGTGGATGAGGATAATATCCTCGCCCTTGCCCTGCTGGAGATAGTGTATCTTCGCGGTCTCGTTCTTTGCGTTGATCGTCCTTACGGAGAGCCTTCTGCGTTCGGCTTCGGCGGAACTGATCTCCGCCTCTTCAACGGCGGCGTCGCGCGCGGAAACGTCGTCCTCAAGCTGATTCGAAAGGAGCTGCAGCTCGGTCTTTAATTTATCGCAGATATTCTTCTGTGTGCGCCTGTCCCTTTCGGCAAGCTGATAGGAATTGTTGATGGCGTCGAAAGAGGCTTTATGGATACTGTAGACCTTTTCGCTGTTCTGCATGACGGCGCGCTTTTCTTCCATTTCGGCGCGGGCTTTTTCCATTTCGCCTTTCGTGTAGGAAACGGCTTCGCGGCGCCTTGAAAGATCGGTCTCGGCGTTGAGGAGAGCCTTCTTCGATGATATAAGCCCCGCTTCGCGATTCTTCACGTCCTTCTCGGAGGAAGCGACGTCGCTCTGAGATCTTTCATAACTGCTGCTGACGGAGGAATATTTTGCTTCCGCCTCGCCAGCTCTTCCGGCGGCGTCCGCGGAAAGCTTTTTAAGATCGTCGAGCTCCTTTTTGCAGATCGTGGAAAGCTCGTTGGCTTTATTGTATTCTATCTCCGCCCTGTTCGCGGCTTCCTCGGCGGCGTCGAGCGCCTTTTCCGCGGAAAGCTTCACGGCTTCGGCGTTTTCAAGCTTCGAAGAAGCGGCGGCAAGCTTTGACTTTAAAGAGGATACCTTGTTCTTCAATACCTCGTTATCGGGGGTCTCGCGGACGGCGTTCTCCGCGGAGGTAAGGGATTCCGTGACGGAGGAGTAATCCGCCGCGGCCTTGGAGTAATCCTTCGATGCCGCCGCAAGGTTTTTCTGGCAATCGGAAAAACGCTTGCTCTCGGTCTTGAATACGGCGAGCAGGTGTGCGGTGTTGTTGGAAAGCTCGTTATAATGAGCGGTCTTTTCCGCTTCGACCCTGGCGGCCTCTCCGGCCTCCTTCCGGGCGTTATCGAAGAGCACCTTTGCCTGGGCGACCTCTCCCCTGGAGGAGGAAAGCCTGCCGACGTTCCTCGTTCCCTCTTCCTTGGCGGAAGCGAGAGCGTTTTCGGCGCCGCTGAAATTGGCGCGGCAGTCGTTGAGAACGAGATCCGCGGCGCGCTCCGCCTCGACGGCGGCGTTATAAGCGGCTTCGATCGCTTCATATGCCTCGCGCTTGACGGTGAAAACGGCGTTCTTCTCGTCGAATTCAGCCTGCGCCTCGTCGAAAACGCCGCGCTTTGCGTTGAGCTCGGGCAGCATGGCCTTCTGCTGGGAGACTATATCCTCCAGTATGGCCTTTGCTTCCTCATATTCCTCTTCCTTTAAAGAATGGAGCTTCTTTGTATTTTCGACCCTTTCCTTTGCCTTTGCCGCGATCCTCGCCTTGTTTTCGGCAAGGCTCTTTGCGGAATGAGCGGCGGATTTATCGCGGTTGACCTCGCGCACTTCGGCCCTCTCGATGGGGAGCTCCGAAGGAAGCACAACGGTCACGTAATCTCCGACGTGCTCGTTATTCATAAACTTTTTGACTTCGAGTGAAAGGTTCATACCGACCTCCTGTTGTATGTAAGCCCGCCCGTTCGGCGGGAGCGGGGACTGTTCGTTCTTGAAATAAGGGCATACCTAACAAACGATATTACCGCAAGATTATATCCCAGCATTTTATTTTACCCAATTTTGATTGAGTATGCAACCTTTTTTTGAAAATTTTGGGAACAGGAAGGTTTTTTTAAAGAGAAGGCGTTTTTGACATCGCAAGATTTTTTTGCTACAATATAAAAAATCCTTGCGGAAAGGGCTCTTTATATGGATAAACGCTTTCGGTCGATATCAATAATAGTCTATATAATCGCGGCCACGCTCGTGGCGGCGCTGACGGCGGTCGCGCTGCTTCTTGAGCTGCCATCCCCATGGATATTCATACTGATCGGCGGCGCGATAATACTCTCCGCCGCGGTGATATTCATATTCAATTCGGCCCTTATCCGTCAGGAAAAGCAGTATCACGGCGCGGATTACGCCGCCATGATAGACAGTATCACGGGCGGGATACTCGTGCTTGACGGAAACACCCGCGTTTACACCGTAAGCGAGGACGCGCGCAGCTACCTCGATCTGCCCGAGTATTCCATCGGCATGAGCAAGGAGGAGGCCATCAAGGATCCCGAGCTTTTAAGGTGCCTTGCGCTTGCGGAAAAGGGAGAGAGCAGCCTCACGGAGTTCACCAGCCACGGCACAACGTTAAGGGTGCTCGTCGATCCGGTAATATTCAGCGGAAAGATCGTCGGCACGATGCTGCTGCTCCTCGATATGGGCGAGCAGCTTAAGCTCCAGAAGCTAAAAAGGGAGTTCACGGCCAACGTCAGCCATGAGCTGAAGACCCCGCTCACTTCCATCTCCGGCTATGCGGAAATGATCGCCGCGGGCATCGCCTCCGAAAAGGACGTGCCCGAATTCGCTTCGAGGATACAGAAGGAAGCGAAGCGCCTGCTTGCGCTTATTTCCGATATAATAAGGCTTTCGAGCCTTGACGAGGGCAGCGCGGACAATGACCGCGAGCCCGTCGATATCGCTGAGATCGCCGACGAATGCCGCGACGTGCTTTTAAAGACCGCGCAGGATAACGAAGTTGAGATGCGGCTCGATACGGAGGAGCTCATAGTGGAAGGCTCGCGCAGCCTGCTTTCGGAGCTCGTTTACAATCTCATGGAAAACGCGATAAGGTACAATAGAAAGGGCGGCAGCGTTACCGTAACGGTAAAGGACGGCGCTTTGAAGGTGGAGGATACCGGCATCGGCATACCGGAGGAACACCGCGATCACGTTTTCGAACGCTTTTACCGGGTGGATAAATCCCGCTCCAAGCAAACGGGGGGCACGGGCCTCGGCCTTGCAATAGTAAAGCATATTGCGGAAAAATACGGCGCTTCCGTCAGCCTCGAAAGCGAGGAGGGCGCGGGCACCGTTATCACCGTGCGCTTCAGGGAAGGCGGCAAATAATATATTGTGTCATATCGCGCAAGCCCCTTTTCCTTGCTTTTGCGATGTGATAAAATATATATGTAAAAAATTGTCCCGTTTTTCGGGCTATGAAAGGATATTTAATATGAAAAAGGTCATCGCGCTTATCATCGCCCTGCTTATGGCGCTTTCGCTCACGCCCGCGGTATTCGCGGCTGCGGAAGAAAATGAAGAGCCCGCAAGAGACGTTTCCGTCACCTATACCGGTCAGACCGTTAACGCGACGAATCTGAACGTCGGCGGCAAATTCCAGTTTACTCTAAGCGTTTCCGCAAACTCCAAGATGTGGAGCGGTCATTGGCTCATCGATTATCCCGAGGAGTACGTTACCCCCACCAACTATTCGGTTACCTGGAGCGGCGGCATAACCTACGCCATCAACCAGAGCTGGGAGGAAGGCAACCCCACCTCCGACAAGCCCAATTTCGTCTGCAATAAGGCTTATGAGGGAATGACCGGCTCCACCCCTTACGGCGAGGCGGGCAATATGTACTCCGTGGTAGGCATGTTCCTGACTACTTTCGAGCACGGCGGTCTTCAGATGGGCGGTCCGTTCATCCGCATGACCTACCAGATCGACAGGTTCCCCTCCACCGCCGTTGCGCAGCACGATTCCACCGGCTATTATCTCGAGTTCCCCATCATCGTGCTTGAGAGCCGTTACTGGATCCCCGGCGCGGAGATAGTGCCCGGCAACGAATACTATCATACGCACGAGAATATAACCGTTATCAACGGCAAGGTCTATATGCAGGCCGTGCAGACTTCCGCTCATGCGGTTAGGTTCTATAATTTCCAGGGTCAGCTCATCTCCACTCAGGAGGTGGAGGACGGTCAGGCTGCGACCGCGCCCAGCATTCCCGAGGTCATCAACAACTCCCAGGGCACCTACGTGTTCTATGCCTGGGATCAGGATTTCAGCCACGTCACCAGCGATCTTGACGTGCATCCCATCTATCCGCTCCTCGGCGATACCAACCTCAGCGGCGAAGTCACCGCGGAGGACGCGCTCCTCGCGTTGAGGGCCGCGCTTGAGCTCAACACCCTCAACGGCGAGCAGATCTGCGCCGGCGACGTCAACCGCAGCGGCGAAGTGACGAGCGAAGACGCGCTCAACATTCTGCGTTACACGCTCGGCCTGCTCGATTCGCTTTCGATCTGAAGCCGGATCATCGCCTCGGCCGGCCGAGGCGCCGATAAAACGACCGCTCCCCGCGGAGCGTACCTTTCTTAAATAACGATCGACAAAAAAGCATGGCGTCGGGAACCCACGCCATGCTTTATTCTTTTCTGCTGCCGGGAAACGCCGCCCGGGGTTTTTTTTATTCGGCCAGAGCGAGCATCGCGTCGGCGATCATGTGCGCGTTGAACATGAGATCTTCGATGGAGATGAACTCGTTGGGCATATGGATGGGAGCGGGATGACCGGGGATCTCGCAGCCGAAAGCAACGGCGTTCTTGAACGCGCGCGCGTAGGTGCCGCCGCCTATGCGGAGGGGCTCGAGATGCTCGCCGGTGCGCGCCTCGTAAACGGCCATCAGCTTGGAAACGAGCTCGGAATCCGCGGGAACGTAAAGACCGTCCTGCGCGTGCTCGTGGGTGACCTTCATGGTGAGCGCGGCCTCCTGCTTTGCCTTGACCTCCTCCTTATCAAGGGAGGTGGGATGGCGGACGTCGATCTTGAAATCGACTATGCCGTTCTCGTTCCAGTCGATCACGCCGGGGTTGAGGGTGAGGCGGCCGGAGGCGTCCTCGATATCGAGGCCCATCGACTCGCCGTGCAGGCCCATGCCAAGCGCGTTGTGCATCACGGAGACCATCTCGCCGTCCTCACCTTCAAGGCCGAGAAGATCCAGCACGGCAAAAGCCGCCTGCAGGCTGTTTTTGCCTTCCTCGGGGATGGAGGCGTGGGAGTCGAGGCCGATGACGGTGAGCTCGGAGCCGCCGTCCTTCTCGTTCAGCTCAAAGCCGAATTCGTCAAGACCCGCCTTGTCGATCGCGGCCTGCACCTTCTCGGGGCAGACGGGAACGAAAACTTCGGTCCTGCCGGGCACGACGTTGGGCCTTGTGCCGGCCTTTATGCGGATATTGCTCGGGAAACGCTTTTCAAAGGTGGTGTGGAGTATGCCTTTTTCGGAATTGACGGCGGGATAGTTGCCGTCCGGAGTGAAGGCGAGCGTGGGCGCTTCAAGATGCGCGCGGTAGTAATCCATGCAGCCCCAGCCGGTCTCCTCGTTGGTGCCGAGGATTATACGGATGCGGCGGCGGAGGGGTATGCCGGCTTCCTTGATGGCGGCGAGCGCGTAAATGGAGGCAAAAGCGGGGCCCTTATCGTCCAGCGTGCCGCGGCCGTAGAGTATGCCGTCCTCGATCACGGCGCCGTAGGGGGGATGCTTCCAGCCCGTTCCCTCGGGAACGACGTCCAGATGGCAGATAACGCCGAGCATCTCTTCGCCTTCGCCGTACTCGATACAGCCGACGTAACCCTCGTGGTTTTCGGCGCGGAGGCCAAGGCTTTCCGCGGTCTTTAAAGCGTGCGCGAGCGCGTCGGAAACGGCCTGTCCGAACGGAGCTCCGGGCGCCGCGGGCGCTTCGGTGCTGGGTATGCGGATGTTTTCCTGCAGGGAACCGATGAGCTTATCGCGGTCGCGTTCGATGATGGAATCGACAAGAGTGTTCATAGTTTTATCTCCTTTGTTTTATTACGGTGGGAAGGATCAGTTGATAGCGCCGAAGCCGCGGCCGACTACCTCCTGAGTTTCGATGATCGAGAACAGCGCTTTGGGATCCCTGTCCTTCACGATCTTTTTGAGCTTGGCGAGCTCGGTCGTTTTAACTATGCAGTAGACGAGCTTGCGGGGCTGCCCCGTATAGGCGCCCTCCGCGTTGATATAGGTAACGCCGCGCTTCATCTCCTGCAGCACGGTGGGGGCTATCTCATCCCATTGATCGCTTATTATGAAAACGGTCATGCTGTGGTTGACGCCCTTGAGGGCGAAATTATACGCGGTGTTGGTGACGAACATCGCCACCATGCTCATCAGCGCGACCTCTATGCCGTAGGAGGGTATGAGGAAGCTCATTATTATCACGTTGAAAACGATGTTGAAAGAGCCCGCCGGGATCGAGAACCTGTGGCTCAGTACGACGGTGATCACGTCGATACCGCCGAGGCTCGCGCCCCTTTTGACCACGACCGCGCAGGTGATGCCGATTATGGCGGAGCCGACTATCGCGGAGAGCAGCGCGTTATCCTTAAGCGCCGAGGACTCGGATATGGTCTTCATAAAGGGAAGCTCGAACATAGCCGAATAGCAGACGGTCGCAAAAAGGCTGAACAGAGAGAATTTGAGGCTTTTCTGCTTGATGCCGAACAACGCTATGGGAAGGTTCAGGCCGAGCAGCACTACCCATTTGGGCACTCCCCACAGGTAGTTGAACAGAAGGGAAAGGCCCGTGACGCCTCCCGAAAGAAAATGGTGGGGAACGTAGAAGTACGAGAGCACGCAGCAATGCAGGAAGCAGACCGCCGCTATTATGAACAGGGTGATAAAATCGTGCTGCGGAACGAACCTCTTTTCATAGGGATTGAAAGGATGGGAGGGCTTTTTCTTTTGCATGGGAGTTTGCCGCTCCTTAACGGCTGAAAAGATCGAGAGCGTAATGAGCGATTATCGTGAACACGCCGAGCAGGAACGTGTAAATAATGAA
>JAEEGL016056467.1_pt1 | contig 11215 bp, 7 predicted proteins | sample 9134231 | NCBI WGS metagenome assembly JAEEGL01 (sample SAMN16246548, study PRJNA631951) | gut metagenome | biome: gut microbiome; feature: rumen; material: fiber-attached | host: Bos | place: Iran: Karaj | collected 2018-10
AATCAGTTCATATCTCTTTTCTTCCGATAAGGACTCAAATTCTTCTATTGTATATTTTTCGTTGGGAAAAGATTTTATGTCCATATCATATTCCTCCCTGACAAAACGATCTTTTTTATATTTTACTACACTTCTATATCAGTTGAGAACAAGATACTATTCCCTCGCGTATCAGGTATTCTAAGGAATTCAGTATCCCGTATTTTACGTGGGGGAAGGTGAGGCCGCCCTGGAAGTATACGGAATACGGCGGTTTCAAGGGACCGTCGGCGGAAAGCTCTATGGATGAACCGGAGACAAAGTTTCCTGCAGCCATGATGACGTCACTGTCGTAGCCCGGCATGGCCCAGGGCTCGGGAGTCACAAAGCTGTCAACGGGAGCCGCGGCCTGTATCCCTTTGCAGAATGCTATCAGAGCCTTGGGATCATTAAAGGTTATGGCCTGGATTATATCATGACGCTCTTCTTTCCCGTCAGGAAGTACCTGGAATCCCAGCTCCTCATATACATTTGCCGCAAATATTGCGCCTTTTAATGCTGAAGCGGTCACTACAGGAGATAAAAAAAGCCCCTGGTAGAATTCCGGAAGTATGCCGAGGCTTGCTCCCACCTCCTTGCCGAGTCCCGGAGAAGTAAGGCGGTATGCTGCATTTTCCACGCATTCCTTTGTTCCGCAGATATAGCCTCCTATGGGAGCAAGGCCGCCCCCCGGGTTCTTAATAAGGGAACCCACTATCATGTCCGCCCCGAACTCGGAGGGCTCAATCCGTTCCACGAATTCTCCATAGCAGTTATCCACCATAACTTTTATTTCCGGATTTATGGATCTGATAAAGGCTATGGCATCTGCAATGGCACTGACGCTTAAAGTGCGCCTCGTCTGGTATCCCTTGGAACGCTGTATTGTTACAAGCTTTGTCCTTGAATTTATCTTACTTTTTATGGCATCAAAATCGAAGGATCCGTCTTTTTTCAGGTCTGCCTGGGCATAGGAAATACCGTATTCCTTAAGGCTTCCCTTTGATTCCCGGATACCGATAACTTCTTCCAGAGTGTCATAGGGCTTTCCCGCAGCGCTCAATAATTCATCTCCGGGACGAAGGTTTGACATAAGGGCCAGGGCCAGAGCGTGGGTACCGCAGGTTATCTGGGGACGCACCAGAGCGTCCTCAGTCTTAAAGACACCGGCATAGACCCTTTCCAGAGTATCCCTGCCGATGTCGTTATAGCCGTACCCCTTACTGCCGAAAAGACAGGCTTCAGAGACCCTTTCCTTATGGAAAGCGTCTAAGATCTTCAGCTGGTTATATTCGGCAGTCTCATCTATAGAATCAAACCTGGGCTTTAATCTTTTTAGTATCTTTTCGCCATAATCATAGATACTTTTCCTTACTCCCAGGTTTTCATATAATTTCTGCATCAGTACTGAATGAACTCCAGCTCAACTCCGTTTGGATCCTGTGCCATAAGATTGCGGAAATTGAGTTTCTCGATAAGAGCAGGCGCGGTCAGAACCTTAACCCCGTTCTCCTGGAACTTTTTATAGAGGGCATCTATATCCTCACAGTCAAAGGCAAGGTGTCTGAAAAGCCCTGCTGTCCTGGAATCGGGATGCTCTTCCCCGAAGTTATCGGTATAGGAAATAAGCTCTATACGGGGCCCTCCCGGGATCTCGAAATAGTGCAGCTCATGATCTCCCATATCCACAGTGGGAAGCTGCTTTAAACCTAAGATCCTGCCGTAGAAATCCTCGGACTTTTTCATGTCGGTTACATTGATGGTGATGTGATCAGCTTTCATTTTTTTCCTCCATTTGTTAATTTATTTTTATTAATCTTAACCCGAATAATCTTTTCAGTCTATAGAACCAAAAGTATTTCCTGCTACTATTTCTTTTATTATCTCATCATCCGATGCGTATTGTGTTTTATCGATGAATACCGCATCCCTTTCCTTCCTGAACCAGGTCAGCTGGCGCTTTGCGAAATGACGGGTCTCCTTTTTTATGGCATCAACAGCTTCTTCCAAAGTGTATTTCCCTGTGAGATACAGATAAGCTTGTCTGTATCCCAGACCCTGCATGGAAGTCATATCAGGTTTTACTCCCAATCTGATCAGTTCTTCTGTTTCGGTAAAAAGCCCCTCTTCCACCATTTTATCAACCCTGTCGTTTATTCGCTTATACAGGATCTCCCGGGGCATATTTAATACAAAGAAATGCAGGTCATAGGGGGATTTTTTCTCCCTCTCCGCTTTATTATGATCAGAGATCTTTTCACCCGTTACATGGTAGTATTCAAGGGCACGGATGATGCGCTTCATATTTCCCTTCGGAATGGCTGCATGGGATTCCGGATCCAATGATAAAAGCCTTTCATAGAGATCGTTATCAGGATCTAAAGCTTCCTTTTCAAGCTTTGCCCTGTACTCTGTATCAGAAGCCCCGTCAGAAAAATCGTTATCGTATATAAGCGCATGGAGATAAAATCCGGTGCCTCCAACCACAAGCGGCACCTTGTTTTTTTCATATATTTCCTCCATGGCGATCTTCGAACGCTTTACGAATTCTGCAACATCAAAGGGATCCAAAGGTTCCAGGATATCGATAAGATGGTGCTTTATGCCCTGCATCTCTTCCTGCTTTATCTTCGCAGAGCCGATATCCATATGCTTATATACCTGGATCGAATCTGCAGAAATTATCTCCCCGTCAAGCCTTTTCGCCAGCTTTATGGAGATTTCAGTCTTTCCGACTGCCGTGGGTCCTGCAAGTACATATAGGGGTCTCATATTTAAAGCACCCTCTTAAATTTCTTTTCCAGTTCCTTTTTTGACATCTTTATTACGGTTGGTCTTCCGTGAGGACAGTTATAGGGATCCCTGCAGTTTAAGAGCTGGGTGATAAGCGCCTCAGCCTCTGATAAAGAGATCACGCTGTTCCCCTTAATGGAAGCCTTGCAGGACATGGAGGCTATCTTATCGTGGATAACGCTCACCTCTTCATCCCTGACGCCATCTGAAAGTTCATCGAGAAGGGTGGTAAAAACCTCATGCTCATTTAACCCATAGAAATTATAGGGCACGGTCCGTATGGCGAAATCATTGCCCCCGAAGGGATCGATCTCAAAACCCATTTCGGAGAATCTCGGCAGAAAGCGTTCAAGTACCTCCCTCTGTTCCCCGTTTAAGGTGACGATTATGGGAGGATTTAAATTCTGGGTTGTAACCTGACGGTTCTTAAATTCCTCCATATAATGCTCGTAATTTACCTTTTCATGGGCGGCATGCTGGTCGATCATGAGCATTTCATCCTTATATTCGATTATCCAGTAGGTATCAAAGATCTGTCCCACGATCTTAAAATCTTTCTCAGATCCCTTTGACAGGATCTTTTCCTCAAAGAGATCCAACTGGGAGCCTTTGATCTCTGTTTTGAATTCATCTTTTTCTGAAGTTTCCGGAATGATCTCTTCCGGAATTCTTTTTTCAACTGAAGCCAGGCTGTCATCTGAAAGCTGACTATCTTCCGGGATATCCTTTTCTTCCGGCAGGCTGTTCTCTTTATCTTTTACTGAATATACGGTTTCTTCCCTGAAAAAAGAACTCTCTGAAACATGATCAGTTCCGGTATCCTTTTTTGCTTCAAAGGGTTCCGGGGCGTTTTTTTCGGGCTTTGGAGGCTCTGAAGTCCTAATGCTCTCCTTCTCAAAATCAAAGTTATTTATGAATTCCTTATTTCCAAGAGTATCGCGTACGGAGGCGCGGATAAATTCATATACTTCCTTAGGATCAGAAAACTTTATCTCCATCTTGCGGGGATGTACATTTATATCCAGATCCTCAGGAGGAAGTTCCAGCATCAATGCAGTAAAGGGAAACTTATGCTGCATTAAAAAGCCGGAATAACCGTCCTCAATAGCTTTTGCTATCACATCATCCTTAACATAGCGGGAATTTACGAAATAATTTTCCATGGCGCGGCTGGCTCTCGCGACTACAGGCTTTGAGATAAATCCCCTTAAGCTCATCCCGTCTTTTCCGGCATTTACCTTAAGAAGGGAATCCGAAATATCCCTTCCGAAGATACGGTAGACCACTTCTTTTAAATCTCCGTTTCCCCCTGTCAACAGGCGGTTACTGCCATTTACACTGTATTTAAAGGAAACGTCAGGATTGACAAGCGCCATTTCCTCTACAAGAGTGCTGATATATCCCGCTTCAGTAGCGGCGCTCTTTAAGAACTTCCTTCTGGCGGGAGTATTGTAAAAAAGGTCTTTTACGATAAAAGTAGTGCCATCCGGAACACCGGCTTCTTCAAAAGATGCCTCGGTTCCCCCTTCTATCACATATTTGACTCCCACCGGATCATCTTTAACTTTAGTAAGAAGCTCCACCCTTGAAACTGCAGCAATGCTTGATAATGCCTCCCCACGGAACCCAAGACTCCTTATGCTGTACAGGTCTTCGATCTTTCTGAGCTTGCTTGTTGCATGGGCAAGAAAGGCAGTACGGATCTCATTTTTCATGATCCCGCTTCCGTTATCCGTTACCCTTATCATATCAATGCCGCCGTTTTTCACATCTACAGAAACCGCTGTGGCTCCTGCGTCCACGGCATTTTCCAGAAGCTCCTTTACGATTGATGCAGGGCGCTCTATAACCTCACCCGCAGCGATCTTTTCTATGGTCTTATCATCAAGTACTCTTATCATCGGCTTTCCACCTGTTTTTAATATCGTTCTGCAGTTTATAGAGATGATTAAGGGCATCCATGGGCGTCATATGGCTTAAGTCCAGTTCCCTTAATTCTTTTAATATGTCATTGTCACTCAGGGTATCAAATAAGGACATCTGGTTTAAGTCCACCTCGTCATAGCGCTTAACACCACGTCCGCTGCCTATTATCCTGGCGCCGCCCTCATCGGCTATGGCGCTGAGACTGAAGGTTATATCATTATCCGCTAAATCTGCAGCTATACTGTCAGCCCTGTCGGTAACCGTATCCGGAACTCCTGCGAGACGTGCAACATGTATACCGTAGGATCTGTCGGCCCCTCCGCGGATTATCTTTCTTAAGAAAACCACATCTTTTCCGTTTTCTTTTACTGCAACGCAGTAATTTATTAGCCCGGGGATCTTGCCCTCAAGCTCAGTAAGCTCGTGATAGTGGGTGGCAAAAAGCGTCTTTGCGCCGAGCTTTGCCTTATCAGCTATATACTCGACAACCGCCCAGGCTATGGACAGTCCGTCAAAGGTTGAGGTTCCCCGGCCGATCTCATCCAGGATAATAAGGGATTTATCCGTAGCGTTCCTGAGTATATTTGCAACCTCTGTCATTTCCACCATAAAGGTAGACTGACCGCTTGCAAGGTCATCACTTGCCCCGACTCTGGTGAATATCCTGTCCACTATCGATATATCCGCTGAGGAAGCAGGGACAAAGCTCCCTATATGCGCCATCAGGGTAATAAGAGCACAGCTTCTCATATATGTGGATTTTCCCGCCATATTAGGTCCCGTTATGATGGAGACCAGGTTTTTTCCCTTATCCAGATTGATATCATTGGGTATATAGGGATCGGATCCTGTCATCATCATCTCAACCACGGGATGACGGCCGTTCTTCACATGGATATAGCCCTTTTCATTGATCTTCGGGCGGCAGTATCCATTGTGCTCCGAAACGTATGACAGTGACTGAAGTACATCGATAACGGCAATGGTATCTGCGGTAATAAGTATCCTTGATACATTCTTACCCACCATCTTCCTTAAGTTATCAAAAAGTGTATACTCCAGCTCAGTAAGCCTTTCTCCGGAATTAAGTAATTTCCCTTCCAGATCCTTTAATTCATCTGTAGTATATCGCTCGCTCCCGGCCAGGGTCTGCTTCCTCAGATAATGGGAAGGAACCTTATCCCTGTAGGAATTTGTGATCTCAATGGAATAGCCGAAAACCTTATTGAATTTGATCCGGAGATTCTTTATACCGGTCTTTTCCTTCTCTCTTTCCTCCATCTCAGAGAGCAGTTTTATACCGTTTTTCCTTATAGAGCGGAGTTCATCCACCGTTTTGTCATAGCCGTCCTTTATTATGCCTCCTTCCTTCTGGGCAAGGGGAGGATCATCAACTATGGCTTTTTCTATCTCTTCCTTAAGATCCTCCAAGGTATCAAGCATATCGTAAAGCTTCTGCATAAGAGGAGAATCCAGGTTCTTTATCAGGTTTTTTACGGGAGTAAGCATTTCAAAGGAGGTCTTAAGCATAATTATATCCCGGGGATTTGCCGATCCGTATGTCACCTTGCAGAGAAGGCGCTCCAGATCGTAGATGGGGCTTAAATATTCCCTCAGCTCATCCCGGTCCATGATATTTGAATTCAGTTCCTCCACCGCGTCAAGCCTGGCAGTTATATCATCCGCTGAAATAAGGGGTTCCTCGATATAGTTCCTGAGCTTCCTGCCTCCCATGGCAGTCTTTGTGTGGTCAAGAACCCAGAGCAGACTTCCCTTCCGCCTCTTATCCCTCAGGGTCTCCGTAAGCTCCAGATTCCGTCTGGAAGCGGAATCGATGAGAAGATAATCAGTGCTCACATAGGGATGGATATTTAAAATATTATCGAGACCGTTCTTCTGGGTATCTTTAAGATAGGTGAGGACCGCCCCAGCCGCCATAATGCCTATGGGAAAATCAGCAAGTCCGAGGCCGTCAAGACTTTTGACCTTAAAATGTGTTTCCAGCGCTTCCTTCGCATTATCATCTTTAAAAATGCGGTTATCCGGGAGGTTTACGGCTATGCCGAGCTTTGACCGTAATTCCGGGGCGTTAAATCCGGTCATAAGAAGATCCTTATTACAGATTATCTCCTTTGGCATCAGCTTATTTATCTCATCCATAAGGGCGTTAAAGGATCCACACTCCGTGACTTTAAAGCTTCCGGTGGTAAGATCCGCAAATGATACCCCGAATCTGCTTCCCGCATATACTATAGACATAAGGAAGCTGTTCTTTGAATAATCCATGGACTGAACATCGATGCTGGTACCGGGAGTCACTATACGAATCACATCCCGTTTTACAATGCCCTTGGCATTCTTCGGATCCTCAAGCTGCTCACAGATAGCCACTTTGAAGCCGTTCTCCACCAGCTGATTTAAATATATATCAACTGAATGAAAAGGGACTCCGCACATGGGAGCCTTTTCCGGAAGGCCGCAGGACTTGGCGGTAAGTGCGATATCCAGCTCCTTTGAGACTTTCTCGGCATCATCAAAAAACATCTCGTAAAAATCCCCGAGACGGTAAAAGAGGATGCAGTCCTCATATTTTTCCCTCATGGAGATATAATGCGCCATCATGGGGGAAAGATTCTTATCTTTTTTTATTTCAGTAAAATCCAAGTGTATTTTCCTCTTGACATTCGGGATTATTTTAACGGATGTTTAACTCCGTAAAAAAGCCGGCGGAATTACCCGCCGGCTTATTATAACATAGAATTAATTTCCAAGTTTGAACTGTTCTACTATACGGCGCAGATCCTCTGAATAAGAGGTGCTCTGTTCCACAAGATCGTTGGTATGCTCTGTTAAGCGCACCACATCACTTGTTCTCTGGGCCACATCAGTAACGCCGTTTGCTGCATCGCCCATAGTCTCATTGATACCGGAGATAGCAGCCTTGATATCATCAATGGTGGTGGTAAGTGCCTGGATCCTCACCTTGATATCGCTCATGTTCTCGCCGAAGAAGTGAGCATCTGCATTATAGGAATTCGTCACTTCGCTGAAGGATTCATAGTCGCTCATAACGTTCTTGTCAATGAAATCAAGCATTTCCTGCAGGCACTGTGACATGCTGTTAACCGCATCGTTGACCTCTGCAACGATCTCGGAAATTCCGTCAACCGTCTCTCCGGACTGGGTTGCAAGGGATCCGATTTCTTCTGCAACAACCGCAAAGCCTCTTCCCGACTCTCCGGCTCTCGCAGCCTCGATGGAAGCGTTGAGTGAAAGGAGGTTGGTCTGATCTGCTATGGACTTGATCGTCTCAGTAAGGGCGTTGATCTTCTGCACAGCCTTTGACTTTTCAATAGCTTCCTCAGACTGGACCTTAACAGAGCTGTAAATATCCTGGGTATTCTTCTGGGCCTTCAGCACATCCTTTGAAAGCTTGTCAACCTTGGTCTGGATCTCAACCGCGGACTCCTCGGAATCAGAGGCAACCTGACTGATATTCTGGACGTTTTCAAAGATGTCAACAATATTGTTATTGATGGTCTCTGCATTTGCGGATGTTTCTTCCATTCCTGCAGCTAATGTCTCGCTGGTAGCAGAGTTATCGGAAGAATTAATGTTAACCTGATTCGTGGTATCCTTAAGGTCATTTGCATTGGTATTTAAGTTGCTGCTGGCATCGTCGATCTGGTATACGATCTCACGGATTACCTTTCTCATATTACCCACAGAACGGGTGATCTGACCGGTCTCGTCCCTTCTCTTCACAACCGCATCCGTTGCAGGATCGTGGGTGAAATCAAGGGCAGCAGTCCTGTCAATGAGATTCACGATAACCCCGATGGGACTGAGAACGATACTTACCAGCAGGAACATTATGATTGAAAGCACAAGAACACAGAGAACAAAGGTAAGGATCGCATTCCTGCGGAACTCATTTATGGGAGCAAGGACATCCTTCATATCGGCACTGACAACCAGTATCATATGACCGCCCTTTTCCGTAACATAGTAAGCTGCCAGCTTCTTTGCGCCCTTAAAGGTATATTCAATAACCGCAGGCTCCGGAGTGGTTCCGGCATCTATCTGTGCACGAAGTCCCTTTACGACCTCGTTCTCCACAGGCTGTCCGATCTTCTCGGGAGTGGGATGGTACATCATATTACCTTCCTTGTCCACAAGATATATATAGCTGGATTCAATACCCGGGATCTTTATTCCTTCAAGGATCTCGGCAGCAGTACCGATACTTAAGGTTCCGAATGTAGCAAAACGGGAGTTGATGGTCTCACCGTAGGAATTTGCCATTTCCAGCATGTTATTCTTTACCAGCCGCTGCTCCTCTTTTGAGAAAGCACTGACTGCCATCTGTACAAGGATAATGGAAATTATCAGCATGCTTGCCGCAAGCAATATCAGCACATAATGCTTTATTGAAGGAAGACCGGTATACTTCTTGTCATTCCCCTTTGTCTTTCCGTTATCAATGTTCTCTTCCCTAATACGCATAAATACCTCCTGAAACAATTTGCAAAAGCCGCAAAAAATATTAAAATGATTTTAACAAAAAAACACGTGAAATTAAAGTGGATTTATTTATTTTTTTAGTAAATTCTTTTTAACAAACATGATCATCTCAGCAATAGTTACAGAATTTAACCCCTTTCATCCTGGGCATAAATATATTGCCGAAAAAGCCAAGGAGATAACAGGCGCCGATCTGGTCATTGCCCTTATGAGCGGTAACTTCGTTCAGCGCGGGGAGCCTGCTGTCTTTGACATGGGTGTACGCGCCCGGGCAGCCCTTGAAAACAGCTATGATATGGTATTTGAACTCCCACCCCATTCTTCGCTTTCTTCTGCAGAGGGTTTTGCCTCAGGCGCCGTAAAAATATTGGATAAACTTGGAATTGACTGTCTTGTCTTCGGCAGTGAAAGCGGTGATCTGGATGCATTGACCCGGGTATCCTCTCTACTTGTGGATGAAAGTGAGCTTTACAGAGAAGCCCTGCAGGAAAGCCTGAAAAGGGGATTAAGTTTTCCTTCTGCAAGAGAACATGCGATATTATCCTGTATTCCCCAATCAGAAGGCCTTGATAAAGAAGAACTGCACAATATCCTGCAAAATCCAAATAACATTCTGGGACTGGAATACCTGAAAGCCCTGGAAAAAAGCTCTTCTTCCATAACTCCTTTTACGGTAAAACGCATAAATTCTTCATACCACGGAAAAGAAAAGGGAGTTTCTTTTGATCCGGCTTTCTACTGCTATTCCGCAGAGAAAATACGGAAACAACTAAATGACTGCTGCGAAGAAACCGGCTTAATTCCGGATGATCCCGCACTTGAATACATAGATACTGCCGTTAATACTTACGGCACTGTCTATACCGACAGTCTCACTCCTCTTCTTTTATATAATTTACTATCCGACGATCTTGAGGAAAGCCTGGATAAGACGGCTGTTCCATCAGACCTTTCAAAAAGGATAATAAAAAACCGGAATTTCACAGGGACATTCAGCGAATTCTGTGCCCTCCTCAAAACAAAAAATATCACATATACCGCATGCTCCCGCCATCTTCTGCATCTTATCCTGAATATGGATTACCGGGAATTCTCAGGAGATTACGATTATGTTCGCCTTCTCGGCTTTAACCGCATTGCTGAACAGTATTTAGGCGAAATAAACAAACGCTCACGCCTTAAAATACTGTCAAATTCATCGGATATCCATAACTATATGGATGAACGCAGCACCTCCGAGCCCGGCGGCAATGCTTTTAGCGCTCTTGAAACCCACCTCCGTATTGACTCTTTCTATAACATCCTCCGGGACGGTAAAAAAAGAAGGGAGCATCCGCTCCCACCCGAGATCTCCCGCCGGATCATTATATGGTCTCCATAGCAAGGCTCGTTGCAAAATCAGTTTCCTTATTTCCTGACAGGTGATAAAATAATTTGAAACAAAAACTGGTCATTAAAACGGAGAAGAATAATAAGTTCATAATGTATCTGACTAACAGACTACACTTTGCTGTGACACATACAGGATTCTCCTATGTCAGATCAGAAAGCTCACTTATTGACACAGAGAGTGATGTTTTTTATTATCATAATAATTGTATTTTTAGGGACTTCCGTAACATCAAGCCCATTATTCGATGTTCGGACTTTTTTTCTTTTGCATATATAAGCATTCATAGAGAGAACTGGATCGGGGAGAACACATGAAAGAATACATAAAAAGCACTATAAAACAGGCGCTTTCCGGCAAGGGGGGGTGTAGCGCACACCCTGCAAAGCGTGTCTTTTCGGCGTTTCTTGGCATAACAGTCCTGACTGTAACATTCATAACAGCTTCGCTCTCGGTAACGGATATACCTGTATATGCTGCCGGTAATGGGAAAAATACGCAGCTGGGGGCGGGTGCGCTTGAGGATAATGCAGGACAAAGTGGTGCTGCTACAGTGTATTATGG